>Ga0247841_10004122_pt1 | contig 25503 bp, 34 predicted proteins | sample LaCruzMarch2015__2_FD_192410 | JGI IMG/M metagenome (GOLD analysis project Ga0247841, IMG submission 192410) | Freshwater microbial communities from meromictic Lake La Cruz, Castile-La Mancha, Spain - LaCruzMarch2015_18m | ecosystem: Environmental > Aquatic > Freshwater > Lake | place: Spain... | reverse complement strand
ATCCACTCCGTTCGTCCCGGCTGGACCTTGTGGGCCCTGTGGTCCCGTTGCCCCGTTCGTCCCATTGATCCCATCTATCCCGTTCGTTCCTGCCGGGCCCTGCGGCCCTTGCGGACCAGTCGCGCCATTCGTCCCATTGATACCATCCACGCCATTCGTTCCGGGTGGACCTTGCGCTCCATTTGTCCCGTTCGTTCCATTAATTCCGTCCACTCCGTTCGTCCCGGCTGGACCTTGTGGGCCCTGTGGTCCCGTTGCCCCATTCGTCCCATTGATCCCATCTATCCCGTTCGTTCCTGCCGGGCCCTGCGGCCCTTGCGGACCAGTTGCCCCGTTCGTTCCATTGATACCATCAATCCCGTTTGTCCCTGCCGGACCCGTTGCTCCAGGTGTTCCATTCGTTCCGTTAATTCCATCTATCCCATTAGTTCCGGCCGGACCTTGCGGTCCTTGTGGACCAGTCGCCCCATTCGTCCCATTGATCCCATCCACTCCGTTCGTCCCGGCTGGACCTTGTGGTCCCGTATTCTTGTTCGTCACGCATCCCGTAAGTGTCCTGGTGGCCGGAAAATAAATCAGATAATTACTCGATGACGCCACCGGGACAAAGTTAGTCATCGTTTGAACCGCAGACGCTATATTCGTACCGCCGGACCGGATATAGCGTCCACTCACTCCGTCAAAAATCGCAATTTCCCCGTCTTCCACCGCGCCTTTTGTCCGAACCTGCGGATAATAATCCTGGCCAAACAGAAAGGCCGAAGGCAGAATGCAGAATGCCAAAACTAATATTTTTAATTTCCCAGCCGTAGACTGGTCCGCCCGTGGCGGAAAATTTCTAATATCTAATTTCATTCCTCTTCCTCCTTCAGCCTTCAGCCTTTTTTACTCAGACAACGGTTCAATCCGCACCACTCCTGCTTGGCCGTTATCCGCTTCAATGAATTTCGCGCATTCCACCGTGCGCCGGCTCCATACCATCGGCGCCGAAGTTACCGGCAAATAGATCCCAGCGCCGGAACTGGCCGGCGCCGTGTCGTCAAATGTGGCCAAGACCGCCTTGGTTTTCACGCTGACATAGCAATGGCTTACCTTGCTATTCAGTGCCGCCGGTGATACCACTGTCCCGGCAACTGCCAACTCTTCCGCCTTCACCCCGTCCCGCGTAGGTTGTAACTGACACTCCAAATTAACTACTTTTGCATTCATTTATTTCCCTTTCTTTTGTTTTTTATCGTCCGAAAACAACCTTCCTCTGGACACCTTTTTGGTCCTCTGTATCTTCCAAGCCGTCCAGTTCCGTCTGGGCCCTTGTCTCTGCTTTTCCGTGTTCCACCGGATCCAGCAGATATTCCGCATGGGCCGCATACTTGATAAAGGTTTTCAAAAACGCCGGGAAATCTACAGGTTTCCAGTATTCCGTTTGCTGATATGGATTCTTATTCGTTGAGGATTGGAGCGCCGTGTAACTTTCCCCGCTGGTCGCGTAATAGCACAAGTCCCCGATTGCATACGCCGTCCCGGCGTCCCACTCAGTTAAAGAAAATTCTGGCACTGGCGGCCTGAACCAGATCCACGGCCGGGCCGGTGCTACATTTGCACTCACCAGGATCCCGTCCTCGTAAAAAATCACATCCTCAATCCTTCCGGCAAATCGGTATATCCGCGGATCCTTGTCAAACACGCAATTCTGTAAATCCACTGCACCGATCTCTGTCTTTCCGTCCTGTTGAAAACTGAGAGTCCGCAGAAAACTATCCCCAACTTCCGCCCACCAAAGTGTTTCCACGTCCGGATCCTTCCCCACATTCGTATTCTGCAAACTGATGTAATAATGTTCCCCGCCGTCAGCCGCTTCGTGATAAACTTCATCCCCGACAACATAATTCTCTTCATCATCCCAAGTGTCTCGGTATTCTCTCTGTTCCGCCAACATGATCTCTGACCAGAACATGCGTTCCCATCCATCGGGCATCCGGTCATTGATATATTCAGCTATCAATGCCTTCTGCATGGCGCTCAAATTCGCCGTCAACGGATCTATTCCCCGCAATCGCACTATCGCTTCATATACGCTTTTGATCGTGCAAGTTTTCATATCACCATGATTGTAATGTTTTTGTTTTCAATCCCTGATGGCCTGTTTGGCAAACTTCCAAATTCCCTCACACCATCACGCCCATACACTTTCCGGTAGGTTACTTTGCCAAGTCTATTTTTCATGGCCGTGATGCTCGTCGTTCCTTCCGTGATTCCGAAATAGCGCCGGTCCTGGTCCTTCCAGTATCCTTCCGCATCCTTTTTGAGAACTTCCCTGCCCTCGGCGTTCACCGCATTCATCACGGCCACAACCGATATTTGCCTGTGCAACCGGCCGCTTTTCCCAAAGCGTTTCAACTCCCCGCGTTTCATGGCCAGTTTCCGGTCAAATACTTCTGCGGCCGCCAACCTTAAATTTTGACGTTCCTGCACTTGTTTAAATGCTCCCGAAAGGTCCAGCGCTTCTCTTGTGTATCCTGGCATGACTTCCTCCTTTTTTATGCTGGCGTGGGTGCGCCCGCGGGTGTCGCGGTTCCTGTCGCCGGCGCAGGTAATGCTCGCCGTCCGCCTTCACGTCCGATCGCCACGTTCTCGCCAAACTGTTGCGCCAACACTTGCATACGCTGTAGCCGGCTCTGCATGATCTTCAACTTGTCCGGAGCCATATCCCGGTAAATGTCCGGATTCATCTGCTCAAGATTTTGATAGAGTTGTAGCCGCAACTGATAATTGATACTGCCATCGTCCGGTAAATCGGGTTCCGTGCCCGCCCGGATCTCCTGGTATGCTTTGATCTCCGCCGCTGTCTCGGCCTGGTTTGCCTGTTCCACGTCCACTAGGGCCGCTTCTGCCAGGTCCGGAGAAATCCGCCACATGAACGCGCTGACGATCGCCGCGGTCTGAATAGTCTTATCCCGGTCCATCGGAATCAGCAGGTCCTTAACAATTTTACCAATCTTCTCCAGATAATCCGGATCTAGATCGCGCGGATCGAATTGGAGATCAAGATCAAACTGCCCTTGAATTTCCTCGCGGCTCTTAAATAATGATTCGCCCTTCTGGTTTGTGATCCGTTGGATCAAATTGTCCGGCATATACTGTTGGCAAAGTTGAAAGACCTGGACTAATGCCTGGCGCAAATTCAAGAGCCACCACAAAACTTTGAATTCCCGTTGTAACTGCACAAGGTCCGACGCCACGTCCGGATTCGTCCGACCGAAGTATTCATCCCTCTGCCGGCGGAGTTCCTTCACCATGTCCACAACGGTCCGCGGATATTCCGGCGGTTTCATCCATTCAAAGTCGCCGTCCCGTTTTGCCGGAAGTTCCAATAACGGTTTGATATGGAGCGCCCCCATCCTCTGCCGATTGCGGGTAATGATCGGTGGGACGCCGGCGAGCTGGGCATGGTCGCCAAAACTATCGCAATAAACCTTCTCCAATCCCTGATAGGTCCCGGCCAACTCCGCTATCCCGCGCGAATCGCATAGCCGGCCAGTGAGGACTTCACGCCGAAAGACATGGCCGGGATAACCGCCATGCGCATAATCAATCAGTCGGCGGTCCGTGGCCACTACGTCAACATCATTATGGAAAACAACAAAGTATTTGCCGGGCACTCCGTCCTCGTTTGTCGCCTGATAGAATGCCGTTAGGACTTGATAGAGGCCCTTGTAATAACTCGACGGTCGCGCAACAATGTCGCCGGCATCGTCGCGCATATAGTCAGGAAATGCCGCCGATGCTTCATGTCCGCCCTGGCGGGATCCGTCTTTCTCCCGTTTCCCGATCACCTTCTCAACAAAATCATCACTCCAGCCCTGGCTGATCTTGCGTTCAATGATCTGTGTCTTGGTCAGCCACTCGGCTTCAAAATAAACTCGCGCACTCTGAAAATCGGTCGTATTGAGCGGAATGAACCAATCCTCATTCAACCGCTTCGCCTGAATGTCCGGACCGTCCTGCTTGATATAGGGAACGGGAAACTCCGCCCGGCCTTTCTCGCGCAATTCGCGGATCACTTTCTTTGCCCGCGCCGGCCGGATCCCTGGGAAGAATTCCGCCAACTTGGCCGAAAGAAATTCATCACTCTCTTCGCTCGCCAGCGCGGTCTTAAAATCTTCTGCCGCCTGTGCCGCAAGTCCTTGAATGTCCTGCATCCCTGCGGTCGGCGGAGTTCCTTCGGCGGGACCGCCCGGCTGTTCCTCTGCCGGTGTTTCCTGCGCCGGCATTTCCCGTTCTGCATTTTCTGATAATACTTCCACCACTTGATCCAGATAGAGTTTCATCAGCTCTTCGGCTGTCAGTTTCTCCATCTTCAACGCCGTCTCATACCGCCATACGATCCCCAGTAATGCCAACCCAGGGCTATCCCCCGTAAAATAATTTGCAAGTTTAAGTAGTTCTTGGACCCACTTCACTCCCCAATGGTTCCGGATCAGCCAGCGCATGACGATCGCCATGTTGCCGGCCTTCTTAGTGTCCTTGCTTTCCGTGCCCTTGAAATTGATTTGTGCCCGCATGGCCGATAACACCAGGAGCATTACGTCCTCGTTTATCAGCATATCAGCCGTTCTAACGCGCATGTCCGATGCGCCCTCAAACGGCTCCGGTTCTTTATCATCGTCTCTTGCCGCCTTATGTTTCAACCCATCAGCCGATTGATATTCCCAACGACAAAAACGGGTGGATTCCGTATCCACCCGCATCGGCCAGATCGTGTCTTTCGACTCCGCGACAATCTGTGCCACTTCACTTTTCAATTCCGACAGTGAAGGCTCCGTAACTAATGATGTTCCACCATCACTTTGCACTTCATCTATGGGTCTATTTTCTTCCGGCATTTTTTACCTCAAGTATTGATCGGCTATCGGCGTTCCGTATTTTACCCCGGAACGCCGATACTCCGTTACTCTCACGCCTTCTTAAGGCGTTATCTTGAAGTAGAACAGCACCTCACCGGCGGTAAGTGCACCCAACGCCTCTTCCGCATTCGGCGTGAAGGTGAAGTCAATCGTATCGGCGGCCGTGTAGACCTTCCGTCCGGTTGAATCATCCGTCAATGCCGACAGAATCGCCTGGGATCCTGCCGTCAATGTCGCCGTTGCTGTAGGCACCGCCGGCACATATACAATGGTATTTGTAGTCACGTTGCTTGACGCATTCAAATATACCAGTGTATTTGTCAGCACCGATCCCGCGACAGTTACGGCTGGAGTGTTGGTCCCGGCATAGTGTAGAGTAGCCGCCGTGGCCGCTTGAACACTTCGCCCGAATTTCAACCATACTTCCGTCCCGTCGCTGTCCAGTTCCGTCGAAGTCAAGTAAAGGTCGGGATCAGTCCCATCCCCCACTGTAACCAGAACGGATCCGGTGTAATTCGTGTTCCCGGTAGTAAATGCAGTTTTTAACTGCATGGCCACTAACTCAATGCCTTGCTTGGCCACCGCCGAAAACACGTTTGTCAACGTGGTCGACGTGTTTGTGGTCGTCTCTGTGAAATCCGCATAGGTAATGGTCGCCACATGCGTCGCTCCCAAGTGCGCCTTCTCCTGTTCCAGCAAGGGCCGGAATGTAGCCGCTTGCGCCGCGATCGGCGCCAACCACGCCAGCAAAGCCACAAACACGATCAACTGCATCAGTCCATATTTACATTTCTTCATCTCTCGCTTCCTCCGATTTTGTTTTGCAAAATCGCCCCCCATAGTTCCTTGAACGACGGGGGGCTATTTGCTTTTTAGTTTCTCTACGTTTACGTTCCCTCGATCGTTTGTGTTTATGACGCAATGTTAGCGTAGCATTGCCCGGTCGGGTTAAGACACTTCAGGAGATATACCGTGTCATGGTATCCGCGCGGTCCGCCTGATTTCGGGGGTTCCAGATAACTCGCCGGATTATCCAGGAAGCAGATCTCCCACATGTCCATATCCAGGAACAGGCCGCTCCGGAGACTATTGGCCGTGCGCTCGCCAGTCGCCGCCGTGTGGAGCAGGTTCCAGGTCGGGAATACTTTGACTGCCCCGGCGTCGAATTCAAAGAAGTCAACCACTCGGATGAGTTTCTTGTCTTCGGCATCCAGGTTATAGCGCGTGAGCGCTTGCGCCGTATTCACATCTTCCACATGTTTCTGCGCCCATCCGCTCATGCAGGTCTTGAGCTTGATGGCCACATACCCGGTCAGGTCAACCGCTTCATTCTTTTGCGTGGCGGCCGCTTCCAGCATGGTTTCCATACTGGTCGGCTTAAAGTCTGCCAATGTTCCGGTATAGGCGCATTCCGCATCCGGCCGGTAATTTGCCGGCACAGGGTTCACCGCTTGCTCGGTCGGACTCAACCATTTGAACGTGCCGCGCGAGCGATAAGGCACCTCTCCGGACTCCACCGCCATTTCGTCGTCGGAAAGAAGTTGCCGTTCAACCATTTTAGCCAGGATAAGACCGTCGTCCTTGGCTTGCTTGGTTTCTTCCTTGCCTTTCACGCCCCATGTCTTTGTCAGGTTCGCCAGGCGGGTTACCATCCAGCCTTTCGTCCTTAGCCACATGGCATACGCCGCAATGGACTCGCGGTTGGTATGTTCGAACGTTTCAATGTCGCTTCCGTCCAGGGTTCCCTCGAACGCCCGATCCGGATAGACTTGCACCGGCCAGGAGCTCAGCATGTTTTCCGGTTTCTTTCCACGCTTCAGTAGGCGAGAAAACGGCACTTTATCGCTCTGCGCGATAAAGATGGTGTCGCCCACCTCCGCTACTTTCAAACTCAGGTCTCTTTCATAAATTCCAGGCATGACATTACCTCCTAATAATTCAGGAAGCTGTCAACGGTCCGCCGCGCCCTTGCTTCGACACTTTGTAACGCCTTCAGCTACCCAAAGATTTTTTTGTATTGTTCCTCCAGCGCGTTTTCATCACGCGCGGAGTTGTTGAATTCCTTTTGATCGAATCCCGATTTTCCTTTACCCGCGGTGCTTACTGGCGGCCGGCGCGTGGCTCCACCTTCGGGCAGTTTCGGCGGTTTGGGATTCACTTTCTTCGGCGGAGTCGTTGTTGACTTATTGGCACCCTCCAAACGGATCTTCCGTCCTACTGCCGCGTCAGCGTCTTTCAAGGCCATCCTCTCCATCGCCTTCGATCGGACCGATCCGCCAATGTCCATCAACTCGTCCTCAACCGCATAAAGCTTTCGCTTCACTTCCGCGGCGTTCATAGATTGATCATCTTTCACGCCGGAACCCTCATAACCGTTTTCTACATATTCCCGATAGAAACTTCTCCACGCTTGCAGATTCTCCACCCGATTCAGTTTCTTCGCGTCCTCGGCCGTGCCATAGTTCGGATCGAATCCCAACTTGATCGCCGCCTGGATATTCTCGTCCTGAAGTTTTGTGTTCAGGATTTTGAATTGCGCCTCTGTCTGCTCGGCTTTCGCCTCTGCGTTTTTCCGTTTGATGTTAAGGCCGTGAATTCGTTTGTTGACCTTGGCTTGGATTTCCGACGGAAGACCTTTTATCTCTCCGTCCTTGATCTTGCCTTCATCCAAGTCTGGATCACCTTCACCTTCAACGGCGCCTTCGCCGGTGCCTTCACCTTCGCCATCGTCTTCACCCTCTCCGGTGCCTTCGCCTTCACCGGCGCCTTCACCTTCACCAGTGCCTTCGCCCTGATCGGTGTCTTCGCCTTCTCCAGCGCCTTCACCTTCGTCGGTGTCTTCGCCGTCCGGCGATGATTGATTAACCGCCGCGAGTCGTTCTCGTTCTTCGACTGTCGTCCCAACTTTTCCGGTTTTGGTGCCGTCTTCGGACGCCGCCGCCGCACTTGTTGTTTTCGTGTTTTGAGCTTTCGCCATGATGTTTCTCCTCATCATTAAGGTTCCCTGCCATTACTTTTTCGGCGTGGCAGTATTCGCCTTTTGTGATCTTAAAATCCCATGATTTGATCTACCGTGCAATGGACCGTTCCCGAAATCCGCAAAATCCGCAAATTTCGGTGCCGTTAGACCCCGTTTTGCCTGCCCTGAGCAAGATTTTCGCGTCGAAGAGTCCCTCGAAATACAAAAAGGGCGGGAAATTTCTTTCCCGCCCTCTCTTTTCTCGATCAGTCAGATCCCTCCGACTTGTCCTCCATAGTCGTTTCGACATCGGAGGATCAGTCCTATTTCTCCGGCACTTGTTGCGGTGCATTGTGCGTTTCGTCCAGTAATTCCCGTCTCGCAATCAGGGTCAACCGTTGCAATGCAATGGATTCTTCCTGTTGGTTGAGAGAAGCTTCCTGCACTTCGATCTCAGCTGTCTTGATTTGATATTCGCTTTCCTTCATTTTTCTCACCTCCTTTCAATGTTATTTTGTTTTCGTTCCTTGGGCCGGTTTTCTTCCCTTCATCAATTCGTTACCCTTCTTCACCAGGTCAATGATCTGCTCTTGCGCGTCCGCCATCTCCCGGACTCCACCGGAATAAAAAGCGCGTTGTGAATCCGGCAATTCGCATATCGCCGATTGTTCCTTTTGTATTTCTTCCCGGCCGGCCAGGACTGATAACACCGCCAGAAGCCACGGTGTTTCTGGATCCACCGCAAAAATCTCCAGTAATTTTTCCGGACCGATCACCGGCGTCTTCTGAATGTAGACCAACCTGACCGGCATAGCATCCGATGCGACGACGGTCGTGATTCTTCTTTTCCGTAGCCAATTCCACAGTTTCTTCATATCTGACTCCTTTTGATTAGGATTTTCTATCGGCCCCATTGGATCCATTTTCTTAATATCCTCCAGGGAAAGATCAGTTATTCTTTCTTGATTTGGACACAGTTTCATATTTGACTCCTTTTTTACCCTCCATAGTTCCTTGTCTGCCCACCATAACTCTTTGAGCGACGGTGGGAGCGACGGAGGGTGTGAATACTCTCTTGATCTCTTTCGTTAGATATTTTTTGTATGTTCCCCTAGGTAATATCACCGGATGGATCAACCCCGCCGACACAACCTTATTGAGATCATCTCGCGTGATCCCCAGCCATTCAAAAATTGCCTTCGGACGAATAAATGTCGTTTCCGGTTCGTTCATCATTCACCCCCTCTCGGTAATCTCCGCGGACCGCGATACACTCTGTTCTGTCCGTTGACGCTGGCCTGTTCTCGCCCGTAGGATACTCCGCCGCGGGCTTGATAATCGTTCGGCCCCACGTCCTCGCATTCCGCCATGAAGAAATATCGGATCAAATCAATCGGATCCTTACATGCCCCGTGTTGCCCATCCGTGGAATTCATCCAGTTCTCCAGCGAATAAATTGAATTTTCACAATCCTCACAGACAAAGAAATGTGGCGGATTGATGAATCTTAACTCACCTGCCGCGGCGGAGCCTTCTGGCGAAGACGGGTCAAACTCATAATCCAGCGCCGAATTGATCTCGCCTACTCCGGTGTCAATGTCCTCGCCAGGTGTTAAAAAGAAAAAGACATTTATCTCATCAAATTTTGTTTTCAACGACACCGGACGGTCGTTCTCAATCTGTGGTGAGCTGGCCGCTCGGCTATCAATAAACCGCGACGTGATAAGTTCCTCGGCGCCGTTCCGTTCATCCCATTCTTCCAGGTCTTCATCCTTTGGATACGCATCACTTTGATCTTTGCCATTCAATTTAAGAGTTCTTTCTTCCTTCCATTTCTTCCAATCCACCCAACGTTCTAACCTGGCCATCTCAAACTTGTATCGGGCATTTCCAAAACCAAATGACGGTTTCTGTCCTTCCCCCGGATCCCCATCGTTCAATCCATCCTTACGGCCACTGGGGATCGCCCAAGGGCCCGGAATTCCCACGCCCGGAATATGGTAGCGGCCCGGCCATTCCCGGTAGAGATACACGTCCTGCCCCTTCCGCTTGAACCAGCTCATAAAACTGTTCCTATCTTTCGCTGGGTCTAAGAAAAAGTAGTTTGTCCCGCCCTCCGGGATCCGGCTGGCCGGTAGAACATGGATTTTTTTGTTAAACTTCGGGATCAATACGCTCATGGCCTTCTCTGCCATGCCGTAAAACCGTTCGCGGACATACCATCTTGCCTTCTTCCGCAAGTCCGCAATGACTTCTTTCGGGTTGCCGTAGGGATTATCACTCGGGTTGAAAAAGACAACTGCTTTACGTGGATCCACGCATTTCATTACACGCGGCACTTGGTCAAATACCCTTGTCTCTTTACTTTGTGCCTTCTGCCTTTGTGCCTCTGTGCCTTCTTCCAACCATTTCAACACGTCTTCAGGTTCGCATTGCGGAGCCATTGCCGGCCGCTTCTTATCCACCGCTGTCCATAATTCCGCATACTGTTCCGGTGTCAAACTCAGCGCCCGCGCCTCATCCGTTTCCTTGTTGTCCCGCGGACACAAATACGCCGTAATCGTCCTCATAATCGTCGCGCTTTTAAGAAATAATCCTACTGTCGGCGTATAACCATTTTTCGGTGTAAAGGTCGGAATCGCTTTGCCGGCTCGCGTTGTCAACCGTAAAAGTATATCCTCCACCCAATCCACCGGGATCAATTCATCCGGACAAGCCAGGTCCATTTCCTTGCCTTCAAAGGCCACGTCCTTGTTCTGCTGGTAATTCAGAAAATAAACCATAGCGCCGTTTGGCGTGATAAAACTGTTCTCTGAAAATCCGGTCTTCTTCTTGTATTTAATGTATGCCATCAGACTCGCAATCTGAATCTGCCACTCCAACGGCATATATTTCCAGAAGAGCGGTTGTTGATCGGTAACACTCCGGGGATCGCTCATGTGAAAGGCGCAAATCTGCGAATGCGGTTTCTCTTTCACCATCATCATGCTCCGTTTTGCCGGATATTCAGACTTTGACGATCGGTGTCCGCCCAGGATCAGCAACGCCTTCACAGGCCGCTCATAGCCCAGGTGTTTCCGCATCCGCTCACAAAACTCATCCCATAACTCTCGATCCGGACGATTTACGCGATCGGGCAGATTCGTCCAGCCATCCCGCCGTCTTAACTCCCGCAAAAATAACTGGTCATAACACCACGAAAATCCCAGGAGCGCGTCGCAGACATGCCAGATCGGCGACTCATAGCCATTATGGAGCGGATCCGCCAGCTCCGCGTCAAGTTCCTTCGCCCGCATCCGGAGAAGTTTGTCAGCGGCTACTTCTGGCGTCGTCCCCGATATGGCCGCCTCTGCCCGAATGTCCTCCCATCCAGGCGGCGGTATCCGCGCATGTCCTTCAATTCCGTTCATCCTGATTTCCTCCATTCACGGATAAATCTACCCATTAACATTTCACTCCTTAAAATCATTAAAGATAATCTGAATACAGCATGTAGTAGTATGTTTTCCTCGTCGGATATAATTCTCATCCGTCTTTTTTGTTCCAAATGTTTTATTACCCGCAATTCTTGGCGGTTAATAATAGTGCCCCGAACTTTTCTTTTCTTCATCGTTACAAAATCTCCCTATTAAAAGATAAAATACGGCGATATATTCCGCACCATTCATCCCTTATCCGACGTTTGATAATGTCCGCCTCGGCCGCGCAACGGCAATTATAATGAAACCATAACGGGCCGCCTTTAATGTCAAAGCAAAAAGGAAAACCGACCATGTTGTGTTCCCGGCCGACAATCCTGATATTATTTGCCAACTCTCTCATGCCGCGTTCAATCTTCCGTAAATGAGCATGATCCTTCTCTTTCCGTTTCCAGTAATAGATTTGCGCGTGGAGGCGGCGAATATCCTTTTCAAGATCAGCTTTTGTTTTATTTCTCATGTTTCCTTTCTTACGGCCGAAACCTGATATTCAGACGAATTGCTCCGAATATCTTATCTTCAGTTTGCTCAATGGAATAATTCGGGGGCACCCGCATAATATCGCCCTTCCGGATCGTCAGACTTCCGCCGTGTTTCATCAGAATAGCGGCGATCAATAAAAACACGTCATGCCGGAAGCGCTGGTCTGCACCCCTTTGAGCGGCGGCTAACTCATGCTCTTGTTTGAGCGCCTTGCCAATCTCCCGGTCAATCCATGACTCAACATGCCATAGACGACTCCACGCCCGATTAAGCCGCCATACCAGGCCGACCGTTAGCGTGATAAAATTCCGCGCAATCATTCTCAAAAATGCCTTCATCATTTCCTCCTTGTGTTATTTTTCTAAAAACCATCCCCACCACGGAGCGCCGGGATGATTCGTTGCAAAAATCCAGTAATCAAGGTAGGTCAGTCCGAATACCACGATCACGATCAGCAACAAAAACCCGATGCCCTTCAATGTTTTCATTATCCTCCTTTCTTGTGTTCTTGCGTTTTGCGTTCACAGAAGTCAGCGATCTCCCGAAGGCAGACCTGTTCATAAACAGTGTTCGCATTCGGGAAGAATGAATACTTGCGCCACCGGGCAAACCATCCTATCCAGCCCAAATGTCCCTCGTCGTATTTATTCAACACACGCCAGGTCTTCGTCTTGGGCTTCGGAATGTCCGGCACAAATTTAATATGTGTTCCAAATTCAATCATCACTTCCTCCTTTCTATAAACTTAGTATTGGTGATCTCCACAAACATGATGCCCTCCGATGTTCGGCCAGCCCATATGAGGATCAGGGGCATACCTCCTACACATGCCTTGCATTCTCTCATTCACTACCGCTGTGCCTAATGGCGCAAACCATTTACAGTTCCAACAAGCCCGTGGAGCGCGACGTTGAACCCAACGCGATTTCAGTTTTCGGTTCATGCTGACCTCCTTGGCGCGGCGGATTCAACGCCGCTCACGGGCCATTGCCGCCATTGCTGGCCGTCTATACATGATCCGATTAACTGTTTTGCAAAATGCCGGCCGTAATGTCGTGCATTCCAATCACCCCACTTCTTGAAAAAGAATGGAACGCCGGCCTTAACGCATTGATCGCGCAATAACCGCGGCCAAGCCAGGTTACATTCCCGCGCACCGGGCCCCGTCTCGCCACCGCAGATCACCAGGTCCAATTTTGGGCCGCCGGTCCGCTCAATTCCCATGTGGTCAATCGTGTTTCCGGTCAAGGCGTTGACTTCGATCACGCGCCCGATCGGCCGGACGGCTCCCTGGGGAATAGCCAGCCATTCGATTTTTATCCGCGTAAGATCAACCGGACCCAGCATCGGCTCAATACTCACAAACCTTTTTCCGGCCGGTGTATTCAGCAAGGTTATGATCCGATCGTCGTGTTTCTGATTTTCAACGGTAACTCCCAGCCAGATATGCTTCATCGGTTCGCGGGTCATGCAGAATGAACGCATGATCGTATCCCGCTTCGTCAGCACAAGGAATGTATCCCGCGGGCAGGATTCCATGATGTGCCACGCATCCCGGCGCACCTGGGCCAGATCAATCCCGTCAACGTCATGGTGAAACAGATCGGACATGGAACACGGAAAGACAATCCGCGGCTTCGCCCACTTCCACGGTTCTTCCATCCGATCCGGATGAAATGTTACCCGAAACGGATCATCCTTCGGATACCCATACCGCCCGGCCAGCCGCTTCGCCATCCGTTTAGCGTAGCAATGCTGGCACCCTTCACTGAGCGGAGAGCAACCCGTCAGAAAATTCCACGTCTCATCACACCATTCAATTTTTGTCGGCACTTTCTACCTCCTTTTTTCCAAACTGTTTTTCCATCCACCGCACCACATAATCCACCACGCTTGAAGCGAACGGGATCTCCGGATTCTCCGTCATGCCCTGGGGATCAAATCTCCGCCGGCCAAACTTGTTCACCAGGTTCTCCAGCGTTTCTCCATGTTGTAGAAGCATTGAGAAAGCTGTTGACCAGGAATCCGCCCAGCCATCCAGCATGGATCCCGATTGATCGAATTCCAAAAACACTTCCCCTGACCGACCATCCGGATAAACCCCCACCGTGATATCAAATTTTATCCGTTTTTTGTTCCACCGTATGACCGCCTTGTGCGTTATGCTCTGCCGCGTGTCTGGTAATCGTTCCCTCATCTTTCTCTGTTCTCCGCACCATTCGTCTCAATCTCCAAAAATTGTTTTACCGTCAAACAAGGCGGCACTTGTAAAGGTGGCAATGCCAGCGCTTTATTGTGAAATATCTGGAAGATTTGCCCCGCAATCTCTTCATTATTAACCTTAGCCAGATATGTTTTCTTTTCTTCCGATATTGTCCGTGCCATTTTTTTCTCCTTCCTCTGCCTTCGTTCGTATCCGTTTCAGTTCACGCCGCGCCTCCAACTCCTTCGCTTTGACCGCCTCTTCTTCCAAAACCTCCACAACCATTTTCGCGTCGCGTTTGCCGTAGAATTCTGTCATGGTCGCAATGATCTTTTTGAACTTCTCTCTGTTTTCCGGTTTTCTCATTACTAAACTCCATGCCTCGCCGGCCGGGCCGCGTCCAAACCCGACCTTGCCGAATCAGACCGTGCCACGCCTCACCTGCCATGCCTGACCCGGCCAGACCTCGTTATAACTCGCTTAACCAAACCTGCCGTGCTTTCCGTAGTGCATCTTGCCTTGCCATTTCATGCCCCGCCTGCCAAACCCATTCCTTACCAAACCGAACCAGACCTCGCCACGCCTGCCAAACCATGTCTTGCCTGGTCGCGCCGTTCCAATCACGACCTTACCTGCCACGCCGCTCTCAACTTTTCCCAACCACGACAAGCCCATCCTGAACGCGCCTGCCATGCCCGGCCGGATCCGGACGATCGCCGCCGCACTTAACCGGATCAAACTCGCATGAATCTTCCCCAACCTAACGCACTTGATCTTTCAGGCCGACCTTCACAAATTCCCACACCCCAACCGGCTTGATCTACCAGGGCCAATAATTGTTCTTCGCTGACGATCCGCGGATTGAATTCGATCCGGATCCGCAACTGCCACTCCTTATATTCGGGCCGGTATGTCAGTCCGCGCGTGTTAATCCCGATGGTAACGGCATCTTCGCGCATCACTCCCACGGCCGGTTTTCCTTCAAGGGTTTCAATCGGAATGTAATCCGCACCAGGAGCCGTAATAGAATCCACAAACACCGCTTGCCGCAGACCGACTTTTGTAATGTCGTCAAATGCGGTTGCCGCTGTGATAATCGCCTTTTTTAATGCCGTAACTGGCGCACATTCGCGCCCTTGATCGTCCACATACCGCGCCGCCATAAATTCGGCGTTTGGATCTCTTTGTTCTTTCGCTTTTTTTGCTTTCTTCTGTTGCTTGTCCCGAATTTCCTGTTTAGCCTTGTCAGTAAAGGCATGAATTACTAATCGGGATCCGGGGCGTCCCCTTAAAGTTAAATTCACCGACTTGATCCCAACTTCTGCGCTGTTCTTTTCTTCTTTCATCCGCTTTTCCTCCTGTTCTTTGTTGACTTACTGTTTCTTCCAAAACTGCACGGCGCCGAGCGCCTTTGTGTCTTCGTCAAAGTATTGCCAGCTTCCCTCCTCTCCTTTATCGAAAAACAGACGCCGCCATACCTCTTCGCCTGTTTCCCGGTTTTTCTGAATGATGAACCGTGCATCTTCTTTCGGTAGATATTTATTCCGAACGGCCTGGGCGTCCTCTTTTTCTCCCGCCTTATCCATATCAATCGCACTCGCCAGCGCGTTTTCCTTTTCCTTGTTGCGCCAAACGCAAATCACGTTATCGGCCACGTTGGAAATGTTCCCGGATCCCGATATGTCATACTTGCGCGGCGGGTATTTATCCGGATCGTGTTTGCTGTCCGGCTTCTTGCTGTGCGCGACAAGATGCATGTGGACGTTGTAATCTGTCGCAAACTGCTTCAGTCGCAGACACACCGCCTTCTGCTTGTCGTATTCTTCGCCGCCGATCTCGGTCAGCATCATCAGCGAATCCAGGACAAAATGCTGGACGCCATACTTCTTCGCAACATACTGGAAAACGTAGAGCGCATCTTCCACGGTAGTCTCGCCGATATGAGCGTAGAGCCAGAAATAATTATCCATCCACCGGATCACGTCATGCAATTCCTCGGCGGAAGCCGGATGGCCGCGGCCCATTGCTTGCCGGCAAAGATTTTTGAATGTTTTTCGCGCCGGAAATTCCAAACTGGCTATGCAACTGCTCTTCCCGCACAACGCGGCGAAAACCAGCATCACATGATTCAGCAGGATCGTCTTACCGTTGCCGCTGTAACCATGCCAGATCGTCAACTCGCTCGGATTAAATGTGAATTTCAGCGCCGGCCAGGGCGTAGGATCCCCAAGCCGTTTCTTGTCATTTAGGTCCGGATAAAACTCAAACCAAATGTCTTGTTCAATCTCGGAAGGTTTCAACAACTCTTCCGGATCCAGATCGCGGGCCGCATTCATAAACTTCCAAAATTCTTGTTCACCCAGGCCGGCCACCAGGCACTCATTCGGGTCCTTCTTCCCGGCCGGATAATCCAAAATTCTGCACCTGGTCCGCCCGATCCGCGGAATCAAAGCCGCAGTAGCTTTTTGTCCTGGATCGTCCGCATCCAGGCACAGAAAAACCTCAATGAATTTTTCAATCCATTCATAATCGTGTTTGATCCATTCCGTATTCGGGTCCTTGCCATCGGATCCCGGCCACTTTGCTCCAAACGGAACACTCACCGCGGGGAAACCGTAGGCCGCAAGCGTCATAGCATCTATTTCGCCTTCGCTAATGAACAAGTCGCATTGTTCGGTGGGGATTGCCTGAATCCCAAACAGCATTTTCGGTGCGCCCTTCGGGAGAACGAACATCTTGCTTTTGTCAACGATATTTCTGAACTTCAGACTGTTTAGTTTTCCATCCTGGGTGAAACTGGGGAATACAACACAATCTCCTTCCTGGCTTTCACCGATCTTGTATAACTCCAGCACAGCCGGCGGAATTTTCCGCGTCTCAGTTAGCCACTTAAACACTGGACCTTCTTTTCGCAATGGCACATATTCACGGTCAAGATTTATCGGCGGAGTTGCCGGCGCCGGCGGTGCCTTTTCAACCGCCTTCGCCGCTTCCTTCGCAAAATGCTTCTCACCACTGACCCGTCGCCAGCCGCGGTCTTCTTTCATCCCCAAAAAGTCCATTGCCTCTTTCATGGCCGGGACAAACTGGACCTTCCGGACCGCCATCCAGAGCGAAAGTAGATTGCGGCCGCGGTATTGATCGGCCGCCTGAAAGTCAGCCCAATACCCAACCTTCGCGCCGCTCAAGTGGATCCGCAAACTTGTCCCTGGCGTCCCGGTTACATCGCCGCATACCCATTCGGCCCCGTCCTTCTTTCCGGTCGGCAACAAATAAGCGCAGACACTCTCCGCCCGTTGATTCAGACGTTCCTTGATCTCGTTTCCATCCATTGATTAAATTCCTTTCCTGGCTACAGCGTCGTTTGCCCGTTCAATAAGTTCTTCCACGGTGAGATTTTCAATCCCTGGTGTCCTACCGCCGGATGGAGGGGCCGTTTTTGCGCGTTCTTTTTCCGCAAGATAAAGATAACCGCGCAACTTTTTTGAAGGAATTGGCGGCAATGGTCCCAAAGTTGCGATCATGTCCCGGCCAAAATCGCGCATTCCTGATTTCCGGGCTTCTTCGTCCGGGCATCCGGTGAGCGCGTTTTCAATGTCCACATCGCGTAGGGCGGCAAATTCTTTCCGGATCTCCTTGATCCACTTCACTTGCGAAAGCAATCCGTCCGGAGGTGGAGGGAGTTCCAACGACCCTCCTTCCCCTTCCTTTCCTTTCCCTTCCCTTCCAACCGTCTCAACTGCTTCCCCATTGCTTCCCCGTTGCTTCCCCATTGCTTCCCTCTCTAATTTATCAACGTTTTCAAGGTGTTTTAGTGGCTTATCGTCAAGGGATGCTTCCCCGTTGCTTCCCAACTGCTTCCCCGTTGCTTCCCCATTGCTTCCCCGTTGCTTCTCAGGTGCTTCACACTTTGGAAGAAGTGAGGCGGTATCGGCTTCCTTGCCATTTATCCTTTGATGTTTTAAGAAGGTCCGGACCTGAATGATCTTCTTGCCGTCAACTTCATAACGGATGATAAAATGTTCTTCATGGTCTGCTAACTCCTTCAGGAGTGCGTCCACGTCTTGAAAGTCATAGGGTAGGATCTCCGCCTCAATCCGTTTTGGGCGATCCTCCAAGCGTCCATCCCGGTCCGCCATAAGCCATAATCCGATAAACAACAGCCGTGCGAAGGGTGTTAATTCTGCTAATTGTTCATCCTTAAAGAAGTCCGGTTTTATTGTTCTGATTCGCATTTTTCTGCCTCCTTTTTGTCTTGGATCCTCTCCATTGGAGGGGTGGCCAAAGGCCGGGGTGGGTTCTGTTTCAGTTTCTTCAGCGTTACCGTGTTTCCACAGCGTTCACACCGGATGCAGACACTATCGTCAATCGTAGGCATCCAGTTAGCCAGGTTCTCGTCCCCAGCCTCCAACTCAATGATCTGGCCGCATTCTTCGCATTTCATCGTCTTGCCGACCCACCAGGGCCGCCAATCGCCGTTGCCTCTGTTGATTGTCTTCACCAGGTCCCCCTTCCTCTTGGACAGCGCCCTATGAAGCCATACTGGCGCGGGTTTTTCTTTGATAGGTTTCGAGAAGGAAGGATCATCCCAGGGATGAAGTTGACGTTGCTATTCACCCGGACATTGATCGGCTGACCGCCCAAAATCGCTTCAAGGTAATGTGGATTATGGGTGTAAATCTTAGTTACCACGGCATCCAGAATGACCGTGGCCTTGTCGTCGGCGGCCGCGGCGGGTAAGACGTTGAGGACGGCAATATCGCCCAGTTTTGCGCCAGGCGCGGCGCTTTCTTTGAGGATCAGGCGCAACTTCTCAATCGCATGTTCCGCATAGCAGATCCCGCGGCCGCCGGTTTCATTTATGAAGTCCTCATCCAAGTAGAGTTCATCGGCGCGTAGTTGCCGCACGGTTTCCCTGGTCAATCCCAGGGCGTCCGCTACGTTCTCTTCTGTCAGGTTGAATACTGCGGTTTCTTTCATCGCTGATGCCTCCTTGTAATCCGCCTGGCGAATCTCTGCCGCTTCTGTTCGCGGCTGGCCGGAGAAGTTCCCATGTGCGGGATTTTTTGAAATTTCGGAATGTCCTCAATGGTTTCTTGCTCGCGTTCCGTTCCCCACAACGCCTTCAGAAAGTTGATCTTCATCGTCTATCTTCCCTCCTTTATAAAATTTTTCGTGCGCTATGAACCGATTGATACTTCAGAGGGGCCGGCGCGGCCAATTGACCCCCCCCGCCTGTCTGACACTCTTCATTTGGAACTGACCCTCTACGCTGATCGCCGCTCTGTCCATTGCCGACATCTGGACATTCATGCCATTCATTCCATAAACTGCCTTTAAGCACGTCGCATAATGTCTATGATGTCTACTAATCATGTTTTTCGTTTTCAGTTGTAACGCATTGATATTCATGTGCTTGTCTTAGCTCCGTCTAAATTGTTAGGAGACATAATATCGGACACGTTTTTGCCCCCTTCATTCCGATCAATGTTTGCAAGGGTTTCTTCAATGCGGTGGGGCGTCTGCCCTATGCTACATTTGGGTGCTTCCAGGAGCGCAATCGGAAGCCGCGGAGCTGGTCCAGGCGTCCCGATCGTCGGCCGATCTTGGTCTTCACCTGAGCCCGGAGCTGGTTTGACGTCTTCCTTTTGCTCTTCTTTTCCTTCCCCAAAACCCATTCGCCGCTCATATTCTTCCTTCGCCCAGCGCATGTGTTCAAGGATTCCGACTGCGGTGGGATCACCGATTGTCTGGATTCTGGCTGTTGGCGCGCCGGATAGTAATTCGTGCTTCTCAGCGAGGATGCCAAATGTGATACCAAGTTCCTTGATGCTCATCTTCTTCCGTTGCTCCGGATCGCAGAGCAATTCAAGGATACCTTCCACACACATTCGCATGGCTTCGCGGGATAAACCAGCTATCCTACTTTTTTCTATTGCCACACATTCAGGTTCGCGGGCGCGGACGGCCATGACCGTATGAGGACTGACGTGCAGAATCTTTCCAATGCGTAAGACGCCCAATCCTTCACCGCTCAGCGCTACGATCGCTTTGTAACGCTCAGGATCCTTAGCGAAAAGACGCGCGCCGGTGTATTCACGCTGTTCAGCCGTCTCTTCAGCGGCAAAAAGCGTGTCGTCCATCTGATCTGAGCCGAACAGTTTTAGCTGTTGATTATCGCCTTGAATTAAAGAGGGATTATTCATATTCGTGAAAAAAAACTCCAAAACTTCGTTTCACATACCACGTTAAAAAACACCCCGCGCCATCATCAGCACGATAACATCGAAGGTCTGGCGCCCATGTATAGGTTGATCCTGCATGGTCCGGTCGGCTACAGCGCACTCGGTCGGGTAGATCTCCTTTTTCAAACAGATCAATGATTGTTTGGGATATGTGTTTCATAAATCTCCACACTGACGCTCATCCGACCGCTCTGTAGTTGTCCGTCCAAGGCTAAAAAAGCCGCCCGGGTTATATCAATGATAGTCCCCTGAGAACGGGACCGGCGTCCTGGGCCGCGGTCCGTGAATGTCAGTAAAGTCGTGCGGCCGTTCACTAGGTTCGTCACGCGGATCTGTTGCCCGAACTTCATGTTCAATTTTGCGGTTATGTTTGTCGGTAGGGCGCAAGTAAAATGCGAGTCTATAAGCGGCTAAGTGTTTGCCATTAGGATTCGCCGGCCGCCTGTTCCTTCTCGCCGGCAACTCTCTCGGCTGTACCACGTCGCCCATCCGGTCAAGGTTCCTGAGATGGCCGCAGGAGAGAATGTTTTCAAGGGCACGGATTGAGTCGGTGATGGATTCCGGGAATTTTGGCGGTTCAATCCATTTTTGACGTTGCCGTTCAGCTCGGGCGCGTAAAACGCGAAAAAGATCAGTAGGATATATATAGCCTTCATTTTTCATGCCGCTCCTTTTATTGCGTTCTCCAACGATTCTCCTGTTACACCGTTTGCACGTTCTTTGCCTGGTATGGATACGCGCGTCAAAAAACCCTTGCGACAATAGTAATAAATTGTCCGGCGGGCCACGCCCAGCCGTTCTGCCGCCTCTTTGAATGATGCAATCCGCAACCTGTCCGGCTTTGGTGTTTCACTTGGCGTGCTCATAGCCCGGATAATTCGCGCCCGTTCGTCGGCCGTAACTGTTTCATCGGCTTTAAGGACGCTCCGGATCAGTTCAAGTGTTGTTGTTTTCATTCTCTTAACGCCGGCCAGCGACAGTTAATTGCAACTCAGACCTTGTGTATTTCCCGGCCAGTGCTTCGGCCTGGGTTAAGAGCTTCCGGTACTTGACCGCCATCCGCGCCGATGAAAGCAAAAAGGCCGCCACGGATTTTGAGTTCCGAGCGGCCTTTTTAATCTGCTTCTTTTCATCCTTGCTGATTCGGATAATCAGAAATTTGCTTTTCATGCTGAACAATATATAGCAATGTCTATACATTGTCAACGAAATAATAGCCTTAAAAATTAGCTAAAGAAAACGCTTGGTTTTGCTTGCTTTTAATAGCATTTGTATATACATTGATTTTAAAAAGAAATTCGGAAGGTATAGTTATGAATAAAAAATCAAAACAGATAAACATGAGAATAGGGCTGGACTTGCTTGAAAGATTCGACGGGGCCGCGTGTTCGCAAGGCAAGCGTAAGCGATCAGATATAATGCAGTCCTTAATGCTTGCTTATGTCAAGTTGGTAGAAAAATCAAACGGCCGACCCATCCACACTCTTGAATTCAAGGGTTTTGACCCCGATGACAGACCGCCCGGCGATTGGGAAGCATTTAAAAAACTTAGAATTGTTTCACCCCAGCGAGAACTAAGGGGCGCCGAGCCACAGGCTGGTTATGGTAAAACTGGCAGAACTGAAAAGGTTGGCGCGAAATCACGTTAATCCGGTTTGTAGGCTTTTTGTAGGCTTTCTACCGGCTGGATTTTAGTGTCAAGAATATCTAAGGAGTGTCAAGCAGTAACAAAGGCATAATTGACATAATACCTATAAACATTGATTAAAATCATTTTTAATCAACGAAAACACCCGCTTCGCCTGGGTGGCGGAATGGCAGACGCATCGGACTTAAAATCCGATGGCCCTAAAGGCCGTATGGGTTCGACTCCCATCCCAGGCATTCTTCGCTGGATAATACATTTTATTTCACCCTGTTATTGCAAGGCCATGAAATCAACCGGCATTCATATTTTTTTTAAAACAGAATGGCGCAAGCTTCTTTTGCTGCTCTCCATGTGCCTGCTCTACTTTTTCTCGTATTTCCAGCGCATTGCCGTGCCGGGCGTCTGTTTTGACGAGCTGCAGCGCGATTTCAAAACGACCGCGACGGCCATTACCGCGCTCAGTTCAATATTTTTATATATTTACGCTTTTGCGCAATTTTTTATCGGCATCTTCGCCGATCAGTTCGGCGGGCGACGCACAATGCTCCTTGGGGCAACTGTCCTGGTCGGCGCTTCAATTCTTTTCCCGCTCTCCGACTCGCTCTCGATGCTTTATCTCACCCGGGCCATACTGGCCGTCGGCGCCAGCACAATCTTCATCAGTCTCGTCAAGGAAATTGACACGCTCTTTAATCCGCGTCATTTTGCCATCTGGCTCGGGGTTTCGCTCTTTATCGGATACAGCGGCGGACTGGCCGGCACGTTTCCGTTTGAAAGGGCGGTCAGTCATTTCGGCTGGCGGACGGCGATGCTCGGCGCGGGAGTCTTGAGCCTGCTCGCCTTGATTGTTACCGGCATTGTTTTTCGCAAATTACGTGTTCCAGGGACACAAAACGTTCCTCAAACGGCAATTTGCGTCGGCCGTGTATTGCGCAATCCCTTGACCTATCCGGTCATCGTTTCCGGCGCGATAAATTTTTCCATTTATTTCCTTTTCCAGGCCGCAATCGGGAAGAAAATGCTGACCGATTGCTGCGCGGTTTCCTCCGCCCAGGCCGCCTCAATAATATTTGTCATGATGATTTTTTGCATGGGCGCCTCATCGCTGGCGGGGTTCATCTCGCGTCTTATCGGCAACCGGCGCAAACCGGTTATTTTGACAGCTGTGTTCCTGACACTCATAACAACCGTCCTGTTGACGGTTGCCATGCACGGCCGGCCGGACTACCGTATTATCGGGACAGGTTTTATTATTCTCGGGGCCGCCGCATCCATGTCACCGATTGTTCTGGCTTCAGTCAAAGAGGTGAATATAGGCCCGGCGGCGGCGACGAGCATGGGCATCGGCAATTGCGCGGCTTATGTCGTCGTGGCCATTATCACGAACCTTTCCGGCCTGGTCATGGATTGTTTCAAGGAACAGGCCATCGTGACGGCCCAAGGCATTGTTTACCCGATTATTGCCTACCGGCTGATTCTTGCCGGCTGCGCAGTGTTGGCGGCCTGTTCGGCCGTCGCCGCCTTCTTCATCCGGGAAACGAAGGGGGCATATTATGCCTCATCTTGACTCGTTTCGGCTCGGCGAAGCTCGCCTTGCTCGTCTCGGAGCCGAAGTCCGGACGAAGCCTCGCCAAGAGCGGGCCTGGGTGCTTTTCATTAATCCAAACCGTTTTTTTATTTGATCTTTTGTGTAAAAAGAAGATATTAATCAAAAAAGGCTTCCGACGGCAGGCATATGACGCAAGAAAAGCTCATTCATCTTATTGTTGAAAAAGGTCCGGACCAAGGCAGGAAAATAACAATCCGGCCGGAAGGGGCGCGCCTCGGGCGTTCAAGCAACAACGATATTGCGCTCAAGGACCCGGTAATGTCCCGTTATCATTGCCGCATCTTTTTCAAGCCGAACGAGGGATTATGGGTAGAAGACCTCGGCAGCGCCAATAACACTTTTCTTAATTCAGAACCGGTTCATATCACCCGCATGCTGCTCGGCGACCGGCTTATGCTCGGCGATACAACCCTGAAAGTGGTCAGCGACGCGTTTCCTTCATCGTCAACCGCTCATCTTTTCAGCGACCCGGAATCCCAACCCGCAGACGTCAAGCCCGAATCTCTATTAAGGCCGGGCGTCAAGAACAGAAAGACAACGTTATTAACCATTGTCCTCGTGGTCGCCGGTTGCGCGGCCGTTCTCTCGCTCTTTTCCCGCTTTTTAAAACCGCCCGAGCCGGGAACCAACCCTGCTCCGTTTGCGGGCGAACAATCCCAGGCGCTTGAAATTTATTATGAAAAAATCCAGGCCAGCCCTAAAAATATTTTCAGGTACGAACTGGAACTGCAAAACGGCGAGCTTTCCGTCCAGATTGACGACCTTGAAAACAAAAGACACGTGCCTAAAAATCAGCGCAAGAAAATTGACCGGGAGCTGATCAACTCCCTTGGCAATACCATCATTCAATCGGATTTCAGCAGTCTTAAGGAACTATACAAGGGCAGCATTGAGGAAGTCTATGACCGCTGGGACCTGACGGTGACAATCGGCAGGAAAACCCATCGCGTAAAAGTTTTGAACACGATTGAACCGGAACAATTTAAAAAAGCCCGCGAGGCAATTGAGGAATTCGCCCAGAACGAAATCGGATTGACCGCTTTGGCGCTGACCAGGGAAAAACTGCTTGAGCTCGCAAAATCTTCTTCCCTGCTTGGCCGCAGCCTTTATGATCAGCGCGAGGTTAAGCGCGAAAACCTTGCGCTTTCCATCCGCTCCCTCAAGGAAACCGAATGGTATCTTGAAACCGTTGATCCCAAGCCTGATTACTACGCCGATGCCGTCGCCCTGCGCCGCGAAGGCGAGCGGGAACTGGAGGAAACGCACCAAAATCATCTCTTCCTCGCCGAAAGGGCCATAAAACTCAGGGACTGGAATGAAGCCGCCATGAACCTGCGCATTCTCATTGAAAAAGTGCCTGACCGCGCCGACGAACGGCATCAAAACGCGCAAAAAAAACTGATTGATGTTGAACGGCATTTGAAGAAAAAATGAAATTTTATACAAGAGATCAGAAGTCAGAGATCAGAGGCCAGATTACGGCTGGCCTCTGTTTTCTCTTGGTTTTTATTTCCGCCTGCCGGCAGGGAGAACTTAAAAAATCAGGCCAGATTTATGTCACCACCGATCCGGCCGGCGCGAATTTATTTTGCGATTCCGTCACCTGTGGCAGCACTCCCGCAACGATCGCACCCGTTGCCGCGGGCGAACATATTCTTATCGTCCGTAAACCGGGATACCGCGAAACACGATCCACCGTTACGACGAAAGCCGGCGAACGGCTCGCCGTGGAACTTAACCTTGAACCCCTGAAAGGGCTGGTTCTAATTTGTTCCGTTCCGGCCGGAGCCGATGTCGGACTTGACGGCGCGAACATCGGCAAGACGCCTTACTTCTCGCATGATTTCCCGCCGGGACAAAGCCGCCTGCAGATCAGCAAACCGGGATATATCCCAAAGACAATCAACCTTAACGTTGAAGACCGGACGCCATTAAAGGTTGACGCAAATCTCACCCCCGATTCGGCCGAGCTT
>Ga0247841_10004121_pt1 | contig 25505 bp, 21 predicted proteins | sample LaCruzMarch2015__2_FD_192410 | JGI IMG/M metagenome (GOLD analysis project Ga0247841, IMG submission 192410) | Freshwater microbial communities from meromictic Lake La Cruz, Castile-La Mancha, Spain - LaCruzMarch2015_18m | ecosystem: Environmental > Aquatic > Freshwater > Lake | place: Spain... | reverse complement strand
CGGAATTTCTCCAGAGCGCCGGCGTCGATCCTCAGTCCCGGCTCGGTCAGCGTAGTCTGGCCCTGGCCGGAGTTGCCGATGATAACGATGTTGATGCGTGTTTCACCTTTCACCCACACGAAATCAGTGGCACAACCTCGCGCCCGCAACATCTTTGTCATGATCCTGCCGGCATTGCCCGCAGCAAAACCCAGCGCACGGCTGGGATATCCGAGCTCGCCCAGTATCCACGAGGCATCCGTGCCCTTGCCCCCCATGCCCGGTACGGCCTGCTCCGCCCGGATGGTACGGTTCCAGGTGAAATCCTTGATCAAATACGTGCGGTCAAGGGCGGGATTGAGGGTGACGGTCAGGATCATAGCCCTGCCTATTCCCCTTCCCCATGAGCACCTTCCATCTGCTTGGCCAGGTCATGGCGGGAGCGGTAGAGCATATCATCGTCATGAAGCAATATCCTGCCCATCAAGATGCAGCGGGCGTTGACCTCGATCCTCTCAATCGCATCCATCACCGCATACAGGTCTTTGCCCGCAGCGAAAAGGCCGTGCCATGGCACGATCACAGCGGCGGCTTGCTTGGTCATCCTGTTTTCCTGACCGCAGAGGGCTTTATATACGTTCTCGGCCAGCTGTTTGTTTTGCACACCCCCGCGGGCATACTCGGCCAGCTTGATCTCGCCGAATTTATAGGTATATTCCAGCACGGGCGGCATGGCCAGCCTGGCCGCGCAGAACACCATGATATTGCGGGGATGGGCGTGTATGACAGCCTTTGCCTGCGGATTGAAGGAGTTGAGCAGTTTGAGGTGTACGGGCGCCTCGCGCGATATCTTACCGTCGCCCTCCACCAGTTTGCCCGCCAGGTCCAGAACCAGCACGTCCTCCGGCTTGAGCTGCCAGAATTTACGCGTACCGGCGTGGCTTGGAGACATGGCGATTTTATCATCCACCCGCATGCTGATGTTGCCGCCTGCCAGGTCGGTCAGGTTGCGCTCAATCATGATCTTGCCGACTTGCGCTACCAGTTCGCGGGCTTCGTATAACGATTTTTGTTCCATGATTTCCCGTCCTGCCGGATTATATTATCCTATATTTTGAATGTCATTGCGAGGAATGTAGTGGCGGGTTTTTAAACCCGCTCGACCTTATTCATTATGTCCAGAAAACGACCCCCGGCGTCATCCCAACCGGCCGCGTACCGCGGCTCGTAAGTAGCCGTATCAAATGACCGGATGATTGTCTCCCTTGCCTGCTGCAGCGACTCGACCTCGCCCATCGCCATCAATTGCGCCATGAAATTGCCCAGCGCAGTGGCCTCGGCCGGGCCGGCCACAACGGGGACGCCGGCGGCCTCGGCCGTGAAGCGGTTCAGCAGCGTGTTAAGGGAGCCACCGCCGATGATATGGATGCGGCCCAGCTTCCTGCCCAGCACCTCCTGCAGCCGCTCAAAAGTGTAACGATATTTGAGCGCCAGGGATTCCATGATGCAGCGTACCAGCGGGCCTTTTCCCCCGGGCAGTTTCTGCCCTGTGCGCCGGCAATACTCATCTATACGGGCAGGGAAATTGCCTGGCGTAAGAAACAGCCGGTCGTCGACATCTATTACAGCCGCGAATGGCTGTGCCTGCTCTGCCAGCGATATAAGTTCTTCGAGAGTATCCCGCTCCCCGGCCTCCTCCCAGCCACGCATGCATTCCTGCAGCACCCAGAGGGCCTGGATGTTTTTCCAGACCAGCCAGACGCCGCCCACCCCACCATAGCAGGTGAAATTGTGTTTCAGCCCGGCACTGTTGATGAGCGGTTCCCCTACCTCAGTCCCCAGCAGCGACCAGGTACCGGAGCTGAGGAAGGCCGAGTCAGAGAATGAAGACATCTGTGCGGGCGCACCTGAAGGTACGCCCCTGCCATAAGGGACGACACTGGCTGCCGAGGCTGTATCGTGCGTGCCGACCGCGATTACAGGTATAGGCGGGATGCCCAGTTCACTGCACAGTCCCGGTTGCAGCATACCCAGCCTTGTGGCGGGCTGCGCTATGGGCGGCATGATCCTGGCAGGGATATCGAAGGCCTCCAGCAGGGGCAGGCACCAATCCCGCTTGCGGGGATCATAAAATTGCGTTGTGGTGGCGTTGGTAAACTCGCAGCACCTCTCCCCGCACAGCCAGTAGTTGAAGAGGTCTGCAACCATCAGGTAGACGGAAGCAGACTCAAGCAAGGGAGATTTTTCCAGCACCATGGAGTAAAGCTGGAAGAGGGTGTTGTGCTGCATGAACTGGACACCCGTCCTGCTGTAGATATCCTCCCGGGACATCTTCTTGAAGGCTTTTTCCATGACGCCGTCGGTGCGCGGGTCCCGGTAGCTGTGTGGGGCCTCAAGCAGGCTGCCAGCGCTGTCCAGCAGGCAGAAGTCATTGCCCCAGGCATCCAGTCCGATGGAATCCAGCCGTGCAGCCCTGCCGGCCAGACCCAGCCCTTTCTTGACCTCTTCAAACAGCCGGCGCACGTCCCAGTATATATGACCTTTCACCATTACCGGGCCGTTGGGAAAGCGGTAAACCTCCTGCAGTGTGGCCTTTGAACCGTCGAAGCGCCCCAGCATGACCTTGCCGCCCGAAGCGCCCAGGTCGACAGCGGCACATTCAATAGTAGTCCTCATGGCTTATCCCGCGGACGACAGTATTTTCCTGATCAGCGAAAGATGGCTTCCCGTATGGTCTTCATCGTTTTGGCCGGGTTGCCTTCCCGCATCATATTTTCAATGGTGGTTCCTCCCATGCGGTCCAGTGCGCGGCGCATCACCTGTATCCACTCGACGCTCTCGCGTATGGCCTCTACCGTGTCCATGCGTGCCGGCCAGATATCTAGCGTGTAGTAGCCGTCGTAACCCGTCTTGTCGGCCCAGTAGAGCCATTCGAGGGTGTCGAGGAAGTGCACCGATCCCACGTTGAGGTCCCAGTCCCAGTCGGGGCGCGTATCGTTGATGTGCAGCAGGAACAGGCGGTCCCCGAACATTTTGGCCAGCGCCAGCGACTCGGCGGCATTCTCGTAGGCCAGTATGGCATGCCCGATATCCAGTATCAACCCCACGTTGGGTCTGTTAACAGCATTGCAGAGCAGCAGCGATTTGGCTACCGTGGAGACGTAGCTGTGAACGCGCGGCTCCTTGAACTTGTACTCCAGCCCCAGCCTGACCGAGGGATCGTAGTCGGCCGCATCCTGCAGGACTCGGATCATCGATCCCCAGGCCTTGATGTATTCAGACTCGAAAGGGTAATCGTAGCCGTCCTGCCCCGGCCAGATATTGACCAGGTTGCCTCCCAGCCTTTTGGTAATGTCGACGGCCCGGCGGATCTCGTCACCGGCTTTCTCCACCACGGCCGGGTCCCGGCTGGATATCGACCCCTTGATAAAATCCTTCCGACTGAAAAGGTTGGGCAGGACGTCGCAGCACTTAAGCCGGTGCTTATCCATGTAGCCTTTTATCTCGCCGGCGGTCTCGTCCATGATGTCTCTCCCGTGGACGAACTCCAGCCCGGTTATGCCGGCCTCGGCGGCCAGCGCAAACATCTCCGCAGTGGATCGGTCCTCCTTGTAGCCGGACATGAAACGGTCGCCGGGGTTGCCCAGGGCCGAAAGGGCCACCGCAAAACTGATATCCTTTTTCATTTAGTTCCCCTGTCGCTTACGCCCGCGCCCTCTCTACCTCGGCCCTCTGCTTCAACTGGTCGCGCAGGTCCTTGAGGTCCTTGGGGACAAGGTAGGCCGCTATGGAGATAAAGATGAAGCACAACGTCCAGGCGGATACGCAGATGATTAATATAGCATCCTGCAGGGATGAGGTGTCCGCTATGATGCCGGCCATCAGGGGCGCGATGGAAGAGCCGATCTGCTCGAAGAAGTTTTGCAGGGCATTGGCCGTGCTGCGCACCTCCGGCAGGGTCATATCATAGATGGTGGTCACCACGTTGGGCGAGGCAAAGGGCATAAAGATACAGGTGAAGGCCAGCAGGAAGCCGAAGAGGTAAATCTGGTTGTAGGGCACCATGATGGCGAATACCAGCAGCACCAGGGCGATTAGTATGCCTGCCGCGCTGACCAACAGTCGTCCGCGCGGGTTACGCTTGAAGAAATAGTCCCCCAGTATACCGCCGATGGGGTAGCCCGCGGCCAGCATCAGCACAGCCACTACCATGGTGATGAGCACCGTGGTTGAATCGTAGCCTCGCCCCGTCTCAAGGTAGCGGAAGAACCAGAAGGTCAGCACCTGCCAGGGGAAGACACCGGTGAAGCAGTTGAGGAAGAGGAAGAGCAGCGACTTTTTCTTGAAAAGCCCCAGGGCAGTCTTGAAATTAAAGCGGTAGTCTCCCTTCTGCTCGATGCCCTGTAACTCGGGCTCGGTGCTGCCGCGCTGCGGCTCCTTTACGCCGAAGAAAATGACGATGGCCAGCACGAAGCCCATGGCGCCGGTGACGTAGAATACACCGCGCCAGCCGATGATGCTGCCCATGATGAGCGCCAGTACCATGCCGACCAGGTATCCCAACGGCTGCGCGATCTGCAGCAGCCCCATGATCTTGCCTCGTTCCTTGGGTTCAAAGTAATCGTTGGTGATGTTGTAAAGCCCCGGGTAGCTGGAATCGGCAACGCCGGTGGATGAGCGGGTCACTATGAATAGCGGGAAGGTGCGCGCCGCCGCGCTCAGCCATGTCGTGGCGCCCCAGATGAGCGCCGCCAGCGCCAGCAGCTTGGTGCGGGCGAAGCGGTCATACAGGTAGCCCCACACGGGGTAAAGTATGGCGCCCACGATCAGTGCGCCTGAGAAGACCAGCCCCATCTGCGCCTGGTTTATTTGAAACTCCTCCATGATGGGCGTGGTCAGCGGGCCGATGACCAGCCGCTCGGCCTGCTGGAAAAGCATGAAAGCGAAGAAGGTCCCGAATACGAACCACGGATACTTGGATTTTGTCATGGAAGCGGCCCTCCTATTCCCACTGTATTTTGATCCCGGCCCTGCCCCGGAAATCCAGGTCGAGCCTGTAAATATCGTCGTTTTCCTTTTCAAAGGTCACTGCAGCCGTCCCGCAGCTGGCTGAAACCAGCCTGCCAGGTAATTTCAGCCAGAGCGAGCCCTGCGCCCTGCGCCCCAGGTCGACGGTTCCCATCTCCAGTGTTTTACCTGTCACCCGCCAGGATTCGAACTCGCAGCCCTGCGTGATATGCAGCGTATCGCCCACCAGGGCGGGACCGCCTCCCGCGCGGCAGATACGCAGCAGCCGGCAGCCGTGGGACGGGATTTTCCCCAGCGCTAACGTGCCGGCCTGTTCCAGGCTGTGACTCTTCTTCCAGAAGTCGAACACGTGCAGCTTATCCCCGGCCTGGTAACCCAGCCTGGACAGGTCGAGGCTGCGCTCAGATATGCCGTCACTCCAGTTGAACACGGCAACATCACTCCAGCTCATGCCGTTCTTGGTAACAGGTAGCGCATACAGTTCCGCCATCTCCCGCTCAAGCAGGTCGAGTGGGCGCCCGCTCACCCCCATCAGAGGCGTGAGCAGTGCCACCAGCTTCTGCCTCTCCGCGGACAGCCGGGTGAGGTCGTCACTGCTTATCAGCAGCCCGCCGGACAGCCCCACCAGGCTAAGGTTGCTTATAACCTCGTCATCGCCCAGTGTGGTATCGTAGTTGCGTACCATCAGGCAATCCGGGTCATTCCACCACCATCGCTGGTGCAGGGTGCTCATATTCAGGGTGTGCCTGATGTTGTTGCGCAGCGCAGCGATGGATTTCTCGCTCTTTATGATGGGAGTCGCCCACTTGACGCTCCACAGAAAGGGAGTCCAGTTGGGGGCCGTATCGGGGCCGATGCGCATAGCGTCGACAATGCCTACCGCCGGCCCCAAGGGGCATCCGCAGCCCAGGAGGAAGGTCTCCTCACCTATGCCTGCCCGCACGGCCTCCATGCCTTTGCGGAAGGCCTGTGCGCGCGTCATCTTGGGGTTCTGCCGTACGCCCGGGAGGGCGCCGGAGTAAACGAAATCGGTCTTGACAAAGCCGTATCCCCACCTGTGGGCAATGGTATCCAGCAGGGAGCGGACGTGCTCCAGCACCTCGGGCTGTGTCAGGTCGAGGGCGTGACCGTAGAAGTCGTAGAAATAGCCGCTGACGATGGGCTTGCCCTTCCGATCTTTGACCAGCCAGTCCGGGTGCTGTTTGGCGATCTTGGAGCGCGGATCAACCACGAACGGCGCCAGCCACAGCCCCGAAGTGTAGCCTTTGTCCTTTATTCTGTCGGACAGGTGCGCCAGGCCCTGCGGGAACTTGGCGTTGCAGGTGGTCCAATCGCCCCAGGCCGACTGGTAGCCGTCATCAAGCTGCACTATTTTGAAGGGAATCGCGTCCCTGATGCTGTCGATGGTGTTAAGGTTGGCGATAAAGAGGTCCGCAGTGATGGATTGGAAGAAATGGTACCAATGCGTCCACTGCGCCGGCGGAGGCACGGCCGGGACACGCGCCTTCATCTGCCTCGCCACGGCCTGCACGTAATCGGCTGCCGGGTCTGTGCATGGCATGTCAATAGCCTGCAGATATCCCCACTCTGACTTGAATCTTTCGCCGGGCTCCAGCAGTACGCCGTCGGCCTGCGCCATCAGTGTCAGCTCACAGGCGCCTGACCTGCAGTTGACGTGCAGCACGCCGAACTGGTCGGCTGTTGAGGCAAAGCCAGCCAGTATGGCCGATCGCTGATCGGTCAGCAGCCCCCAGCCCTCACCCCAGAATTCACCCCGTCCCCTGCCGATGGGCAGTGCCGGGTTATACAGCATCTTGCTGACGAAGGGCCGCATGATGGGCAGCGAGCTCACATCGCGTTCGCTGCCGCGGCGCAGACCCGAATATACCCAGGCATGCCAGCCCACCTTGAAGAAACTCAGGGGTCCGCCTCCTGCGAAATTTATACTCCCGCCGAGGGCAGCCTCAGCCTGCAGCAGGTTGATATCATGCAGGCAGATATCACTGCGGTTGCTGTTGGTTATCTCCAGGCGAAGCAAGAGAAAAGGCCGGTCGTCATACAGGTTAACCAGATAAGTCAGCTCAAGGCCATCCGGGCGGCCGGCGCTGGTAAAACCGTACTGCGTGCCCTTGCCATGGACGTCTTCCAGCGGTTTACTGGTGCTTGTGACCGTGCCCCCTGCAAAGACTGCCGCGAGTTTACTCCCCCCGGGATTTGCGTAGCTGAGCCCGATAAGCGCGTTAGCAACTGAAGGTACGGCATTACCGTGGCGGGCCACGCTGATCCTCCCGCTTCGCATATCGAAAGAGATACGCCATAACCCGTTTTCAATTTTCTGCCCTTTATCTTCCATCGCGATCTACCTCAAATCTTATTAATATCAGCGCCGCGGAGTGATCCTGATGGTATGCACGTCGCGGCCGAGCGTGTGCTTATAGACCAGCAACTGGTTGTCAGGATCCCGCACACTTGAGCCGTCCGACAGCTTAACATCATAACCCTTCGGGTACTGGTAATCCGGGATAAAAACTTCAGTCGGCTTAGCGACAGCCGGATCGTGGCTGAACTCGAACTCGAAAATGCGTCTTTTAATATCGAAGGAGATGCGCAGCGGTTTGCCGGCGGTAGCGCGCGGGTAAGGCCTGACCACAGCCTGCAGCGCCCGGCCTCCTGAATCAATATCGGTAGGATCCGTCCGCTGATCCAGTCCATAAATGGAGAAGTCCTCCAGGTTCCAGTGGTCGCCGTATCTATTATCGTTAAAGGCATCGTAAGTCCACAGGTTGTAGCTGAGCAGGTTGGCATCCAGCGCCTTAAAGAGGCGGTCCCACTCCTTGACATGCGCGCTGAAATCGCCCGTCCGATAGGCTTCCTTTTTATTCATGTCGTAGCAGATGCCTATCTCACCGATAACCGTCGGCACGCCACCGCACAGGCCGTTCCCCAGTTCCTTGATACGCCTCATCTGGTCAATGAAGGATTCCTGCACCGTGCCCGGTGTTCCTATCACAGGCTTGCCGGTCAGCTTATCGTTGCCCACCAGAGCGTTGGGGAAGAAGTGATAGGACTTGGTGACCCAGTGCACGTCATCATACCAGTGAGGTTTATAAACGATGTGCTTACTGTTATCGTCACCCAGAGGCGGCGGGTTATAGTCCACATTGGGCGGTGTAATGAGTATCAGCGCATTAGGATCGACCGTGTGAATCGTATCGGCAAAGCGCTCGAAATAAGGCTTCTGGTAGTCATTGGTAAAATTGATTACCCTGCCATCCCTGACCGAGAAATAGTCGGGTTGCATCAGCACCGGCTTGCCTGCCTTATCGAGGTCCCAGACACCGTTGGCCTTCCAGATGCAATCCCAGCCCTCTTTCCAGGCCTTAACACCACGGGGATTGAGCAATTTGGTTCCGAGTTGCTTGGGCAAAAAGGATTGCCACACCTCTACTTCCTGCGCTATGCCCGTTCCCAGCAGCATGCCCTGGAAGGCTGTGGGGCATTCACCTTTCTTATAATGGTACCAATTTGTAGAATTCAGGTTACGGCAGGCTATGTAACCGCGGAAAGGTTCGTTCATCGTGTCATAGCCCAGCGCAGCAGGCAGTCCTTTCAGCCTTTCAGCCACCTTTTTATAGGCATTCAGCAGGTGCCCCTGCAGGTATTCCTGAACGGGCTGGCCCTCGACTTTTGTAGCCGGCGCGAAGTCATTGCCCCCGAAGAAGAGAGTGAACATGGTGGCTGCGGCCAGTTTGAATCCATTGGTAGCCCAGATCTGGGGCATATAATCAGTGCCGTATTCCTGGTGTGTGATTGCAGCCCCGCTCTCCTTGAATTTGGTGATATCGAGTCCGACAGTATCGAATGTCCAGCCGGGGGCGCCGCAGCCTCCTGTGAAGCGACTCCAGACGTCCTGGCGCGTATCGATATACAGCAGCATGCCGTATTCGCCTGCTTTGCAGACTATTGAATATAGGTAATCAAGGTACTCCTCGTCATAGATTCCCGGTCCGCCGTGCTCAACGGCCTCCCAGGGTACGAGGAAGCGGAAAAAAGTCAGGCCCCAGCGCTTAAGCCTGCGAAAATGCTCATCCGCCTCGGCGAGGGGGAAGGGCCGACCTACAAATGATACATTGCGGTGGTCGAAGAAACCTTCCCTGATATGCGTTGAGCCGTCCGGGCTGAATGGTACCTTGGCATCAAGGTTAACGCCGCGCAGGATGACCGCCCTGCCATAATCATCCTTAAAATTAGTGCCTTCTATCCTGATCATGACTGTCTGCCTGCCTCCCTTTATAACAGGTTATCCGGCCCCGCTCTTATCAGGGCTTCTTGTTTGAGAAGGACTTCTTTTCTATGGCTATCAGCTTATTCAGGCGGCGCTGGTGCTTATCTTCACCGCCGAACTTAGCGTTGAGAAAGGCCATTACTATCTCCCAGGCCAGCTCGATGCCGATAACCCGCGCACCCAGGCAAAGCACATTCATATCGACGTGTTCCACGCCCTGGTGGGCTGAAAAAGTATCATGACACACGCAGGCGCGCCCGCCAGTGACCTTGTTGGCGGCAATGCAGACCCCCACACCACTGCCGCATATGAGGACGCCCTTCCAGGCCTTCCCCGATGCCACTGCCACAGCCACCAACCCGGCATAATCGGGGTAATCGTCAGTGGCGTCGTAGGTCAACGGGCCTGCATCCATGACCTCGTACCTGCCCTTCAGGCGTTTGATCAGTTCGCCCTTCATCTCGAAGCCGACATGGTCTGAACCAAAGGCAACAACCTGTTTCATCTGTACATTCCCTCCGCGGGCAGGGATTATTTAACCTCTTCCAGTACCAGTACCTCGTAGGGGAATACCTCAAAACTATCTTTGTCGATCACTGTGCCGCCGCTGCGGTGTGTGCCCATCAGCACACTCCACCTGCCGGCCGGGATACAGGCATGCGAAAGCCTTTTATCCGAGAAGTTCAGCATAACATAAACCCTCTCGTTTTGGTATTCCCTGCAGTAGGACATTATATCGCTGTGCGACGGCGATTGCGCGAAGCTGCCCATCTGTAATGCCGGCTTTGCCCTTCTAAAGGCTATTAATTGTCGGTAAAAATTCAGCACGGAGGTCGGCTCCTGCAATTGAACCTCCACGTTGATCTCGGAGTAATCGCCGTTGAGGGGCAGCCAGGGCTTGACCTCCGAGAAGCCCGCGTTGGGGCCGCCGTTCCATTGCATGGGATTGCGTTCACCATCCCTCCCCTTGACGATGGGCCAGTACATCTTGCCCACGGTATCCATAACTTCCTTCCTGGTGATCCTGCTGTTGGGCATGCCGATCTCCTCGCCGTAGTAGAGGAAAGGCGTGCCCCTCAGGGTAAGCAACATGGCCGCCAATACCTTGGCCCGCTTGACCGTGTCTGCACCGGCGGCATAGCGGGTAACCGCGCGCGGCCGGTCGTGATTGGAGAGCACGTTGCAGGGCCAACCCTTTGGCGGTATCAATGAATACCAGTTGGCCAGGGCGTCCGAGAACCTGTGCGCACCCCATTTCGAGAAGACCAGGGAGAATTCGAACGACAGGTGGCTTAGTTCGCCCTCGTCGCCCAGGTAGGCAGCAGCCATGGCCGGCCCCTCCTCCGCCACAAAAACCTCTCCCACCATCATGCGGTCTTTGTACTCATCCAGCACCGCGCGCATTTCCTTGAGGATGTCATACATGCCGGGCTGGTCTCTGGTGTAAAGATGTTTCTGAAAGCCGTTGAACGGCCCGGCCGCCAGCGAGAAGGGATTATTCCTCCACTGGTCGTCCTTAAGAAAATAATTGAGGATGTCGCAACGGAAGCCGTCCACCCCTTTGTCCAGCCAGAACCTCATAGTGTCGTATATCTCCTTTCTCACGGCGGGATTGCGCCAGTTGAGGTCAGGCTGGGTCTTGAGGAAGGAATGCAGATAATATTGCCCGGTGGCCTTATCCCACTCCCAGGTGCTGCCGCCCACCAGCGCCTTCCAATTGGTGGGTAGCCCGCCCTTTTTCCTATCGTGCCAGATATACCAGTCCCTCTTCGGGTTGTCCCTGGAGGAGCGGGACTCCTTGAACCATGCGTGCTGGTCGGATGTATGGTTCGCCACCAGGTCCATGATAATACGAATACCATGACTATGGGCCTGATGCAGCAGTTCCTCGAAATCCGCCATGCTTCCATAAAGCGGGCCTATGGCGCGATAGTCGGCCACATCGTAGCCTGAATCGACCATGGGAGAGGCATTGATGGGGCCCAGCCAGATGCCGTCGATGCCCAGGTCGGCCAGGTAATCCAGCTTCGCAGTTAAGCCCTTTAAATCCCCCGAGCCGTCGCCATTGGTATCGTAATAGCTGCGCGGCCAGATCTCGCACATGACGCCGTGCTTCCACCATACATAACTACCTGCACCGTTCATGATCGCACCCCCCTAATAAAATTATTATCTGCAGTATATTGACCTTGGCTTATCTCATCACTGTAAAGGCAGCGGCGACACGGAAGCTATTATGACACCGCGGGCATTAGATACGCAACCCGCGTTGGCAGCGCGAGGGGAGGGACACGGGCGCGGCCATCAATGCTGGGGCAGATGGGCCTGACGATTTTACCCCGCATGATTAATATGGAAAGTGATAGAATGTCCCATGCTCTCCGGGGGAGGGGACTACCAGACCGGCGGCTGGAAGGCACACTGGATACTGATAGTGTGCCTGCTGCTCTACACGCTCAGCTACATGGACCGCGTGGTGCTGACCGTGGTGCTGCAGCCTATGAAGCTGGAAATGGGCTGGAGCGATACTCAGCTCGGCGCCATACAGACCTTTTACATGTTGAGCTATGGCGCCTTAGCTATTCCAACCGCTTACCTTGTCGACCGCTGGAGCAGGAAAAAATCTATCGGCGTATTGGCCCTCATGCTGAACGCCTTCAGCGGGCTGACCGGCTTGGCCTGGAACTTTGTCTCTGTAATAATCCCCAGGATCTTCTGCGGCGCCGGCGCCAGTGGTGTGGTAACCGGCAGCATCGCCATGATCACCGCCGCCTACCCCAAGATCAGGCACGGCAGGGCCATGGGCATTTTCAATATGGGCATACCGCTGGGCATTGCGCTGGGCGCCATTGTCGGCGGCGTCATGGCACACAGGTTCGGCTGGCGCTCGCCATTCCTACTGCTGGGCGGTATCGGGCTGGTGCTGTCGCTGGCAGCGTTCTTTCTGAAGGACTACCGGACGGTCAAAGAGGGCGTGACGGTCAGCCTGAGTGGGCTTTGGCAATCCATAGTAACACTGCTGAGGATCCCCACGTTGCGCTGGTATTACCTGGGGTACGCAATGATGCTGGTCACCAGCCTGGCGCAGATCAACTGGATGCCCACCTATTTGATTCGCCAGTTCGATATGGCCACCGATACTGCCGGCTACCTCACCTGCATCATCAGCCTGGTGGCCATCATCGGTGCCCCGCTGGGCGGGGTACTCTCCGATTTCTGGTACAGGAGAAACAGGAAGGGCAGGCTCTGGCTGCCTGCAGTTTCTTCTGCAGTATCTTCACTCATCATGGCTGCTTCTTTCCTGGCCTTCAGCCTCGACTTCGCGCTTGGCCTGACCCTGATCTTTATTTTCGGCATCGTAAACATGGTGGCCATCCCGGCACTGAGCGTAATCTCGCAGGACGTGGTACCGGTGGCATACAAAGGCCTCTCCCACGGGGTTGCCGCGCTGTGCATGTATGCCCTGGGCGGCGCCTGGGCGCCGATACTGGTTGGGGGCATCTCCGACAGCCTGGGAGGGGGCGCCACCGGCCTGATGTGGGCGGTGGTCATCGCCTGCTCCGGAGGGCTACTGGCCGGAATCTGCTTCACCATGGGCGCAAGGCACTACATAGCAGACGAGGACAGAGTGCGGGGCTCCGTGCTCAGCTCTGATAAATAGGCCCCCCGGCAACTCCAACCATATAAGCCTTTACAGTACTAAAGTCGTATAGCTTTTATGACATGACCATGTATAATTATAATGGCTACAAACGACAGCCCGGCCCGGGCGGAATATCCTAACGGAGGCTGCGATGGGTGCCAAAGAAAAAGGCGAAAAGGGTAAGAAACGCGATAAGGCGCCGGTGAAGCGGCGTGTCCGTGATGAGGACGGCGCCGGCAAAGCCGCGCACCAGCTCAAATTTATATCCTCGGACGAAACCCGCTACAGCGAGCTTTTCAACCACATGAGCAGCGGGGTGGCCGTATACGAAGCGGTGGACGGCGGAGAGGATTTCATCGTAAAAGATTTCAACCCGGCCGCCGAGAAGATCGAGCGGGTTAACCGCGCGGAGGTGCTCGGCCGGCGTGTTAGCGAGGCCTTCCCGGGGGTAAAGGCCGTCGGCCTATTTAAGGTATTGCAGCAAGTCTGGCGCAGCGGACAATCCGAGTATCTCCCTGACAGCATCTACCGCGATAATCGCGATCCCGGCTCATGGCGTGAGAACTGGGTTTACCGGATGCAAAGCGGCGAGATAGCGGTCATCTATAACGACATCACCGAGCGCAAGCTGGTTGAGCATTCACTGCGGCAGTCAGAGGTCAGGATGAACAGCATCCTCTCGGCCATGACCGAGCTGGTATTTGTCCTCGACGAAGAAGGCAGGTTCGTAAGCTACCACAGCGCGTCGCAGGAGCTGTACGCCAGCCCCGATACCTTCATGGGCAAGAAGTACAGCGACATCATGCCACCCCATTTCAATGAGCTGGCCACTGCTGCCATAGCTAAAAATAAGGCCGGGGAAGCGTCACAAATGGACTACAGCCTCCAGGTCCCCTCCGGCCTCCAGCACTACTCTGCCACTGTATCTCCCATCATTATTGACGGCAAGTATACCGGATCGGTGCTGGTAGCGCGCAATATCACGGAGAGCAAACAGTCGTTGGAAGCGTTGACTGCCAGCGAGGAGAAATTCCGCACCCTGGTGGAGAACATCAACGACCTGATGTACACGCTGGATAACGAGGGCCATATTACTTACGCCAGCCCGGCCGTTGAGCGCTTTACCAAGTACAAGGTAGCGGAGTTGATCGGGCAGCAATTCATGCCCCTTATTCACCCGGACGACCTGCCAGGCCTCCTCGAAAGCTTCGACCGTCTGCTCTCAGGCCAGCTTGAGCCCTGGGAATTCCGCGTTCTGGACAAAGACGGCCGTGTGATCTGGGTCCGCTCCTCCAGCCGCCCCATATATGAAAATGGCCAGATCGTGGGGGTCAATGCGCTGATGACCGACATCACGACGCACAAATTGACCGAGCAAGCGCTAAGCAGGCAGCGCGAAGAATATCGCACCATTCTGGACTCGGTGCCCATCATGATAGTTTACATCGACCATGACGGTCGCTTTATGCGCATCAACAAGGCGGGCGCCAATGCCCTCGGGGTATCGCCCAAAGAGGCGGTGGGCAAAACATTTGATGATTTCTTCCCTCCCGATCAGGCAGCACGGCTTTTAGCCCGCAGCCGTGAGGTAATGGACACAAAAATACCGGTGGTGGACAGCATATACCAGGCTACGCTGCCGTCGAAGAAGTCTATTTGGACCCACACTGACATCGTGCCCTACCTTGACAGCATGGGCAATTCGATTGGCAGTATCAATGTCGTAATGGACATCACCGGGCGTAAAGCCGCGGAGGAAGCACAGCGCGAGAGCGAGGAGCGCTTCAGGAATATGGCCAACCTGCTGCCACAGACCATTTATGAAACCGATGAGAAGGGCAATTTCACCTTTGTCAACAGCCGGGGTGTCGAAACATTCGGCTATACTGAAGCAGACATAGCTGCGGGCATAAATGTGTTACAGAGTATCATCCCCCAGGACCATGGTAAAGCTATAGAAAATATTAAGCGGAGGATCAGCGGGGAGCAATTCCCTCCTAATGAATATACTGCTATAACCCAAGACGGCAGAACGTTCCCGGCCTTGATTTACGCCTCAACTATTATTAAGGGTTCTGCCTATGCCGGTATGCGGGGAATGGTGATCGATATAACAGAGCGCAAGCAGCTGGAGCAAAATCTCAAAAATAGTCTGGACAGGCTGCACAAGACACTGAACGATGCCGTGGTAACCATGGGTGCCATTGTGGAAATGAAGGACCCCTATACGGCAGGACACCAATTGCAGGTGGCCCGACTGGCGGCCGCCATCGCGCAGGAGTTGGGTTTGCCAGATGAGCAGGTAAACATCATACGTACCACTGCGGCTATCCACGATATCGGCAAGATCTATATCCCCTCAGATATACTGGCCAAGCCCGGAAAACTCGGGACCCTTGAGGTATCCATAATCAGAACCCACGCTCAGGGCAGCTATGATATTTTAAAGAACATAGACTTCGGCGGGCCTGTAGCGCAGATCGCGCTGCAGCACCACGAGAGGCTGAACGGTTCGGGTTATCCCCACGGGCTGAAAGGGGACGAGATCATGCTCGAGGCTAAAATTCTGGCCGTTTCCGACGTGGTAGAGGCCATGGCCTCACACCGCCCCTACCGGCCCTCGCTGGGCATAGACAAGGCCCTCGAGGAGATCAGACAGAACAGGGGCACGCTTTACGATCCCGGCGTGGTCGATGCCTGCCTCAAGATATTTAATCAGGATGATTTTAAATTTGCCTGATATTCAAGAACCTTTATCATCATCGGATGCAATCGAGATGCTGTCCCGGGATGAGGTTGAACGGCTGAAATGAAGTGGCCAAACCTGCGTCACCTGGATGGTTACCTGCCGCCGGGGCTTGAAAAAGCATATCGCCAACAATATCTTAAAAGCGATGTCAAAGTGGCCGCCCTATCCATGCTGCTCCTGGCTATTCTGCTTGTTTCCTTCGTCTATAACGATTACTCGCTTTTCGGTTTAACGACGCAATTCTATATTCTTGTCACCGTGAGGGGCGCCTACTTAATATATTTCATCATTTTGATGGTTTACCTCTGGAAAAATCAGGATGCCGTGAAATACGACTGGAACATGTTCATATGGGTGATACTGAGCATGTTCCTGGTGATCTTCATCAACCTGAGCCGGCCACCGAACTACACCGGAAACATACCCATCGACGTCATACTTATCCTTCTGGTTTACCTGGCTATGCCCATGCGGCTGCTGTTCAGGACACTGAGTGCCGTTATCTTCACACTCAGCGATATTTTTATTTTTTTCATCCTGCGGCATGCGGGATCTTCGGTAAGCGAGTATGCTTCGATTTTAGCACTCGTCATGGCAAATATAATCGGCATATACGCATCAGCCCGTCTCTACTCCTTCAGGCGCAGCGCATTCAAGGCCAGTTTCGAAGAGAGGAGCGCCCGCGAAGAGATCAAGAAGGAAGCCGAGGTCTGGCAGACTACCTTCGATTCCATCAAGGACCTGGTCTCCATCCAGGACACGGATTTCCGCCTGGTCCGGGTCAATAAGGCTTACAGCGACGCCTTCGCACTGTATCCGAATGCGCTGGTGGGTACTCACTGCTACGAAGTTGTGCACGGCACTTCCGGCCCCATCGAGAGCTGCCCGCATCAGCGGGTGATGCAGACCCACTCGGCCGAAAGTATCGAGATATTCGAGCCGCGCCTGGGAATCTACCTGGAGGTCTCGTGTTCGCCCATTATCCGAGAAGACGGCATGCTCGAGGGCACAGTGCACATTGCTAAAAACATAACCGCGCGCAAGAAGCTTGAGGAGAAGCTGACACAGATGGCCACTTTGGACGGCTTGACCGGCCTGCCCAACAGGGCCCTGCTCAACGACCGCTTCGACATTGCCCTGGCCAATGCTATACGCAAGAGTGAGGGGCTGGTCTTTATGATACTTGATCTCGACCGCTTCAAGATCATCAATGACTCCTACGGGCACGCCGTTGGTGACATGCTGCTAATGGCGGTTGCCGGACGACTATCTGCACTATTGCGCAAGAGCGATACGGTTGCCCGCATTGGCGGGGACGAGTTTGCAGTGCTGCTCCCGGAGACGACACTGGTGGAGGACGCCGTCAATACCGCGCAGAAGATACTCGAAGCTTTCCATGAGCCTTTTACCCTTGATGGAAGACCGCTGACGGTAACAACCAGCATCGGCATCGCCCAATATCCCTCTGACGGCGAGGACCTGGATACGCTGGCAAAGAATGCGGATGCGGCTATGTACCTTGCCAAGGAGCAGGGCCGCAATACCTATAAAATCTATGGGGATACAGCGGTTTAATTAAGAAAGAACTGATCGAATGATACGCCTTCTCATGTATCCGGCAGCCGCGATCCTGGCAAAGCGGCGGCCACCTTCGGTTCATCAGGCCTGGCCGGAAATTGGGTATCTGCCGTATTTACGGGCCGCCCTCACCAGGGCTACGTAATTCTCCCCCTTGCAGCCCGGGTGGATAGTATTGGATGAACTGATGATATAGCCTCCACCCGGCGCGGCGGCGGCAATGGTCTTTTTCACGGCCTCGTCGACCTCGTCCTCAGTGCCGAAAGGCAGCAGGAGCTCGCAATCGATGTTGCCCAGCAGGCAGAAGCGCTTACCGTACCTGGCCTTGGCCTCGGCGATATCCATGCATTGCGGCTGAATGGGGTGCATGCCGTCGAAGCCGGCATCCGCCATCCTATCCATGATGCGCCACAGCTTTCCGTCAGAATGCTTGAGCACTTTCAGGCCGCGTTTATGCACGAAGTCTGTAATCTCCCTGTGATAGGGATAAATATACTCCTCGTAATGCGCCGGCGACATCATGGTTGAATAGTTGTGCGCAAGGTCGCTTGCCACCATTATGGCATCCGCCCCCAATCCGATCGCACGGTCTATCCCCTCCAGTATGTAATCTGTGCAGATACGCGCCAGGTCCTTGACGAAAGACGGGTCCTCAACATAGAAATACAGCAGTTTCTGCATACCGCCCATCATGGCCCAGCTCTCGCGAAAAGGCCCGGTTACATGGAAAACATGCGCTACCTCCGGACCCAGTTTCTCGAGAGACAGCATCAACATGAGGAATTCAGTCTCCTGGGGGTGGGCGATCTTGAGACGCTTGAGATCGCCGGGGCCGGCTACCGGGCCCTCGACAGGGATAGCGTCGCCCTCCCTGTCCGCATAAAGCACCCTGCCCCATAAGTCCCTGACGTGTTTATCGTCGACCGGATCCCTCGTGTAAAGCTGGATAGATGTCAGGCCGTCCAGCTCCAATTTGCGAGCAACCATATAAAGCAGGTCGAGAAGCCTCAGCTTCTCCTCCAGCGTCATCTGGTACACCAGTTTTACCGGCGGGACGTCGTCAGTAAAGAGCCGCCCGATTTTGATGATAGACTCTTCGTTGAAGGCCAGTTCCCACACAGGCACCCTGTCCGGCTGGCCCCTGGAGAGCGCCGTCAGAAAACGTTCTTTACCGTTCATAATCTAATAATCAGCGCAACGGCGTCGAGATCTCAACCAATCATTCCACAGACCGGATGAAATATATATGGCAGAAAAAGCTTTGTCAAGCGTTCGGTCCCTTTGGTTCCGCCTGTTAAGCCTCACTATTACCTGCCTTACCCCCCCGTCGTAGACGAAATTGACTGAACCACGATACGCACTTATAATGGCCTGAGATAGAGGGGTACGCGAAAATGCTGAAGAATTGGGTAGGTCCGGCTTGCTTGGCAATCATTATATCGCTTACAGGGTGCGTCCAACCAGCAGACACGGCAGGTAAACTTCCTGAGACGGGCGCGCCGCAAAAGGCCATCGCCGTGGTTGACCTGGAACAAGAGACCAACATATTTTCACCCGTTAAAACCACGCTCAAGGATTTCCAGGCCCGTGACCTTTACTACGGAGATGCCATGATAGCCCCCAGTCTGGAGGAAAGGGACCAGGTGGCCGGCTTCCTTGCGGCAGTCAAAGATTACGGCAAAGGCAGCATCAGGGTTGTCCCCATCATGGAGGCCAAGGCGGCATCCGGCGGGCCCATAGAAAAGGCTGTTTACGACAGATTCAAGGACGAGATAATGACCCGGCTGCGCGCCGCCGGTAAACTGGACGGCATATACCTGTCGCTGCACGGCTCGATGGGGGTTGAGGGGCTCTATGACCCCGAGGGAGATCTCCTGCAGGCTATCAGAGACGAGTTCGGCGACCAGTTGCAGGTCGGCACCTCTTATGACCAGCACGCTAATATGACGGAGAAGAAGGCCTCGCTGGCCACGTTTATCGTGGGATACAAGACCAATCCGCACCGCGATTTCTTCAACACCGGCTATACCAGCGGCAAAATCCTGGTCAAGACCCTCCTGGGGGAGGTTCATCCAACCATGGTTGTGAACAAGCTGCGGCTGCTGCGCGGCGGCGGCACCATGATGGATTTCTTGGCGCCCATGGACAGCATCTTCAGCCGCATGCGGGAGATGGAGAAATCACCTGCCGTTCTCTGCGTGTCCAACTTCCTGGTGCATCCATTCCTGGATGAGCCTGAGCTGGGATGGAGCACGGTGGCTGTTACGGACAACGACATGGTGCTGGCAAACAAGCTGGCGGACGAGATCGCAGATCTCGACTGGTCCGTGCGCGGCTATAGGGTCACGCAGAAGCTGTTATCACCATCGGAGGCGGTGAAGGCCGCCCGCGATAGCTGGCTGGAGAGGCTGCTGGGAACTACCATGTTCTGCGACCTGTCTGACACGGTGGGGACGGGCAGCCCGGGCGAGAACACCTGGATACTGAAAGCGCTGGCGGAGGAGGGCCCCGACCTCATTTCCTATGTCCCGGTCAGGGACGCTGAAGCGGTACAGCAGCTCTGGGACGTTCCGGTAAATCAGACAGTCACTGTTACGGTGGGAGGAAAACTGGAAAAAGTTTACAACAAGCCTTACACGTTCACCGGGCAGCTTGTCTTCAAGGGGGAATGTAAGGATGGCCCCAGGTCCGGCGGGAGGGCCGTCGTCCTCAAGAACCAGGGTACGAACCTCATTTTAACTGAGGAAGCTCCCAATACCTTTTCCACCAATTTTTTCACCAGCCTGGGGCTGGACCTCATGAAGGCGGACGTTGTGGTAGCCAAGAACCTCTTCCCCTTCCGAATCAGGTTCCTACAATATAACCGCAAGACCTTCAACGTGGTCAGTGCGGGTACCACCAATATCGACGTCTTCCAGATCAAATACAACAATATCACCAGGCCTATTTACCCGCTTGACGAGGTAGATTCCTGGCAGTGGAAGAAGTGGGAAGGAGCGGCAACTAAATAAACAGCAATTTAGAAGAGGGTACCGTCATGAAAGATACGACTGGCAACATAAAGGAGGCCGCCGTGCCGGCCGAGGCGAAGAGGTGGAACTGGGGCGCCTTCCTCATGACCTGGATCTGGGGACTGGGCAACAGCACCTATATCGCCCTCCTGGCGCTGCTTCCCCTGGTGAATATAGTAATGGCATTCATTCTGGGTATAAAAGGCGGCCAGTGGGCCTGGAAGAACCGGGAGTGGCAGGGGGTGGAGCATTTCACCAGGGTACAGGGTCTGTGGACAGCCTTTGGATTCGGGCTGCTGGCGGGGTGCCTGCTGGTTCTGACCATCGTAATCGTCTTGCTGATCGTGACTTTCAACAACGTGTTCATGTAGCAGCGACAAATAGTGCGGAAATACCTGCCACGACGCATCCGGGTGGCGGTCGATTCCATCCACTTTAATAACAGTCTCATACTTTGACTAAAGATATTCGCGGTTATAAACTGTCTTAAACGCAATGAAATGCCCGGTCTGTAAGGTATCTACAACTGCGGTCGAGTACGATAAAATCGAACTCGACTATTGCTCTGTCTGCCATGGGATATGGTTTGACAGGGGTGAACTGGAGCTGCTGCTGGATACGCTTACCAGGGGAACCACACGGGAACTGGTGAACAGCCTGATGCAAAGGCCGCAGAAGAAGGTATCCGAGAAAAGCAGGAAATGCCCTATTTGCCGCAGGAAAATGAGCAAGATCGACGTCGGATCGGGCCGGGAAATACTCATAGATATGTGCGGCGCAGGACACGGCCTGTGGTTCGACGGCGGGGAATCGGGCGCTTTTATCGAGCAACTGAAAATCGATCAGCCTGCCTCAGCAGGCCCACTGTATAAAGCGCTCTTCTTCATCAGAGATGCCTTTCAGGTTAAGCCGGGAGCGCCGGGCAACTTTTAATATTGGAGTGGAGGTAATTAATTATGCTAATAGCAATTCTCGTGATACTTGCCATAGCCATAGTCCTCGTCCTGATTTTCGCCGGGATTTATAACGGGCTGGTAGGCGCGCGGAACCAAGTTAAGAACGCCTGGGCGCAGATCGATGTGCAGCTTAAAAGGAGGCACGACCTCATACCCAACCTTACGGAAACGGTAAAGGGGTACATGCAGCATGAAAGAGGCACCCTTGAAGCCGTTACCAATGCCCGCAACATGGCGATCAAGGCCGCAGATAGCGGCGTAGCGGCGCAGGCCAAAGCTGAAGGGGAATTGAGCCAGGCGCTGGGCAGGCTGTTTGCCGTAGCGGAGAACTATCCTGACCTCAAAGCCAGTCAGAATTTCCTGGCATTGCAGGAAGAATTGACCTCGACAGAGAATAAAATCAGCTTTTCGCGGCAGTTCTACAATGATTCTGTGCTGCAGTACAACAACAAGACACAGATGTTTCCTTCCAATATCATTGCCTCGATGGCAGGCTTCAAAGCCGGAGAGTTCTTTGAGGTGACGGATACGGTCGAGCGCGAGGCTCCCAAAGTAAGCTTCAGTTAAACGGTGCCGGCCATATCATGTGGGAACAAATCAAGGATAACCAGTTAAGGTCGGTTATTCTCGTCACGGCGCTGGGCATCATGCTGCTCCTGCTGGGCAGCTTCCTGGGTTATACGCTGCTGGGAGATTGGTCCATAGGGCTGCTGCTCGCCCTGCTGATCTGGATTGTGATGACGCTGGTGGGCTACTTCCAGGGCGACAGCATACTGCTTTCGTTATCCAACGCCAGAAAAATCGGCCCCGACGATATGCCCCGCATATATAACGTGGTGGAGGAGATGAAGATAGCCTCAGGTATGGAGAAAATGCCGGATATCTACATCGTCGATGACCCGGCCATGAACGCCTTTGCCACGGGTCGGGATAAGAACCACACTTCGCTTGCGGTAACCTCCGGGCTGCTGCAAAAGCTGAACCGCGATGAGCTCCAGGGGGTTGTCGGGCATGAAATGGCCCACATCAGGAACCGCGACGTGCTTCTCATGGCGATGTGCAGCGTACTGCTGGGCACCATAGTAATAATAGCCTGGTATGGATCGCGGGTTCTGTTTTTTGGAGGAGGCACCAGGAGAAGCTCCTCCGATGGCGGCGGCGCGCAGATAATTATTCTCCTGGTAGCCATTGGCCTGATGATTCTCGCCCCCATTATGGCGCAGTTCATCTACCTGGCTATCTCCCGCAAAAGAGAGTACCTGGCCGATGCCTCGTCGGCGCTTTACACGAGGTATCCCGAAGGCCTGGCCTCCGCGCTGGAGAAAATCGCCGCCTCAACCGAGCAGCTCAAATCGGCCAATAATGCCACGGCACCGATGTACATCCTCAATCCTTTCCGAAAGAGCGGCAGGGTGGCGGAAGACCTGTCCAGCACCCATCCTCCCATCTCGGAGAGGATCCGTATCCTGCGCGCCATGGCAGGCAATGTATCGCTGGCAGGATACGAGTCCGCGTACAACCAGTCCCATAAAGGGGGAGGATGTATTATCCCGCAGTCGGCGCTGGTGGCCGGCGACGTTGCAGTTCAACGCGATTCCGTGAGCACAGCCGTAACCCCCGGAGAAAAGGACAGGGCCCGCGAAGCCTCAGACGTGCTGTGGAGACTGCATAAGTATCAGGAGATTACCTGCAACTGCGGTTTGAAATTCAAAATACCACCTGATTTTCAGGGCAACAGCTTCACCTGCCCACGCTGCGGCACGGTCCACAGCCTGTAGTTACCATGTTTCCACAGATTGCCCGGATTAAGCCTTGCTTATTTTAATACAAACTTCTTAAGCAGCCAGATAATTAAGAGGATTATTCCCACGATAAGTGCTATATTGACCAGCCAGCCCAAGCTTGGTATAAAGAGGAACCCCAGGAGCCACAAAACCAGGATAATGATTCCGATAATTAGTAAGATATTCATACCATACCTCCCTGATATTTTGATCTACTATTTTAAAAAGTTGCCGGATAATCTCGCAGCTATCTTTTATTAACCATGCCCTGGACTGCCTGCATAAGTGCACCGGCCACAAGGTTGCCGGATTGCTGACGATAACCGCCTCCCATGGCGCTGCTGGAGACAACAGCGTTCACGATCGCTTCGATATTACTGCCGCCCCTGGACTTAGTATTCATAAAAGCCATGCCGGCGTTGAGTATGTCACCGATATCAAGGCCCTGGGAAGACTGCTGAGCCGGCACTTGTTGATTGGTCCCACCAAGCAGTGAACCTAATAGATTGCCTATACCGCCGCTTTGCTGTTGTTGCTGCTCTTGTTGATCGGTCCCACCAAGCAGTGACCCTAATAGCCCGCCTACACCGCCGCTTTGCTGCTGCTGCTGTTGTACAGGCGCCTGCCCTCCCCCCAACAACGTCTGTATAAGAGTCATGGCATTGCCGGAATTGACCTGCTGGCCCTGGAATTGTTCAGAAGCCTGCGAAAGCCCTTTGGCATATAGCTGTGCTGAACCACTCTTGCGCTGCCTTAATATCTCGGCAGCATATGCCAGCTGGTCAGCGGGATCCGCCCCCTTCTTTTCCTTCATAGCCTGAGTGATGACTTCGAAGGTATCAACCATGTTATCCCCATGGTCATGGTTACTTGTGTCGGCTTCATTCAGGCTTTCTTTGTTCTTGGCCAATGTACCTGTGACTGATTGAAATAATGCCGCGAGATCGATGTTGCCGGATTGTTTAGACATCTGATAAACCTCCTCATTCCACTATTTTGAAAAAAAATTAAGACGTGTCGCGCCACGCCGATGTAATATGTTGACTTTATCCCGGTTCTGGATATATTATACCGAAAATGATAGAATTATGTAATGTAGTACGTATAGGACAGGAGGTTTTAGATGGCTAGTAAGTTTGAGCTTTACAAGGACAAAAAAGGTGAATTCAGGTGGAGACTCATAGCAACGAATGGGCAGCTTATTGCTTCGGGAGAGGGGTACAAGACCAAAGAAAGCGCCAAGGCCGGCATTGAATCGGTAAAGAAAAACGCCCCCACCGCACCTATCGAAGAGAAATAATTACCGATATCCTGGCGCTTATAGCATTCACGGCAGTAGGTAGCTATAAAGCCGATGGCTTTATAGAAAGGAGGTTGTCATGGAAGATTCTGTAGGCAAGGTAATCACCCTGATTGGATCCAGTCCCGAGTCCTTTGAAAAGGCTGTTGCATCCGCTGTAAAGGCGGCAGCGAAGACCCTGCATGGCATACATGTTGCCGACGTGCGAAAGCTGTACGTACACATCGAGAACGGCAAGATCACCAGTTACCGGGCCAGGGTCAGGCTGGCCTTTGAATACGATGAGAAGTCTAAGTAGCTAATAATCCATTAAGCCGTCAGTCCCGGTTGCCACATTACTACTCTCCGCGCCATTGCGAGGATGTATATCTATCAGGCTATAAAAATTTGCCGAAACCGGATATAACTATACATTTTCCTCAAGGTAGCAACAGGTGATGTGCTCAATTGATATGGGATTGTGGATGGTCAATCCCTGACATATATGCAATCAGCAGTTGGCATCCTTCACGAAACTTTCTTGTATTTAATGTGTTTCTCGAATTCCGCCAGTAGTTTGGATATCTCAGCGCTAATGGGAGTAACTGTGTTGCCCCCTGATGAGTTCTTACCTTGTGAAAAGTTGTCACCATTTAGCCCGGACTGCCCGCCCGGTCCGGGTTGCTGATCATACATCGGCCACTCTTGATAGGATTGTTGACCTGGATATTGATTGCCATACCATACAGGTGTTGACTGTGGTTGCATCGGTTCTGTCACCCAGGTGAAATTAATGCCGCAATTTATACAGAACCTCTCCCCGCAAACAACTCCTGTTCCGCAGTTAGGACAGAAATATTTCTGTCGCATAATTGTCACCTTTTGTTCAAAAGACGGTCACTTAAAGATAGACTCTACTATAATCAGATTACTCCTAAAATATTAAATAATTGTTAACGCCGTTATTTCAGACCGTTTATTATGTTAATCCATTTTAATATACGTCATTGCGAGTCCGAAGGACGTATCAATCTCAGCGACCGGCATGATGTTGCGAGATTGCCTCGTCGTTTCACTTCTCGCAATGGGCATATTACTCAAAAAAAGTTGCTGGAAGTTTTCATTAGTGGTAATTTTCGAGAGTAATTTTCTATAAAAAGTGATTATTTTAGTGTCAATCATTCAACCGTTTCAATGATTGAGGTAATTAGAA
>Ga0247841_10004119_pt1 | contig 25531 bp, 22 predicted proteins | sample LaCruzMarch2015__2_FD_192410 | JGI IMG/M metagenome (GOLD analysis project Ga0247841, IMG submission 192410) | Freshwater microbial communities from meromictic Lake La Cruz, Castile-La Mancha, Spain - LaCruzMarch2015_18m | ecosystem: Environmental > Aquatic > Freshwater > Lake | place: Spain... | reverse complement strand
AATAAACATATATTGAATGAATCTATCTAAAGGTATTTAGCTTCTCATCATAACACCATTAATATTTATAAGTATCTATTGATCCGATAGCCTTAATCAAATCCCCCTTTATCCCCCTTTAGCTAAACTTATCTTTACCCACAAGTCTATAAACCCTTGTGGATAGAGGATTTATAACCCCCTTTTAGCTAAAAGGGGGAAGGGGGAATTTGATTAATTAAACTAAATATTAATGAATCTATTCAAAGGTATTTTCTGCATATTACCAATAACTCTATTGATATTTTTGAGTATCTATTGAACCAAATGACCCAAAACCTTAATCAAATCTCCCTTAATCCCTCTTTAGCTAAAGAGGGAAAAGACTTGGTTTCCACAATATCTATAATTTGTGGGTAAAGATTAGTTTAGCTAAAAGGGGGAAGGGGGAATTTGATTAATTAAACAAACTATAAATATTAATAAATCTATTCAAAGGTATTTTCTGCATATTACCAATAACTCTATTGATATTCTTGAGTATCTATTGAACCAAATGACCCAAAACTTTAATCAAATCTCCCTTTATCCCTCTTTAGCTAAAGAGGGAAAAGACTTTGTTCCTACAATATCTATCATTTGTGGGTAAAGATTAGTCTTTATAAAAAGGGAGAACCGATTCCCCCTTTGAAAAACTAATCTTTACTCATAAGCCTATAAAACCACGTGAATAAAGCATTTGTAACCCCCTTTTAGCTAAAAGGGGGAAGGGGGAATTTGATTAATTAAACTAAATATTAATGAATCTATTCAAAGGTATTTTCTGCATATTACCAATAACTCTATTGATATTTTTGAGTATCTATTGAACCAAATGACCCAAAACCTTAATCAAATCTCCCTTAATCCCTCTTTAGCTAAAGAGGGAAAAGACTTGGTTTCCACAATATCTATAATTTGTGGGTAAAGATTAGTCTTTATAAAAAGGGAGAACCGATTCCCCCTTTGAATGAAGGTTAAATAAATAATCGAGTAATAAATAAATCGCCTCAAATCCCCCTAACCCCCTTTGAAAAACTAATCTTTACCCACAAGTCTATAAACCATTGTGGATAGAGGATTTATAACCCCCTTTTAGCTAAAAGGGGGAAGGGGGAATTTGATTAATTAAACTAAATATTAATAAATCTATTCAAAGGTATTTTCTGCATATTACCAATAACTCTATTAATATTTTTGAGTATCTATTGAACCAAATGACCCAAAACTTTAATCAAATCTCCCTTTATCCCTCTTTAGCTAAAGAGGGAAAAGACTTTGTTCCTACAATATCTATCATTTGTGGGTAAAGATTAGTTTAGCTAAAGGGGGAATTGGCAAAATTCCTTAGCTTAATGGTTATGCCCCTTCCCCCCCCTTTAGCTAAAGGGAATTAGCCTAAACTCTGTTCGGGGGTGTGTTTTTTATTAGGGAAGTTATTTAATTATGGATCCTTAATAATACGAGTTTTTCACTTAGTTGATGAATAGTCATAATTCATGAAAAAACACGGAAACACAGAGGCACGGAGAGAAATGAGAAAGTATGAAGGATGAGTGATGAAGGATGAAACTGCAATACTCGTTTTTTCTTTTTCATCCATCATCCTTCCGCCTTCATACTTTTTCTCCGTGCCTCTGTGTCTCCGTGTTTAAATTCTTTTTATTTCTATAACTGAAAAAGTCGTATTGTCAAGCTAATCTTTAATCTTCAACTGTATTTGTATATACACCCCTGTCAACGTCTACATCTTGGGCTTAAAGCTAATAACCATAAGGCTTAAGGGCGTTGGCAGACATTAACCTACATCGTAGGCATTGAAGATTAAAAGTTAAAGATTGGAAAATGGACAAAGCTCCTTTCAGTCGCAACTTTTGACAGACGTGTAATGACACGAAAAGCAAATCATATCAACGGTCTATGAATGACAAAAAAAAAATATAATTTCCTATACAATAAAAAACATTAGGTAGAATTTATGAAAGAGGAAAAAGATAAATTATCAAGAAGAGATTTTATTGGAAGTGGTATACGTGGGGCAGGTTTGTTGGGTTTAGGTGGAATGTTGGGTTTGTTTTATAACCGTGCTAGAACAAGCGACCTCGTATGGCAACTTGACCCATATAAATGCGTACAATGCGGAAAATGTGCCGATAACTGCGTTCTGGAAATATCGGCGGTTAAATGCGTACACAATTTCAATATGTGCGGATACTGCCGACTTTGTACAGGGTACTTCAATCCACAGCCAAATGCCTTAAATACCGCCGCAGAAAATCAGCTTTGTCCATTAGGTGCGATAAAACGAAATTTTGTTGAAGACCCATATTACGAATATACCATTGATGAATCGCTGTGTATTGGATGCGGTAAATGCGTTAAGGGATGTTATTCATTCGGTAACGGATCGCTGTTCCTTCAGGTAAGGCACGATCTTTGTCTGAATTGTAATGACTGCGCAATTGGTAGAGCATGTCCTGCTAATGCGTATAAGCGAGTTCCTGCAAGTCAGCCTTATTTATTCAAGGGAAAAGCATGAATCGTCTTGTTTTCTTTATACTCATCCTGCTGATCATTCCCAATATTGCCTTTGGAGTTCAGCGTTTTCCACCTCCAGAATTTGAGACAGGGCATCAGCTTCCTATCACTACTATTCCAAATCCACGCTCAGATTTTCTTGAATATCTGGACGTTGTAATGTTGCTGGTGACTTTATCTCTGGCTTCATATCTGGCATTGAAAAAGCGTTCACGACGAAGTTTATTTTTTCTGGGATTATTTTCGCTTCTGTACTTCGGTTTTTGGCGAAATGGTTGCGTATGCCCAATCGGTGCAATCCAGAATATATCGCTTGCCCTGTTTGATAAAAGCTATATACCGCCCATCACCGTGATAGCTTTTTTTGTCTTACCATTAGCATTTACTTTATTCTTTGGAAGGACTTTCTGCGCATCAGTCTGCCCATTGGGTGCTATACAGGATATTTTACTAATCCGACCAATTAAAGTACCATCATGGGTAGATAATTCGCTGGGATTATTGGCATACATCTATTTTGGTGCAGGGGTACTTTTTTCTGCAACTGGAAGTGCTTTTATAATCTGTCAATACGACCCATTCGTATCATTCTTCCGTCGAAGTGGGAGCGTGAATATACTGATTATCGGTATATGCTTTCTAGTTATCGGGATGTTTATAGGCAGACCTTATTGTAGGTATCTATGCCCGTACAGCATCTTGTTACGATTGGCTTCAAAGGGTGCAAAATGGCACGTAAATATTGCACCGAGTGAGTGCATCAACTGCCATCTGTGTGCGGATTCGTGTCCATTCGGCGCAATAAGGAAACCATCTCTAACCCAACCAAAAGATCGAAAAGAAGGAAAAAAAGCTTTCACTTTTATAGTCATATTGTTGCCTGTATTGATTACTCTTGGCGCTTTGCTGGGAGTCCGTGCTGGAACGCCTTTATCACACGTTAATCCAAGAGTGCGCCTTGCCGAACGTATATGGATAGAGGATACAAAAATAGTTGGAGATACTACTGAATCAAGTAATGCTTTTCGAGGTACAGGTCGTCCAAAAGATGGGCTTTATGCAGAGGCAGTCAGTATCAATGGAAAGTTTGTTATTGGCGGAGGAATATTCGGTGGGTTTGTGGGATTAGTTATCGGATCGAAACTGATATTGCTTTTTCTCAGGCGCAGGCAGATGGATTATGAGGCAGATCGGTCAAGCTGTCTTTCATGTGGACGCTGTTTTGCCTACTGCCCTGTCGGTAAAGATATAACTGGTGAAACTTTAGATCTACGAAATGCGGAAGATAAAAACGAATCAAGTTAGGATTGCGAATTTAATAATTCCCGTGTTTAATACTTGAAAGTTGGGTTTCGTTCCTCAATCCAACCTCCTTTTTGTCTGGATTCCCGCTTGCGCGGGAATGACATATATATTGTTATTTGCTACAAACATAAGCGACACCAAATCCATCTGCATGATAGGTGTTTTCTATCCGAAATCCCGCTTGCCCTAAGAATTTCTCCATGATCCAGTCGAAAGTGCTGTGTTCATCACGTATGTGAGACTCAACTTCCAATGCAAAATCATTGCCAAGCTTTTCTACATTTGCCTCTAACCATGCGTCAAAACGGCTTTCATAGTCTGTCATATCGGATGGAAATACAATGTCGAAAAGATAAAATTTACCCCCCGGTTTGAGCATATCGGCAACTCGTTTGAGACCAACATATTTCCAAAAATCAGGGAGATGATGTAAAACTGCAACACACACTATCGCATCCACAGGTTCAGCTTTATGTTCGTAGGTCAGGAATCCACCATGACAGAAAATGATGTTATCTATTCCCATATCTTTAGCCTTTTGACTGGTATAGTCTAGCATAGCTTTTGATACATCAACAGCATAAATCGTTTTGCAGGATTTTGCGGCGTAAATTGCAAATGCCCCTGTTCCAGCCCCCATGTCAATGACTGTATGTTCACTCCCAAGTCCTAAAGCCTGAATGATTGATTCCGTATTTTTCTGATAATCTCTGAATTTCTGGTGATTTTTGTCATATACCTCAACCTGTGCAAGATTATTGTAATCAACCCCCGAATGTTTCATCTCATCATATTGCCAATTATATTTTGCTGTCATGATGTTTCTCCCTTTTACGAGTTTTTCAGTTAGTTGGGGAATAGTCATAATTCATGAAAAAACACGGAGGCACGGAGAAAAAAGATGAAAGATTGAAAGATTGAAACTAGGTAAAGTAATCTTCAAATCTTAGAATCTTCTAATCGTATTCATTCTTCATACTTTCTAAGTTCTCTCCGTGCCTCTGTGTCTCCGTGTTTAGCTTCTTTTTATTTTCCAAGCTAGAAGCTTGGGCTACGAAAACAATTAGCACAAGCCGTAATGTTAAGGAATTATATACATAGTTTTCTGCTAAGTCAAGTTCCAAATGGATTATTCATAGAAAATCAGCTTGCAATATACCGCTTTAACATGGTAAAATATCGCCATAGAAAATACTAATAACAAAGTTTATGAGGTAGTAAATATTATCAATGAAACGAATATTCGATACTGATTGTGAAGGTCCTGTATCAAAGAACGATAATGCCTTTGAAATAACACAGAGCTTTATCCCCGATGGCGGTAAATTCTTCGCTAAACTAAGCAAATATGATGATCTTCTGGCAGATATAGACAAAAAGCACGGCTATAAAGCTGGTGATACTCTAAGGCTGATCCTGCCATTTCTAAAGGCTTATGGTGTAACCGACTCTATAATTCAGGAATATTCTGCACAAAATATTCTGATCGTTCCGGGCGCTGACGTTGCCTTGAAACACATTAATTCGTTTATGCCAGTTTTTATCATAAGTACAAGCTATAGACCATATATTAACTCTTTGTGTGATGTAGTTGGCTTCCCTGTGAAAAATACATTCTGCACAGAAGTTTCGCTTGATAAGTATGAGCTACCAGATTCTGAAATCCGATACTTAAAAGAGCTTCATGATGAAATATTAAAGCTACCAGAAATTGATATACCTGCTTCTGCTCATAAACGGAAAGACCTTGACAATGGAACGATAAAATGCGCTGAAAGACTGGATCAGATTTTCTGGAACGAGTTTAACATGATGGTATCCAAGAAAATGCTTGATGAAGTCAATCCAATAGGCGGATTCGAGAAGGCAAACGCCATAAGAAAAAGCTGTAATATAACTGATGTGCAATTGTCTGAAGTTATGTATGCAGGTGACAGTATAACCGATGCTGATGCGATGAAATTGGTGAGTGAATCAGGCGGTATTGCTATATCTTTCAATGGTAATCGCTATGCTATGCAATCCGCTGACGTTGCCTGTACGTCTCCAAATGCCATGATATTAGCCGGGCTTGCTTTACTTTTCAACGACTATGGAACTCAGGCTGTCCGTGAGCTTGCATCAGAATGGGATCAGAGAAAATATGCGTTTGAAAGCAACATAAATCGTATTATACCTGATTTTACGGTTAAAGATGTTACACTCAACTTTATAGAAGAATCAAATATTCAAGAGCTTATATTCAAAAGTGAAGGTTTTCGTAAAACAGTGAGGGGCGAGAGTATAGGTAAACTTGGTTAGGGGGATTTGTATGAAATTCATTGCTATCTTGTGTTTTGTTTTTTGTCTTATTGTTATAATTGATGTGAATAAAACTTTGGCTCAGAATAATGAAAAAGTTATTCATGCTGTCAAAATAGAGCATAACGAAGTTCCAAAAATAGACGGCAAATTGGATGACGAATGTTGGAAAAAATCTGGAATAACAAACGATTTTATTCAGTTTGAACCAACATTAGGTGATAAGCCTAAAGAACCTACCAATGTATACATACTTTATGATAAAGAGATGTTATACGTAGGTTTTGAATGTCTTAAAAGTGATCCAAGTAAAATTTTGGCAACACAAACTAAGCGTGATTCTGAATTTTTTCAAGATGATTTTGTAGAAGTTTTTCTGGATACTTACCATGATCATCGAAATTGCTACAGCTTTTCGATAAACAGCATCGGAACACAGGTTGATCGCCGTATTTCTAACGAAGGTAGCGTTGGTGGTGGAGACCCTATGAATGATCCGTCTAAGGCATGGGATTGCGCATGGGAAGCAAAGGCGACAAAGACCGATAAAGGCTGGACAGCAGAAATGGCGATACCATTCTCCGTATTACGATTCAACAAGAAGGGTGATGGTACGTGGGGAATCAATTTCTGGCGAGCTAATCAAGAATTTCGTGAAAGGGATACGTGGGCAAATGTTGGTAATAAGCAATTATGTGTGTCAAAATATGGGTGTATGGATGGATTATTAGTGAAAGACCTTGCGGTTAAAAGAACACTAAAATTCAAGCCTTATGTCACAGTAAAGCCAAAATTTGAGCCAGAACGTGATATAGAACCAGCAACGGGCATTGACATCAGATATCCATCTTCTACGATAACAACAGATTTAACCCTTTATCCTGATTTTGGACAGATCGAGGCAGACCCGGCAAGGATCAATCTTGAAGATGTAGAGCAAATACTTCCAGAGAAACGTCCATTCTTTCAGGAGGGTATGGAGCTTTTCCAGACACCTGTTCAGTTGTTTTATACCCGTCGTGTTGGAATAACCGATCTGAAATATGGGGCTAAAGCAGTTGGTAAACTTGGTGGGTTCAACCTTGCACTCGTTGACTGTCAATCAGATGATACAAAACCCAAAAGCTATATACCTTTAGCAGGTGAAATCATACATGACGAAACAAAAAATAACTATCTGGTGCTTAGAACTCAGACTGATATAGGATCAAACTCAAGTGTGGGTATTATTGGAGTCAATAAACAAAGTGCTGATAGCTATAATCGGGCAGGTGGAATTGATTGTAATGTAACATTACCCTATGATATGAGACTCATCGGTCAGTTTGCAAGAAGCTGGTTCCCTGATAAAAGTGATAATGCCACATTTTTTAGCCTGAAAAGGGGGGCAAAGGGATTATTTTTCGAGATTGAGGGCGGTGATATAGGTCGTGATTTTAACGTAGAGTCGGGTTATATCCCACGTTTAGATCGCAAAGGTGGGAAGATCGAAACTGAATATGAATACAGACCTAATGGAAAGATTTTTAAGGAAATATCCGGGGGAGTTTCTTATGAGAGATTATATAATCATGACGGTATAAAGACTAATGAAAGCCGAAGGATTGAACTAAGAGCCGGTATAGCTGATTTCTTCATCGAATGTGGACCAGAATGGTATCAGCACACTGACGATTTTGACGTTAATATACTCTATACTAACAGGACAATATTCTCTTTTATGGGATATTTTCCACCGAAATGGGTAACCATAATGATGCCAATGATGATTGGAGAACAGGAAAACAAAAAGACTTTCTTCATTGGTCCTGGATTAACCCTAAAGCCACTACAACAACTTAAACTTGATGTTGGATTGGACAGAGTTGACAGAGAAGGCGATAGGCTCGTATTAAATAGACGGTTCAGCGCAAGCTACCAAATCTCTCGGCAGATGGTTGTACGCAGTAATCTTGAATTGACGAGAGATAACACAAGGTACATATTTTTATTGTATTCGTGGGAATTTCGTCCAGAAAGCAATCTTTTCCTTGTTTATTCAGACAATAAGAACGGTGATGCACTGGAAAGGACAATATTCTTCAAGATTTCATATTTGCTTAATTTTAGTTTTTTCTAAGCAACTTTAAGAAACCTTTTTAAACTTTAGGAAATAGAACGCGGATAAAAGCTGATCAGGCGGATTTGCGCGGATCGAAATAAATAAAGAAAAATCCGAGAAAATCCGTTTAATCCGTGTCATCCGCGTTCTATTCCTAAAAATTTAACATAATTTATTAAACTTGCTTAAAGTCTCAATAAAATAATACATCGTGAAATATATTAATGATACGACTTTTTCAGTTATTTGATGAATAGTCATAATTCATGTAATATTTAGTTTCTTGATTTTTTTTTCACCACGGAGAACACAGAGAACACGGAGAGGAATTTTTTTCTTATTTTCTCTCTGTGTTCTCCGTGGTTATTTTCTTTTTGTTTCTATAAGTGAAAAACTCGTATTAATGATTTAGTAAGCACTGATATGAATTATTGTGGAGGTTTTGTATGACCAAAGAACAGATGTTCTATAAAGCATTGCAGGACGTCTTTATTGGGGCAAAAATTGAAGGCGAAGGCGGATTTATCAATCTGATTGGGATGGTGCAAGTTATTGGACGCAAGACAGGGTTATCAATTACAGATACTAAAAGATGTCGCTTTTAAGATCATAGACTTTATCAGCCAATTTGAAGATGAACTGGTCAAAATTTGGAACAAGCCAAAGTTTGTGCTAAACAGTAATTACGTGATCACGCTGGATAAGATTATGGATACTGCTTTGTCAGAGAGTCAAATCCCCCTTGCCCCCTTTATTAAAGGGGGTATAGATGAATATAATTTGTATCATAAGCCGTTGCTTTTGACGCTGGTTAATTCCGTCAATACCGAAGATTCAGACTTACTTTTGTTTTTTAATGAGATTGAGAAGATCGCAAAAAACGAGATCAAGCAGGACTTACTTGACGAATCAAAATTGAAGTCAAATTAGAAGACTGCCCTCACTGTCATAGTGCCTTGAATGATATGAAAACATGCGAACAATATGTAGAGGAAATCATTCCTGCTCATACCACCGTTATCTGTTATCGCACCTACAGATGAGTGCTCTTGCTAAATGGCTGAAACCAGAATATGAAGCAATCCAATCTTCTATGCGACAAAGCCCTTCTGTGAATATAGATGAGACAGGATGGCGACTAGATGGCGAATCTTGTTGGCTTTGGGCATTTACCAATGACAGTTTCACAATCTATGAAGTCAACCCCAAAAGTAGGGGTCTAAACAGTTACAAGAAACGGTATTAATAATTTCTAGAGCTTTATCCATTAATATTTCCTTCACTGTTTCTGTAGATCGAATATCTTTAGTAGCCTTCGATCACGACTTTTGATGATTTCTTCAACCTGATTTTTTGTATATTGGTAAAATCCTTTCTCTGTTTTTGCACCAAACTCACCTTTTGAAATCTTCTCAGACAATATATTTGGTACATCCTGCACATTGCTCAAGTCCTTAAAAAGATAACTACAAACTAACTTCATTATGTCTAGTCCCGCCAGATCAGCGACTTCACAAGGACCATATAAAGCCCATCTTGCGCCTGGACCGTATTTCATTACAGCATCTATATCCTCTGGATTTGCAATGCCCTGTTCCAGTATATTAAGAACTTCTCTTTGCAAAGCCATCTGTATCCTGTTGCCTATAAAACCGGGAACATCTTTTTTCACAAAAACAGGTTTTCTACCAAGCTTCCTGCAAACATCCATAACGGTCATGCAGGCTTCTTCAGAAGATTCATTACCTTTTATAACCTCGACTAAAGGCATTATATGCGGAGGGTTCCACCAGTGCATACCGACGAATCGCCCTTTATTTGATACAGATAAGGCTATTGTTGTTATACTCAGACCAGATGTGTTAGTGGTAAGTATGGAATCATTTCGGCAAATTTTGTCTATTTGGGAGAATATATCCTGTTTTGCGTTTATATTTTCTGCTACAGACTCGGATATAAAATCAACTTCAGCAAGGTCTTCTAACTTAAAAGTGGGATCAATGCTTTCGATAGCTGATTTTGCTTGCTCAATCGTAAGAACATCATTTTTCACAAGCGTCTCTTGATTCAAGCGAATAAGGTTCATCCCTCGTTCCATTCCGCTTTCGGATCTGTTATACCATGTTACTTTATATCCACTTTCAGCAAAAGCTTCGGCTATTCCGGCGCCCATAGTTCCAGCGCCAATTATACCAACAGATTTAATCTGGGAACTTTCCATTTTGTTTCTCCTCTTTTAGCAGTTTAGAAGATTTAATATTTACGAGTTTTTCAGTTAGCATTAGACGTTATATTGTAGAACACGATTCGATTTATTCCCCCTCAAAAAAGCTGACAAGGGTAGTTTTTTTCATACACTAACTCCAGAAACCCTTTGTTTATAAGGGTTTATATTATCCCAATGTTCTGGGAAAAAACGACCAAAAGGTAATGGTTTATGATCAGATCGGTGCAGATTTAATGATAACCGCTTTAAGTCATTACCATCGCATCTAGCGGTGGTAATGACTGCCAAAGATTATAACAGTTAAATCAATTCTTTTTGTCAAACCACTGATTAGAACTTCCCTTGTATTCCATCAATTCGATAACTGCACCATCCTCCGATTGGTAAAAACCAACTCGTGTGAAATCTCCAACCTCAAATGGCTCCAGCAAAACTTTCATGCCTTTAGCTGTCTCTTCTAGGTTTTCTACCCGGTATGCCACATGGGGACACTCCCGAACCGGACCCGTTACAGAACTGTCTGGTTCGTAGCGAAGCCACTCCACATGATACGGATGTACTTTAGGATTAGTCACCCAGACTCGGGTGGCTTCAACAAAGTTCTCTTCATATTTGGGCTGATCTGTTATCATTCCTACATGGTCAAACTCCATCGTTTTCCTCCATTTCAATTGGTTAATATTAATATGAAAATGCTTCACCTTTACGATAAAAACCATTTTTCAACGATTACATTGAGAGATAATTCTTGGCGATCTATTCCGCACTTGATTTATATATACCCTCAAGTATCTGTGTAACAGCTACGCCTTGCTCTGGTGTGACAATGGGAGTCTTGTTTTCCAGAATACACTCTATGAAGTGATCCATAGGTCTGGTAGATGGCATGTCAATATTTGGAGTGACGGTTTTATATACTCCGTCAGACTTGACAAATAATTTGACAGGTTGACCACTTTCACGACATGCTCCGCCTTTATCTCCATATATAGCCTGTATAATCTTCTCATGCTCAATATATGAACCGTAACTCGCCTCAATTTGCATCGAGGCGCCGTTTTCAAACTTGACAAAACCGACAGAATGGTCATCTGCGTCTGATTCTACTCCTTTATCTGCTAAAAATTCTGGTAGAAATTTGGTATAAGCCATTCCCACCACCTGTTTAATCTTAGGGAATCCCATCAGATACATCGCAAGGTCAACAACGTGAGAGCCAAGGTCTAATGCGGCTCCGCCTCCCATCTTTTTCTCGTTGAACCAGTTTCGACTGTATTGCTCCCCAGTGCCTCTTTGGTGCTTTGCAGGCGGAAGAACACCCATTGCACGTCTCCAGGCGGTACGGGCAAAGTATACTTCACCCAGATTACCGTCATCTATATATTTCTTTAGGTACTGAATGTCAGAACCGAATCGCTGATTATAACTGACCATTAATATCTTGCCATTCCGATTAGCAGAATCAGCCATTGCCTGAGCTTTTTGGGTACTCATAGCCATTGGCTTTTCACAAAGCACATGCTTACCAGCATCCAATGAGGCTATCGTCAATGGATCATGAAAAATAGTCGGAAAACAGACCGCTACTGCGTCTACCTCTTCACAGGCGACCAAATCCTCCCAATTGGTGAAGGCATATTTGGTTCCCCAATTTTTCTTGCAGTTTTCTACCCATTCCTTTGATTGATCACATATCGCAATGACTTCGGAGTTCGGATTTGCTGTAAAAGCCTGAACATGCCCTTGCCCCATAGCACCGATCCCTGCAATTCCCATTCTAACCTTCTTCTTTGACAATGTAATCCTCCTTAGTTTTCAATTAAAAACCCTGATAAAAGCTGTCCTGCGTAACAACACAATCAAGCATCTGGTGAAAAAATCCAGCCATCAGACGTTGGCATGAAGTTAATTTGCTTGTCTCTTCAATCGTAATACCATATATTTACCTCAGCCGAGCTTTTGAGAAATATGAGTAGCGAAAAGTTTTGCTATATTCAATGATTCATCTGTTTTTTGCTCCATTATTACCTGTATAAAAAAATTGCTCTGAGTGAATTCTATGGTATAGCTGGCAAGTGCGCTTTCATCAATCCTTGCTTCACTGCCTGCGCCGTTCCATGGGATACCTATGCCTGTTGCAACTTTGTCATATAATGTTCTTGCATTTGCTTCGCTTCCCTGATCATATATACGAACCGTAACGTCAGAACCTCCACCGCCCATTGCCCCCATATATATCTGAAAAGCACCGGATACGAAACCATTATCAATAAAAACCTGCGCCCCGCCATCAATAATATCATAAAGACTTTGATAGTCTTCAGCCTCTACGTATGTTCCCAGAGTACTCCAACCGCTGATCTCGTTATCTACGGGAAGCAATGCGATGGGAGACAACATCCCATTAACATCGCCAGTTTTCGTGTCTGAGCAACCGTAAATTGCATATCCAGTAATGGTAATCGATATGGATAAGATAATCAAAACACCCAACTCAGCAACCTTATACATTTACAATGCCTCCTTTCATCCATTATTATGGCATATTGTGAGTTCAGAAGCTTCCGCGTAACAAAGGTAATTTTATTCGGGGTTCTGAGGATTCAGTAAATCTTTCTTTGTATCTACGTGTCATATTAAAACCTATAGTAGCGCCAATAGGTGCAATAGGTAAGAACAGAGTTCCGCCCAAAAGTGTTGCTAGGAATGAGCCTGTTTCATCATCAGAATTTCCAACAAGATAAACACCGATTGAACTGCCAATTATCCAACCAACAAACATTCCACTCATCCAACTGTCTTCCGATGTTGAGCCATTTGTTTCTGCTGCTATAAATAGACCGCCTAGACCCATTATCATACCAGCTAATCCACCAATGAAAATCTCCCCAATTATTCTTCCACCATGGAAGGGTGGTTTATCCGATCCAGCATCTTTTATATCCTGTTTCACCTCTATATATGCCTGTTTGGCAAGCTCTGGATCATCTTCATTAGGTGGCAAAATATCAGCACCATATAGTTTATATTGTTGTTTATAATAATCATACCATTGTCCATACTTAGCATTACTATCTGGTTTATGCAATACCTGTAGCTCAGATTGCCCCAGTGATTCTAATGATGACACACAAAAGATAAAACAAAAGAATAGCGATACAATTACCTTCATGATAATCAGCCTCCCATTTATAAATGAGGAATTTGAAGCCATCATTATGTTCTACTCTGTCAAACTGCCTCTATAGTCGAAGGTGGCTTGGGTGTTATGTTATAAGTAACGCTGACAACGCCCGGTATTTCCTCTACAATCCTTTTTGCTAATTTCTCTAGTGTGTGATAAGGCAGTTTTGTTGGTTCTGCAATCCTTGCATCAACGCTGTCCCAGCACCTTATTTCGATCTGCAATCCGAAATCTCTTTTTCCAGCCCTCATTCCTGTGACTCTATCTTGATGTAGTATTGCCATGTATTGGAAAGCTTTGACGTGGGATAATTCCGTTTCAACTATGTAAGTTGTCTGTCTTACTGTTTCTATTTTTTCGAGATTTACATCGCCTATTACCCTCGCCGCAAGAGCCGGACCTGGAAACGGGATCCGGTTATACAATGATTCTGGTAATCCCAGAGCTTTGCCAACTTTTCTGACTCCGTCTTTTCGTATCTGCACAAGAGGTTCTATAATCTTATATCCAAAAGCTTTTTGCGGATCAATACCTAGTTGTTCAAACACATTATGTTGTCTTTTAATTCCTGCGATAGTTTCATCTACATCCGTGAGAATTGTTCCTTGTAGAAGATGTTTTGAACCGCTTTCTTGTACTAATCTGCCAAAAACCTTTTTGTAAAACGTCTGAGTTATAGCTTCTCTTTTCTCTTCAGGATCCGCTATACCTTTCAGAGCATCGAAAAACTCATCTTTTGCATCATAAACCTCAACAGGAACGCCCATCTCCTTAAACAAAGACACAATCTGTTGAGGTTCGTCTTTTCTCATCAGACCATTTTCGATGAAATAAGTCTTGAGATTATCACCAAGCGCCTTGTGACCAAGCATAGTTACGACAGATGAATCAACTCCGCCTGAAAGTGCGTTGATAGCAGTTCCATCGCTGACAATAGAAGCAATCTCGCTTACTTTCTGATCTATAAATGTTGCCGTATCCAGAGCTTCTGTTTTTATCTCGTTAATAGCCATTATTATTATCTCCTTATTTTCATATAACATTTAGTTCCTTGATTTTTTCACCACGGAGAACACAGAGAGGAATTTTTTTCTTATTTTCTCTCCGTGCTCTCTGTGTTCTCCGTGGTTATTTTCTTTTTGTTTCTATAAGTGAAAAACTCGTATTAATAATGCTTTACCAGTAAATGAATGATCAGGATTAATTATGCTTTATTGGAAGAACCAAAGACGTTAATGAGACGCTCCGTCTCATATTGGAATGCTTCACGTATCTGATTTGTCATGCTGAAATAAGATGCGTTTTCTTCTTTAGCATTATCGAGCAGTCGTTTCGTTGATTCCAATGCCAGATTCGTGAATATATTGATCTTGGATATACCACCTGCGACAGCAAGACGGAATTGCTCATCAGATAATCCTGACCCGCCATGCAGAACCAGAGGAATGTCCGTACGCTTGCGTATCTCTGATAATAATTCAAGATCAAGACTTGGATCACCTTGATAAACACCATGAGCAGAACCGATGGCTATTGCTAGGAAATCAACGCCTGTTTCTGCAATAAATTTTTCAACGGCGTCAGGATCAGTAAATCCCTGTCGCCTTGCACCAAAATCTTGATAGTTATGTCCCGAACCGACCTGACCAAGCTCTGCCTCAACGCAAGCGCCAATAGCATGAGCGGCACGGACTACCATTCGAGTATTAGCGATATTCTCCTCAAGCGGTAGCTTTGACCCGTCGTACATCACATCAGGGAATCCAAAAGACAAAGCCTTTATACAAAGTTCAAAGCTCTGACCATGATCAAGCATCAGTGAAACAGGCACAGTCGCTTCCTCTGCCATTGCAATAACGAAGTTGACTATCGCTTTTGCATTTGGGCGATCAAGGCTACCAGACCATATTCCTATGATCCCCGGTGAGCGTTTATTTTCCAGAGCGGAAAAAATACCCTGAGTTCCCAGAGCTTCCATTGTATCAAGACATGGGACCGCATAATTATTTTCTTGAGCTTTCTTGAGTTCGCTTAGGATAGACACTAAAGGCATATTATATACTCCTAATTGATGGTTAAAATCAAAGCAAGTAGTTACAGTTTTTTTGTGACAGGTGACAGGTGACGCGTAACGCGTGACAGGTAATGCCATTTTCTTTAATTGATGTGCATTAATGTAGGTTGGATTGAGGAACGAAATCCAACAAATTAAAAATCCATAGCCGGGTTTCGTTCCTCAACCCGACCTACTATTGGCTAAATATACATATATATCATAACCACCATAAATTATCCTCTAATTCATCAGCAGTGAACTTATTCAATAATTCCAAAAGCCTGTTAATAACTTCGCCTATGGGTAACTGCTCCAAAAGAATTATCCCATAATGATTTTTGCCGAATATCATATATTCCTTATGAATTTTCACATAATCACTAACGTTGAAGCTTACTAATGAACGTTCTTGAGATATAGCATAATCGAGTTGCTGTTGATCAGATATGCTTCTATTTTCTATTTCGTGTGCGCTTATTATATCAAATCCACATATTCTAAGCGCATTTGCCACCTGCTTGTGAACATCCTCATCAAGATATAACTTGGCAAAGAGTCTGTTATATTGATTATTCATCTATAGTTTTCCTGAGAATTAGACGACCATTTTTATCTTTCCTCAAGTCATGCTTTATCATTATATTCTGAATTTTTGCATCTTGAATATCTCTCTCAATTTCTTCTTGATGGTCGTAATAATAGCTTAGTGCATCATGTACCTGTGCGGCGCTAAGATGGGGCAATCCCTCCATAATTTCCTCTATACTCATTCCAAGTTTATAGTAACCTGTAATAGTTTGAACAGAGGTCCGAGTTCCCTTAATTATAGGTCTGCCTCCGCATACATCATCAATTTGAACTATATATGGATGTTCTGTTTTGATAATTGTGCCCATAACTCAACTCTCCTGTCACTCTTGTTTAGATTCCTAGCAATCCATAGTCGGGTTTCGTTCCTCAACCCGATCTACTATTGACTACATATTAAGGATTTCTCCGTGCCTCAGTGTCTCCGTGTTTATTTTTCAATATTTATCATTTAATTCTGTTTTGTAATCTGTATCGTATCACGAGCAATCATAAGTTCCTCGTTTGTCGGAATGACTAACACTTTTACTTTTGAATCATCACTGCTGATAATATTGTTTTTATTTGAATTACGCTGATGGTCAATCTTCAAGCCAAGAAACTCCAGCTCTTCGCAAACCATAGCACGTATTTTAGCAGAATTCTCACCTATGCCTGCGGTAAATACAACAGCATCAAGCCCGCCCATACTGAACGCATAAGCGCCTATGTATTTTTTTATTCTATAAGTAAAGCATTTTATAGTTGTGATAGCTCTTTTGTTTCCTTCTGCGGCAGACTTCAAAATATCCCGCATATCCCTGCTTATGCCCGATAATCCAATCAATCCGCTTTCTCTATTCAGCATTGAGTTAATTTCCTGAACAGCCAATCCTACACGCTCAGTCAGATAAAAAACAATAGCCGGGTCAATGTCGCCTGATCTCGTACCCATGATAAGCCCTTCGAGAGGTGTAAACCCCATGCTCGTGTCAATTGATTTACCCTCTTTCACAGCAGTCATACTACAACCATTACCGAGATGGCAAGTGACAATCCGTAACGTTTCAAGAGGTTGCCCCAAAACCTCTGCGGAAATATTTGCGACGTACCTGTGAGAAGTACCATGAAAACCGTAACGCCTTATAGAATATTCCTCATATAGCCTATAAGGGATTGCATAAAGGTAAGCTTCTTCGGGGATTGTTCGATGGAAGGCAGTATCAAAGACAGCTACTTGAGGGATATTGGGTAATAGCTTTTTACATGCCTGTATGCCCATCATGTTAGGGGGATTATGAAGCGGTGCAAGATCAGAGCAATCTCTAATAATTTCTTCTACTTCGTCAGTGATAAGGACAGAGGAGGATATTTTCTCTCCACCATGAACTACCCGATGACCAACAGCAGATATGTCTTTTGCAGATTCGATGACTCCATAATCAGAATGTGTCAGGGCATTCATAACCATATCCAGAGCTGTCTCATAGTTAGGGACGCTTGATCCAATTTTGATTTCTGATTTACCGAGAGGTCTATGAATGAGATTTGACCCGCTTGCACCAATACGGTCAACCGTTCCTTCGGCAAGTGCGCTCTCATCATCCATTTGATAAAGTTTATATTTTACTGAAGAACTACCGGCATTAATTACAAGAACATTCATAAAAAACTCCGTAGGGTTAAACTTCCATCTCAGAACGAGCGATCATATCATCCTGAAAAGCCTTGTCTAATTGAGTAAAATAGGCGCTGAATCCGCCGACACGCACCATCAAAGAGCGATAAGCTTCGGGGTCTTTTTGTGCATCCTTCATATCCTGAGTGTTCGCAATAGATATTTGCAACTGCTGACCGCCTCCTCGAAAATAAGTTTCTACTACTGCACGGAGTTTATCTATGCCATCCACTCCTTCGACAGCTTTTGGAGAAAAACGCAGGCTTAAAACCATTGGACCATGAGCTTTTAGATGTGGCAACTTTAGTACTGAAATCAATGTCGGAGTCAGTCCCAGAACGTTACGTCCTTGAGCAGGACCGGCACAGTCTGCGAGGGCTTCGCCTTTGCGTCGTCCATCAGGTGTGGCGCCAGTCTGTGACCCAAAATATACCGCACCAGACCATCCAATAATATCCATACCCCATAGACCGCCAAAGTAAGTTTTATGTGACTTGATGAATTCGTTGATCCTGCTTACTTCGTCTGCTGTAGTATTATCCGCTTCCTCTGATTCATTACCAAATTTTGGCATTTTATGGAGGAAATAGAGCCTTAAAGCCTCTTGACCATCCCAATTATTATTAATAGCATTAACAAGAGTAGCAAGTGAAACTTTTTTCTCCTCGAAAACACCTTTTTTAATTGCCATCAGTGAGTCCGTAGTCGTAGTCAGACCAACCATATCTACCATGCCTTCACTGTAATCTGCACCACCGCCATGCCAGTCCAATCCTTGCTCAACGCATGAATAGGTGAAAAGCGATCTGTAAAAGTCAAAGGCATGATCCTTGATTCTTTCACGGCAATCATTGACGTGTTTAATGTGGCTTGATATGTGATGATCCATCTGCTGACGATAAGCGGTCTCGAATTCCTCATAAGTGCTAAAAGATGATGGATCGCCTGTTTCTAATCCGATCTTTTGATCTGTCATTAGGTCTATGCCATTATTAAGAGCCAATTCTAATGGCTTGGCGGAGTTAAGCACTAAATCTTCATAATTGCCGTGTCCCCGACCATGCGGGTACGTCTGACCACAGCCAACGAAGGTGTATTCCCTCGCATCCTCAAGCGAAATGCCACGCTCTAACATTGCAGGAATTATGGCTTCATCATTCACAAAAGCTGGTAAGGTCGCACCATCCGCAACACAATCGCAGACAGCATCAAATAATTTCGGTGATAATTCGCTGTGCCATTTTAACGCAGTTCTTGGGGAGAGTATTCTTAATCGCTTTATTGAACTAACGCACATCAGAGATAGCTCGTTGCTTGCATCAGCGCCATCTCTCAACTGACCACCGATAGTTGCGCCATAAGCTATCTTTTCTTCAAACTTCAGCCACAGGCAATCCAGAATCTCTTGTGCCTGTTCATAAGATATAACTTCATTATCGAGGTCTTTTATCAAACTTGGATAGAGGTATCGGTCAATGGGACCCGGTGAGTCGTGTCCGCATAACCAGAAAGCGAAGTAGAACAACTGAACAGCCTCAAAAAATGATTTCGGTGGATTTTCAGATATATTATGACAAGATTGAGCAATAAATAATAGTTCCTTACGTCTTTTAGGATCATCTTCCGATATTGCATATTCTTCCGCAGTAATTGCATGAGCTTTGATAAATGCTGACATGCCATCAAGGATAATCAAAAGTGCATCATACCAAGGTGCGCAATCAGGTCTTGAAGCGACGTTAATCTCTCTCCAGTGCTTCACGTATTCCCTCATGCCAGATATGCCCATAGTGAGAATACGCTCATAAGCCAATGAAGCATGGCAAGTCAGCGGTGCATATTTACCGTTCTCTTTCCACCAATCGTTCCAATAAGACTCGATCTCTGCGGTCTTTGAGGCGGATTCGGGATGTTCTTCTTTTAGAGAACCCCATCCGTTGAAGTGTATGCCTGTTCCGAATGGAGAGGACATACCCGACAGAACAGAACGGAGTGCATTATTGCCTATGATTAGTTCACCGTGTTTTATGAAAGGCTTTACAGAAGCCATCTCTGCGGACTGTGCAGTAGCAAATTGGATACGTGAGTCCGATCCCTCACTAGCCCGCCACGCATCATAAAATGGTTCTGCCCAAACAGTCTTTACTGTCGCATTAAGATGCTCTCTGATTATGTCTAAACGATTCATTATTATTCTCCAATTTTTTTGTAATCATATCTTTTGACTAATAAATGAAATTAATATATAATGCCTAACTGTAGTGAATAAAAAATATTACAGAAATCATTAACACTAGGCATTATTCTATACAACAGTGAATAGAAAGTCAACACAAATCCCAATAAAAAAAAATTTCATGTTACACTTTTGTCTTTTTGCGCACCTTATATAGTGAAGAAAAAATTATGGGAGTGTAAAAAATGAGAACGGATGATGGTAGCATAATTCAGGATTGTCTCAACGGAAAGCCAGAAGCCTTCGGCATGCTTGTTGACAAATACAAAGAAGGCATCTATGCGTTTATTTATGCCGAACTTCGCAACTCTCAAGATGCTCAGGACGTGACACAGGAAGTCTTTTTGAGGGCTTATCGTGATCTGCGCAATCTTAGGAGATGGGATAGTTTCGCTTTCTGGCTGTATCGCATAGCCCACAGACAGTGCGCATTATGGTTTCGGAACAGATCAAAACGTGTTGATTGTGAATTCATTGAGGATCAAGACCCGAAAATATTAGATGCTCCATCACTGAGTTCATATCAAGAGGATCAATTGAGCAAATCTGTCCGAGAGGCATTGGATACACTGCCTAAAATTTATCGTGAAGTTTTAATGCTTCACTATTTTGGCGGTATGAACAGCGACGAGATTGCAAAAGTGCTTGGCACATCCCCGACTGCCATAAGGATGCGTCTAAGCAGAGCAAGAGCGCAATTGAGGGAGGAGATGGTTACTATGATGGGTACAGCTTTTGAAGGGCAAAAATTAAGGTCAGGATTCACGTTTAGGGTTGTAGAAGCTATCAAGCATATCAAAATTAATCCAGTATCTACAATTAAGGGTCTGCCATGGGGTATCTCACTGGCAACAGGGCTGTTAATAACAGTTTTGAGTATTAATCCCGCTTTGATCTCATTCGATCACATCGGCACGCCTGTATATTCACCGCTTCCTGTTGAATCAAGGGTGTTGAAGGTTGGTGAGATTCCTGTGGATGTGGTCAAAACTTCCAATATAGCAATCTTATCAAACGAGATGGGGAAAGGCAAAGGCGGAGAACCCAAAAATATGCAAAATTCCTTCTTTATGGCTCCAAAGGGCGAAGGTGGAACATGGACGAAGAAGGCAGATATGCCAAATCCAAGATTTTGTTTTACTGTGGCAGTAAATGGCAAAATATATGCTATTGGTGGTGGTACGGATCCGAATAATATACTTTCAAAGGTAGAAGAATATGATCCTGTGAAAGAGACATGGGAAAAGAAAGCAAATATGCCAACTGCGAGATTTGCCATGACCGTTGGTGTAGTAAACGGAAAGATTTACGCTATCGGTGGGGTAAAGGATTCTTATCTTTCTATAGTGGAAGAATATGATCCTGAGAAAAATATTTGGGCTAGAAAGGCAGATATGCCAACAGCCAGAGGTTTTTTTTCCGGCAGTGTGGTGGATGGGAAAATATATGCTTTCGGTGGGGTACACATAAATGCTTCTGGAAACGCCGAGGGACTTTCTATTACAGAGGAATATGATCCTGTTACCAACAAATGGACCAAAAAAGCAGATATGTTAGGAGTTAGAAGTGATTTTTCTGCGAGTACAGTAAATGGAAAAATATATGTTATTGGTGGGTATGTTGGAAAAGGTGTTTATACTGCAAAAGTAGAGGAATACAATCCATTAACGGATACATGGATCAAGAAAACAGATATGCCAACAGTCAGAAAAAACCTATGCACCAGCGTAATAAATGGAAAGATATATGCTATCGGAGGGATAAACAAGGTTGGAGAAGCTTATAAAGTTGTTTCAGTAGTAGAAGAATATGATCCAGTAATGGATAAATGGACAGAAAAAGCAAATCTTTCTGCTGTTAGACATTCAGTAGCTTCTAGCGTAGTAGATGGAAAAATCTATGCTATTGGAGGGTTTAAGGATGTAGATGCTACCATTATTGATCCAGCAATAGAGGAATATACTCCAGAAGCTTGGTTATCCATTATCTCTCCGCAAGGTAAACTGCCAAAGACATGGGGCAATATCAAAAGCAGATAATACTAAGAACTACCAAAGCACACTTATTGGTATTTTTTCTAAGTTTATTATGTCATTCCAGATTAAAGCCTGCCCTCGTGAAAACGGGGACAGGAATCCATAAAAAGTTGGTTCTTTGGTAATTAACGGGGAAACTTGTGTTTATAATGGATTCCCGTTTTCACGGGAATGACACAAACGTAATCGTTGTCATTCCAGCGAAAGCTGGAATCCATCATAAACAAGAATCATTCCCCTGCTATTTACCAAAGAGCCAAAAAGTTTAACGTATTTTCTGAAAGTTGTTACTAAGGCAAAAATAAATAACTCACTTTATCTTTTCTGTCTGCTGTTTGTCAGGAATAAGAGAAATCAAAGAACGTAAGGTATTATTAACAGCCTTAGAGTCAGGAAAATACTTTTTTACATCCGGGTCCAACATTACTGCCCCATCTTCAAAGGTGAAGTAATGTGTTTCAACAGCGCCATCGGATTTTTGAATCTTAACTGTATGTCCTGTACGATAAGTCTTGTAGTATTTGCCTCTGATCCCGCCAGACATTTTTTTGAAATCATACTCTGGTAGCATATCATCATTATGCTCTATTTTGCTTTGGTCAGATAATTTCTTCATAAGTTTTTCGTTCTGCTTTCGTTGCTCTTCGGCAACTAACTATACGGATATTCTCTCCTCGTTCTGTGTGAATAACAACTAAAAATCGTCCTTTTGACGAAATACCGATATTGATGTATCGCTGTTCATAATTAGAATGCTCTAAATCGTGGAATGTCAATAAATATGGATCATTGAAAATAGTCTTTGCTTCCTCAAAACTAACCTTATGCTTACTATAATTCAATTTAGCCTTGTTCTCATCCCATTCAAAAATAAGACCCATTCTTCTGTCTTCCCTAAAGAGGTAATAACTTGAGCTTTTCACTTAGTCAAATGTGTATGCAAAAGCAATCAAAGCACATGCATCAAAAATCAAATTCATAATATTAGATTTGTTACAATGCCAGCATATTTACCGCTTCATCAATTCGCTGAGAGACTTTATCACGACCTAGCAGTATTAACGTCTCGAATATGCCCGGACCGACTGATTTACCTGTCAACGCAACCCGTAAAGGCTGAATTAACTTCCCCGGATTTAATCCCATAGACTCTCCATAAGATTTTATTGCGTTCTCAAGACTTGTCTCATCAAAAGGTTCCGTTTCCTGAAACTTCGCTTTTAAACCATTCATGGCATCCACAACACCATCTTTTCTCAGGTTCTTCCTTACCGCATCCTCATCATATTGGACTTTATCAACAAAGAAGAATCCTGCGTAATCAACAATCTGTGTCAGCGTCTTTAGCCTATCACCAACGGCTAGGACAATCTTCTTCATCCATTCGTATTTTTCAGGAGAAATCTCGCCATCAAGCAATCCCGCTTCACGCAGGAACGGTATAACAGCTTTTGTCCTTGCGTCAATGTCCATTTTTAGCAAGTATTCACCGTTCAACCAGAGCAGTTTTTGCTGATCGAATATACCTCCAGCCTTACCAACTCTCTCCAGAGAGAAATCTCTTATAAGCTCCTCTAACGTAAATATTTCCTTTTCATCATCATAAGACCATCCAAGCCTTGCTAGATAGTTAATCATAGCTTCGGGTAGATAGCCCATCTTCTTATATTCTTCAACGGAAGTAGCTCCATGACGTTTACTCAATTTTTCGCCCTTATTACCAAGAACCAGAGGGGCGTGAGCAAATTCTGGAAGTGGTTCGTCAAAAGCCTCAAATATGAGTATCTGCTTTGGTGTATTGGCTAAATGCTCGTCAGCCCTGATTATGTGGCTTATCTTCATCAGCATATCGTCAACGACAGAGGCATAAATATAAACAGGCATCCCATTGGGACGAACGAGTATAAAATCACCGATAAGCCCCGACCTGTATTCAACGTCACCTTTTATTATATCCTTAACGATTATGATTTTACTCTCAACCAATAGCCTTATAGATGGCTTTCTGCCTTCTGTTTCGCATTTACGTTTCTGATCCTCAGTAAGATTCCTGCATTTTCCGCTGTAAGTATAGGCTTTCTTCGCTTCTTGAGCCTTTTTTCGTTCTTCTTCTAATTCTTCCAGCGTACAGTAGCAGTTATAAGCTTTTCCAGTTTCGAGCAGTTTTTTTGTATATACGGAGTATATATCAAGGCGTTGAGATTGTACGTAAGGGGCATATTCTCCGCCTTTTTCTATCCCTTCGTCCCAGTCCAGCCCTATCCATTTAAGAGAATCCAGTATTTGGCTTAATGATTCTTCAGTTGAACGAGCTTCGTCTGTATCATCAACTCTGACGATAAATTTGCCGTTATTTTGTCTTGCGAATAACCAGTTAAACAATGCTGTTCGTGCCAGTCCAAGGTGCATATATCCAGTGGGTGATGGCGCTATTCTTACTCTTACATTAGTATTCATTGAAATTTTATCTCCTTATGATCCTCGAATCGTAAAATCAACGAATTATGAAGATTAAATAAATAATCGGGTAATAAAGTTGTCGAAGTTTTCTGGATTCCCTTTTTCAAGGGAATGACACCATGTGCTTGTCATTCCCTTGAAAAATGGAATCCATTTCTAGCTATTACCCGATTATTTATTTAATCTTCATAATTCGTTGGATATAAGATTCATGCGATTTTCCTAATCGCATATATTTCCTGTTGACTATAAACTATCTTCATGATACAATATTTACTGTCCACGATAACCAAGTGAACACTAGGGCTGGGATAGCCCGAAGTTACGCTCGTGGAGAGGGGGGAGTTCCTCAGTGTAGTTGATCAAACTTGGTTTCTTAACCAATCAAATGCTGAGTAGCCCTTCGTTGAAGCAAGAAGTCTACGAGTTATGAAGGTTAAATAATTAATCGGGTCATAAATGAATCGCCTCAAATCCCCCCTAACCTCCATTTGCTAAGCTGACAAGGGTAAGTTTTTTCATACACTAACTCCAGAAACCCTTTGTTTGTAAGGGTTTATATTATCCCAATGTTCTGGGAAGAAACGACCAAAAGGTAATGGTTTATGATCAACATACCAACTCGAAATATACTCACCAATCGTATCAGAGTTGCTTTACGCTTCCCTCTTGTCTGCGGCAGATAACAGCGAATATTGGGAATTGTGCTGTCGGGAATCTCTGCATCTACTTCTCCGCCTACGCTCATAAGCCAAAGCGTTGCGACAGATATTGCCAGTGGCAAAAAACTACCACAGCCTTCTGGACAAAACGTTCCATTTACA
>Ga0247841_10004118_pt1 | contig 25532 bp, 20 predicted proteins | sample LaCruzMarch2015__2_FD_192410 | JGI IMG/M metagenome (GOLD analysis project Ga0247841, IMG submission 192410) | Freshwater microbial communities from meromictic Lake La Cruz, Castile-La Mancha, Spain - LaCruzMarch2015_18m | ecosystem: Environmental > Aquatic > Freshwater > Lake | place: Spain... | reverse complement strand
ACCCGCTTTTTCAGCTAAAACTGCCAGCGCCAGAGCAGAAAGAGGGGTGTCCTCAGCAGGTTTTACCAACACAGTACAACCTGCAGCTAATGCCGGGGCAATTTTCCGTGTAATCATGGCATTAGGAAAGTTCCAGGGAGTTATAGCAACCACCACGCCAATGGGTTGCTTTATAACAGATATTCGTTTATTGGCATCGGGTGAAGGAATAATGTCACCATAAACCCGCACGGCTTCAGCAGCAAACCATTCAATAAAAGTGGCACCATAGCGAATTTCTCCCAAGGCTTCCGGAAATGGTTTACCTTGTTCCAGGGTTAATATGGTTGCCAGGTCCCGCTCATTTTCTTTAATAAGATTATGCCATTTAGTTAATATGCTGCTTCTTTCATAACTTGTTAATTTTGCCCATGTTGGAAATGCTTCATTGGCGGATTGTACAGCTTGGTCAAAATCGCTGACCTGTAAATCACTGACTTCTGCAATGATCATTTTGTTAAATGGATTATAAACAGGGAAAGTCTTTTTCTCAGTACCTTTAGTCCATTGACCGTTGATAAAGGCTTCCTGCTTGAATAAATCAGCGTTTTTTAAATCAATGGGTAAACGATTCATTTTTGTTGGAGACTTTAAATGGATAGCAATATTGTAAAAATACCAAATTATGTGTTTAATAAGTGCTTTCTTGTGGGTTTACCTATCTTTTTCTGACCTGAGAACAGATATTGATCACGGTATCTACCTTTCAGTATCCGAAGTAAGTTTGTCAAAAGATAACAGCAAAAGCCATATTAATATAAAGATATTTTCAGACGATTTTGAAAATATTCTTCGATTATACAACAAAGGTAAATTATCGCCTACCGATATATGTGCCAAAGAAAGCCTGATTCTCTCCTATTTTACTAAAAATATGCCAATGAAAATCAATGATAGATATATTAAATTACAGTGGTCAGGCTGTGAAAAAGTAGGGGATAGTTTATCCTTGCATTTTTCTTTTACCCGCCCGGCAGATGGGAAAGAACTGAAAATCAAGGCGACCTTCTTTACTGAGCTATTTCCATCACAACAAAATATAATTCAGATAAAAACTGAGGGGTCAGCCAATAGGTTTTTAAAATTTAAAGAAGGGGATTCCTGGCAATCGGTATCATTTTCCGGTAAATAAATCGAGTAACGATTGGGAGGTAACTAAAATACCTGTTTCAAGAGATTTTTCAGGGTCAGGATAGTAAAAAGGAGAATGTAATCCTGGTAAATCATTCTTTTTGATACGTTCCTCAGGAGCAGTTCCAAGCCAGAATAATACAGAGGGAACCTTATGAGAAGTCCTTCCGTAAGCGGAAAAATCTTCAGCAACCATTTGAACCTCAGCATTTACCACCATATTTTCACCTATGCTTTTTTTTGCACTGCCAGAAAGCTTATCAACTAATAATTCATTGTTGTAATTTGCAGCTATATAAACGGGGGAAAATTCTATTTTAGGGTATTTTTCAGGGGGTAAACCAGCAGCCATAGCCGTACCATGGCAAATTTCCGTAATTCTCTTGTGTATCATTGTTCTAACCTCCTCTTTAAAAGTTCGAAGGGTTAAACCTAGTTTAACTTCGTCGGGAATAATATTGCTGGCCGTACCAGCATGAATGGAACCCACGGTAACCACCGCTGATTCAATAGGTTTTAGGCTTCTACTGGTGATGGTCTGTAATTCCATGATCAACATACTGGAGAGAACAATGGGGTCAACGGACATGTGAGGAGAAGCGCCATGAGCTCCTATTCCGTGCACCGTAATGGTTACCGACTCAGAGGCAGCCATGGTATAACCCTTTCCGTAGCCTACCTTTCCGGCGGGAATGGTGGGACTACAATGCAGTCCGATAGCATAATTGGGCACACCGAAAGTTTCGTAAATTCCGCCTTCTAACAATGCTTTTGCACCCGCGCCTATTTCTTCGGCAGGTTGTCCAATGAGCATAAGCGTGCCTTTCCATTGATCTTTCATTTTTATGAGCGCCCTTGCAGTGCCCAACCAGGTTGTCATGTGCATGTCGTGACCACAGGAATGCATAACTCCCGATGTAGTTCCATTTGTGGTGTAAGTTTTACTGCTGGCGTAGGGTAAGCCCGTTTTTTCTGACATAGGTAGCGCGTCCATATCGGTGCGATATAAAATAGTTGGCCCTTCACCATTTTTGAAAATACCTACAATGCCGTAAGAATTTCCCACATTCTCTGTCACCGTCACGCCAATTTTTCTTAATTCAGAGGCTAATAAAGCAGAAGTCTCTTTCTCCTGTAATGAAACCTCTGGCATTTGATGTAATTTTTTGTAAAATGGAATCAAATAGGGTAAATCCTCTTTAATGCTTTGTTTATCGACCGCCACAGGATCAGCGTTATTTAATTGAGTATTAAAAAGGAACAAAAAAGGGAAAAGGGAAAATATCAGTTGCATACTTTTAAAATTATTTGTTAGGCAAATTATTAAATTATATTGTTATCATTGTTTTTTTTTGGTTTTAATATTTTTATTTCTTCAAATGCAATCGTTATGAAAGCTTATCACGACTTACTTCAACACATTTTAGAGGAAGGTGTTGAAAAAATGGATAGGACGGGAACAGGTACAAAAAGTATTTTTGGCTACCAAATGAAGATAAACCTTGAAGAAGGATTTCCCTTACTGACAACCAAAAAAGTCGCTTTTAGGTGGTTAGCTGAGGAATTGCTTTGGTTCATTAAAGGGGAAACTAATATAAGACCGCTCGTTCAGAAGGGAATAAGTATTTGGAATGAATGGCCGTTTCAGTATTGGCTTGAAAAAAATGGTTGGGTGTCTGATTTTCCTAAATATTCAACGGAATGGAAAGGTAAAATGAGCGAATTCGTTCAGCTTATTATAAATGATAAGGATTTTGCAGACAAATGGGGCGACCTGGGGCCCGTCTATGGTAAACAATGGCGAAATTTTGGTGGCGTAGATCAGCTCTCTCAGGTTATAGCCGATATAAAATCAAATCCAGATTCCAGAAGACTTATTGTCTCTGCATGGAACCCCGTTGATATACCTGGCATGATAAAAAGTGGATTACCTCCATGCCATACGCTGTTTCAGTTTTATGTATCAGATGGTAAGTTAAGTTGTCAGCTCTATCAACGATCCGCCGATGTGTTTCTGGGGGTACCTTTTAATATTGCCTCTTATGCTTTGCTAACTCATCTGATCGCTCATGTTACCCAGTTGCGGCCAGGTAATTTCATTCATACCTTTGGCGATGCACATATATATAACAATCACCTCGTCCAGATAAAGGAACAATTATCCAGAACACTCAGGGAATTACCCACCATTTCACTAAATGAAAAGGTAAATGACCTGTTCCAATTTGATTTTTCTGACATAACATTAGAAGGTTACGACCCACACCCAGCGATAAAAGCAGAAGTATCTGTTTAATACATTGATATACAATAATATACATATTTAATTATTTTAAATAAAATAATATTTTGTATATTTTATTTAATCGAAATATTATAGTTAAAAGAAGCGTATATTTTGCTTATTAACTATTAATTAGTGCGTTTTACCATATATAATTTATTTAAAGAACAAAAATCATCATTTATTATTTAGAAATTATCTAAATAGCGAATAGTTCTTAAAAAAGCATGGTAAAACAAGTTAGGCTTAATATATTTGCGGTGACAAAAAAATGACATTTCATTTCACTTAGAAACAATTCTGAATTCCAAACTGTGAATAAAATGATTTTTAAATCGATGTTGCGTGTTTTCTTTCTGACAGGTGTATTACTGTTACAATATTTTCCTGTATCCTCTCAGGATGCAGCTATGCCTGCTGCCGCGGCTACTGCGGCTGCGCCTGCGAGCGTTGATATTGCTGCAGGTAAAACCCTTTTTAAAAACCAATGTGCTTCCTGTCATAATAAAAATATGAAGGATAAGCTTACTGGTCCAGCTTTGGGTGGTGTTCAAGAACGTTGGGCTGCTTATCCTAAAGAAGATTTGTATTCCTGGATAAGAAATTCTCAGGCAATGATTAATAGTGGTCATCCCAGAGCGGTTGAGCTTTGGAACGAATGGAAACCTACTATTATGACTAGTTTTACTTCTCTTACAGATAGTGAAATTGATAATATTTTAGGTTACATCCAGGATGTTCACGTTAATGGCGCAAATCCAGTGTCAGCAGCAGGTGGAACAACAGGAACAGTAGCAGCGGTTGAGCCAGCTGATAATACTAATCTATATATTCTTCTAACAGGTATTTTAATTTTATTGGCTGTTATTCTCTCGAGAATCTTATCCAATCTGAATTTTATGGTTCAAGTTAGCGAAGGTAATACCGAGGCTAAAAGGAAAACCCTGATGGAGATTGTTACAGGTAAAGGTGTCATCGGATTTGTTCTGTTTGCTCTTGTTGTTTTAGGGGGTTATACTACGGTAAATAACGCCATTAATTTGGGAAGACAGCAGGGATACCAACCTACGCAACCTATTAAATTTTCTCATGCTACTCACTCCGGCTTACATAAAATAGATTGTCAATATTGTCATGACGGTGCAAGAAGAAGTAAGCAGAGTGTTATTCCAGCAGCTAATACCTGTATGAATTGTCATAAGGCAATCAAAGTCGGTTCACAATATGGAACGGCTGAAATTTCAAAAATATATGCTTCTATTGGTTATAATCCTAATACAGATCAATATATCGAAAATTATGACAATTTAAGCAAAGCTAAAATTGAGCGTATTTTCAAAAAATGGTTTGCGGACTCTTATGTACAAGAAAAAGGGACTATAGACGATGAGGGTGAGGCCTTAATAGAAAATCAGTGGGATGCTATCGTTACTTCTTTAACTGATAAAAATTCCGGAGATTATAAGGTTCAGGGACCTATCGAGTGGGTGAGAATCCATAATTTACCTGACCATGCTTATTTCAATCATGCTCAACACGTTACCGTTGGTAAAGTAGCTTGCCAAAATTGCCATGGACCCGTACAGACAATGGATGAGGTTCACCAGTTTTCTCCTTTATCCATGGGTTGGTGTATCAATTGCCATAGAAAAACGGAAGTGAAATTTGCTGATAATCCTTACTACCAATCTTATGAGCGCATGCACAAGCAAATGGCCAAAGGTGAAAGAGATAAGGTGACAGTAGAGGAGATAGGTGGCCTGGAGTGCCAGAAATGCCACTACTAAAATCAAATTGTCCTAAAAAATTATTTCTCCAAATGCTTATTTTCCGCATAAAATGAAGAATAAATCGAATGAAGTCTGGATTGGTGATGCTCAAATAGCAAACGATCCTGCATACCTAAGCGAATCAAATCAAGAATTTCATAGTCTAACTGTGGTTCAACAGCTTGAAGACCCTAGTCAGGTAGATTTGAATAGTAATCGTCGTGATTTCTTGAAATATCTTGGTTTTGGTCTTGGCGCAGCCACTGTGGCTGCAAGTTGTGAAATTCCTGTAAGAAAGGCCATTCCCTATGTTATTAAACCGGATGCAATCGTTCCAGGTATAGCAACCTATTATGCATCTTCCTTTGCTCAGGGAGGGGATTATTGCTCCATTTTAGTAAAAACAAGAGAAGGTCGTCCTATCAAAATTGAGGGTAACTCTCTTTCATCTGTATCTAAAGGTGGAACAAGTGCCAGAGCACAAGCCAGTGTCCTAAGTCTCTATGACACAAGTAGAATTGCCAGTGCTTTCAGAGTGAAGAATGGTCAGATTGAAAAGCCTGCATCCAGAAATAAAAAAGGTCCGGGCTGGGAGGTGATTGATGCGGAAATAATGGCCGCATTGAATGCAACAAGTCAAATAAGAATTGTTTCTCCAACCATTCAAAGTCCAACAACCAAAAAAGCGATAGCTGATTTTACCATCGCTTTTCCAAATACCCGGGTAGTAACTTATGACGCTATTTCAGCTTCTGCCTTGATTCAGGCAAATGAAGCTTGTTTCGGTGAGGCTGTCGTGCCTAATTATCAATTTCAAAATGCAGAGGTTATTGTCTCTTTTGAAGCTGATTTCCTTGGTACCTGGGTTTCTCCTATCGAGTTTGCTACACAATATGTAAAAAACAGACGAATTGAGGATTTGAAAAATCCTAAAATGTCTAAACATATTCAGGTGGAAAGCCACATGAGCTTAACTGGCTCTAATGCCGATAATAGAATTATGGTTAAACCTTCTGAACAGGGTGCCGCCATTCTTTCTCTATATAATGCCTTAGCTGCTTTGGCAGGACTTCCCACACAGAGTGGTCCTTCACTAGCCGCTGAAAAGGCAAAGAAATTCAAAACACTGGCAACGACTCTTTTCAATGCAAAAGGTAAATCGTTGGTTGTGTCTGGGTCAAACAATGTAGGTGAGCAAACATTAGTTAATGCAATAAATTATTTGTTGGGAAATTATGGTTCAACCATTGATTTCGCCAATGCTTCATTGCAAAGACAAGGTATCGATAAATCAGTGAATGATTTGATTTCAGAAATGAAATCGGGTAAAGTAGATGCTCTTTTCTTTATGGACGGTGCCAATCCTGCTTGGGATATACCTCGCGCAGAGGAATTTGCCACCCTGTCTAAGAAAGTTAAATTAAAAGTATCTTTCTCTACGGTTCCTAATGAGACATCTGCTATATGTGATTATGTCACACCAACGCACCATTTCTTAGAGAGTTGGGGAGACGCTCAACCTAAGAAGGGGCATTACAGTTTAGTACAACCAACGATATCTCCATTGTTTGATACACGTCAAACAGAGGTTTCTTTGCTAACCTGGGCTAAAAGTACTGCCTTAGATGCAGCATCGGAACAACCTGCATTAGATTATCTAATGAAACATTGGGAAACGACTATTTTTCCAACCCAAAGCAGATTTGCTATTTTCCGTGCTTTTTGGGATAGTTGTCTTCATGACGGTATTTATGAAGCACCTTTGGCTTTGACTTCAGTACCTTCATTTAACGGAGATGTTCAAAAAGCCGCATCTCAGGTAAGAAAACCAGTTCAAAACGCCTTGGAAATTTCGTTTTTCGAAACAGTCAACATGGGCGGTGGGCAATATGCAAACAACCCCTGGCTTTCTGAATTAGCAGATCCAGTTTCCAGGACTTCCTGGGGTAATTATCTCGCCGTTCCTGTTAAATGGGAGGGCGGAAATAAAATTTCTTCCTTAAATAATATCAATCCCCGTGAAATTTACGGTGAAGCTGATATTGTTGATTTAGAGGTAAACGGAACCAAACAAGCTGTAACTGCCGTAAGACAATTTGGACAGTTAGAAGATACTGTTGGACTAGCCATAGGTTACGGTCGTAACGTAACAGGTTACATGGGTAAAGCCTTAGGAAATAATGTGGGAATAAATGTTTATCCTTGGTTATCTGTTGATGCTCAGGGAAATACCCAATATTATGCAACAAAAGCTAAAGTAAGTGATCCAGTAGATAAGGAAGACTTATTTGCTTGCGTTCAATATCATCACGCAATGGGGGTTACCGGAAAGGATCCTAAAACAGGTGAAACCTTAAATGTAGATGAAAAAACTTCTATGACCATTGGCTCTGGTTATCAGGGAGGTATCGTAGATAGATCTATTATTTATAAAGGTAATTTAGATGAATTAAGCGAGTTGGTTCATCACGTAGAAGAGAAAAGAGCGGAAGCTGCTGAACTAAATAGTAAAACGCTTTACCCAATCAATGAATTTGTTGATAATGTATATTCTCAAGGTCATTGGTGGGCTATGCATATCGATTTAAATGCATGTATCGGTTGTGGAGCTTGTTCGATAGCTTGTATGGCTGAAAATAATGTTCCCGTTGTAGGTAAAAAAGAGGTGGGTCGTCATCATGAGATGAGTTGGTTGCGTATTGACAGATACTTCTTTGGTGAATATGAAAACCCAAATACGGTTTATCAACCAATGATGTGTCAACATTGCGATAATGCGCCTTGTGAAAATGTTTGTCCAGTGGCTGCTACCCCTCATAGTTCTGAGGGTTTAAATCAAATGACTTACAATCGTTGCATTGGAACTCGTTATTGTGCTAACAATTGTCCTTATAAGGTACGACGCTTTAATTGGCTGGATTACACCAAAGCAGATATGTTTGCCATTAATGAGCCTACGATAGGTAATGAATCACTACCATTTGGTGCTGACAATTTAACAAGAATGGTGTTAAATCCTGATGTAACCGTTCGTTCAAGAGGTGTTATTGAAAAATGTAGCTTCTGTGTGCAACGATTACAAGAAGGTAAATTGACAGCTAAAAAAGAAGGTCGTGCTTTACAAGATAACGATGTAAGAACAGCTTGTCAAACATCTTGTCCTACGGGAGCTATTGTTTTTGGTGACAGAAACAATAAGTCCGGTGATTTATCTAAGAAATTAGATAATCCACTAAACTATATTGTGTTGGAAGAAATTGGCGTTCGTTCTTCTGTAAATTATACTGCTAAGGTTGTTAACCGCAGCGAAAATTTAGACGCTTAATATAAATGGTTAGCCATCATACGTTGATTACTTTAAAATATAACTCATGAGTGCACCTATTTCTGCGATTAGGGAACCTTTAATTACTGGGAGCAAGACCTACCATACCATCACTGAAGATATATGTGGGCCTACGGAAAGGACGCCAACAACTGCCTGGGTCATTGCTTTTATTTTTGCCGTAACAGGTCTGTCGCTATATTTATTTAGCGTTACCTGGACAATTTGGGTTGGTATTGGTTCCTGGAACTTGAATAGAACGATAAATTGGGGTTGGGATATTACCAACTTCGTTTGGTGGGTTGGTATCGGTCACGCCGGTACGCTGATTTCTGCCATATTATTACTTTTTAGACAAAAGTGGCGTACTGGTGTAAACAGGGCCGCTGAGGCAATGACTATCTTTGCCGTAATGTGTGCGGGTCAGTTTCCGCTGATTCACATGGGCAGATTATGGCTTGGTTTTTTCATCTTCCCCTATCCAAATACAAGAGGTCCATTATGGGTGAACTTTAATTCACCGCTTCTTTGGGACGTATTCGCTATATCCACTTATTTCACCGTTTCTTTACTTTTCTGGTACACCGGACTTGTTCCTGACTTCGCAACCGTCAGAGACAGAGCGAAAGGACTAAGAAGAAAGATTTATAGCTATATATCCTTCGGATGGACTGGATCAGCAAAACACTGGCAAAGGTGGGAATCTTTATCCTTGGTATTAGCTGGTTTGGCCACGCCCTTAGTATTATCCGTTCATACCATAGTATCTTTCGACTTCGCAACCTCGGTTATTCCCGGTTGGCATACTACTATATTTCCTCCTTACTTCGTTGCAGGAGCCATTTTCTCTGGTTTTGCTATGGTGCAAACATTGATGATTATGACCAGGAAGGTGCTAAAATTAGAAGATTATATTACGCTGGAGCATATCGATAGTATGAACAAGGTCATTCTGGCCACAGGAAGTATCGTTGGTGTTGCTTATTTGACAGAGTTGTTCATCGCCTGGTATTCTGGCTATATTTATGAGCAATTTGCCTTTTATAACAGGGTAATGGGTCCTTATTTCTGGTCTTATATAGGTATGATGGGTTGTAATGTTATCTCACCTCAAATCTTCTGGAGTAAGAAAATGAGAAGAAGTATCTTGGTTACTTTCTTTATGTCTATATTCATCAACATCGGTATGTGGTTCGAGCGTTTTGTTATCATCGCATCTACATTAGCCAGAGATTATCTTCCTTCAAGTTGGAGTTACTATTCTCCTTCCTGGGTTGAGGTTTGTTTGTTTATTGGAACATTGGGTTTATTCTCTACATTATATCTTGTTTTCATGAGAGTGGCTCCCGTAGTTGCTGTAGCTGAAATTAAGGGTATTCTTAAAACGGGAGGAGATCAGTATGTAGGTCCAAACATTAAACATGACAACGCTCACAAAGAATCAACACATCATTAAGCATTGTTTGCGCTAAAAAGAAATTTTAAATGAAACAAGAATCAACCCAAGTACTCTACGGTTTATATAACGATGAGGAAATACTGCTTCACGCAGTAAAAAAAGCTAAGGAAGATCATTTAGAAATAATGGATGTTTATTCACCTTTTCCAGTTCACGGCCTTGATAATATTTTAGGCTTGACAGAAAGCCGTATCCATATTGCAGGTTTTATCTACGGATTAATAGGCTGTTTAAGTGCCTTTTTATTTATGACCTGGGTATTTACCAGAGATTGGCCAATTATATTCGGTGGTAAGCCTTATTTTTCTGCACTTGCATTCATACCCATTACCTTCGAAGTAACAGTTCTTTTTGCCTCCGTTGGTATGGTAGTTACTTTTTACACTATTTGTGGTATGGGGCCTGGTGTAGATAATCCAACCCTGGATGACAGAATTACAGATGATAAGTTTTGTATTGCTTTTGATGTCGATAATGCTGATGAATCAAAGCAGGCAGCACTTAGACAGTTTTTAACCGATACAGGTGCTGAAGAAGTTAATGTTAAATCGATCTGATAAACCTGATTATTATCTTCTAAAAAAGAAGTATATGATACCAATAAGAAAATTTGTTGTTTTGATATTGTCTCTTTCTGTTTTCATGGTGAGTTGTTCACCCTCTGGTAAGAATAAGACTGGTCATGAGTATATGCCTGATATGGCTCATGCAATTGCTTATGAGGCCAATGTTTATGGTTATTCATCTAATAATACCTGGGATAAAGAGAGTTCCAGATCAAGAAGAGCCCTTTCTGTTCCTGGTAAGCCTGTCAATGGAACAGTTCCACGCGGTTATAGTGGTGCTATGTCAAATGGTGAAATAGACCAATCAAAAATGGATATGATTCGGGGGAAAAATCAATTAAATGCCCAGGCAACTACGGTAAATGGTCACGTTGGTTTTTATTATGCTGATAATGAAGATGAAAGGCTTCGTGCAATAGCAGAAATTAAAGCAAATCCTTTTCCTATTACAAAAAAAGGACTTGAGGTAGGTAAAGAATTATATACCATTAATTGTGGTATCTGTCACGGGGATGCTGGTGACGGTGCTGGTTATTTAGTACGTGATGCTAATCCTGCAACGGGTGATCCTGGTGGAAAATACCCTGCGGCTCCAGCAAATTTTATGTTGGACGATTTGATTAACTCCTCAAATGGTCGTTATTACTTCAGTCTTATTTATGGTAAAAACGTTATGGGTGGTTATGCCGACAAATTAAGTTTCGAAGAACGCTGGCAGGTAATTCACTATATCAGGTCTTTACAGGCGACTTCTAAAACATTAATTTACAACGAGAAAATGAATACTTTAAATGCTGAATATGGTGTGCCGTTGAAAATTAAAAATCAATTGGCTTCGGTTTCAGTTAAATAGTTTTCTAATATTAAATCTGCTTACTTAAATGGCAAATGTGATGAATCAATTTACTTTTACTTCCAAACAGAAAAACGTTTTATTTGCATTTATGGGCCTTGGATTACTATGTCTTGCTTTGACCTGGTTTTCTGATGATGCCTTGCACACGCGTTTTTGGAGTAATTTTCTACATAATGCTACCTTTTTTACAGGTATTTCATTTGTTTCTCTATTCGTTATCACTGCTTTTACTACGGCCTGGGCTGGTTGGTATGTAGGTATGAAAAGAATTTGGGAAGCAAATATGCAGTTTATTTTGGTTGGCCTTGGATTAATGCTTGTCGTAGTTTTAGGTATTTGGGGACATTTCCATCATTTATACCATTGGTCAGACGAAGCTGAAGTAGCTAAAGATGCGGTAATGAAAGGTAAAGCATCTTTCCTGAATAAATATTGGTACACCCTTGGTACCTTAGTCATTGTGGGAATGTGGGCGTTTTTTGCTTATAATATTCGCAAACTTTCTTTGGACGAAGATATTAATGGTAAGGGGCAAGCAGATAATTTTAAGCATCATAGAAAAATTAGAGTTTGGTCTGTTATCTTCATGCCTTTAGCTGGTTTCTCGAGTGCTGCTATTATTTGGCAATGGGTAATGTCAGTAGATGCTCATTGGTATAGCACTCTTTTTGCTTGGTATTCAGGAGTTAGTTGGTTTGTAAGTATGATTGCTATCACCATATTAACCCTAATTTATCTCAAAAGCTTAGGATATTTTGCCCATATTACTTCTGATCACATGCATGATCTTGGTAAATTATTATTTGCATTTAGTATTTTCTGGACTTATATGTGGTTTTCTCAGTACATGCTTATCTGGTATGCAAACGTGGGGGAAGAAACAGTATATTTTTATGAAAGATTGCAAAATTACAAGCCCTTGTTTTATGCTAATCTTTTAATAAATTTCATTCTGCCATTCTTCGTTTTAATGCGTAATGACAATAAAAGAAAGTTTGGTCCGCTTGCCTTTGCATCAATCATGGTTTTTATCGGTCATTGGCTCGATTTCTTCCTTATGATAAAACCAGGAGTAAGACATACAGCTCTAGAAGCGTTGGGTCATCATCATGCCGCTGGTCATGATACTTCACTTCCTTTTCAAATGGGTTTTACAATGCCTGGATTTCTGGAAATTGGCACGATGCTAGGATTTTTAGCGCTTTATCTGTTCATAACTTTAAGGAGTTTAAGTAAAGCAGCGTTGTTCCCTAAGAATGATCCTTATGCAGAGGAAGCTACTCACCACCATGTTTGGCCTTATGTATAATCATTCTAAATAAAAAACCATTGTGAACGAATTTTGTTAAATAAGTTAATTATAAACTAATTTTGTTGCTCACATTTTTACATAAATAATAAATCATCATGACTATTCTTCTTGTAATAATTAGTATAATTCTTATCGCTGTTATTATTGTACAAATAGGGAAGGTAACTGAACTTGCTGCAAAAATTAGGGGGGAGGAAGAAATGCAGTATGAAGTTAATCGTAGTCAAGGCGGCTATATGATTCTCTTCTTGGTTGTGTTTTTAATTGGATGTATCGTTTCAGCTGTTTACTTCAAAAATTATATGTTGGGCTATGGTCCTCATTTGCCGGCGTCAGAACATGGTTCCATCTTAGACAAGATGTTCAATGTGACCCTTTTCTTTACGGGCATCGTTTTTGTTATCACGCACATCCTTCTTTTTTATTTTGGTTGGAAATATAGTGCTAAAAAAGGTAGAAAAGCCTTGTTTATTCCTCATGATAACAAACTTGAAATCATTTGGACAGCTATTCCTGCTGTGGTTATGACCTTTTTGGTTGTTGGTGGTTTGGATGCATGGAATGAGGTAATGGCAGATGTTTCAGATGACGATAAATATTTAGAAATTGAAGCAACTGGTTTTCAATTTGGTTGGAATTTGAGATATCCTGGTGCTGATGGTCTGATTGGGGAGAAGAATTATAAATTGATTTCAAGTGAGAATCCATTGGGTCAGAATTGGAAGGATGAAAAGAATCTGGATGATTTTCTTGCCACTGAACTTGTTCTTCCTGTTGGCCAAAAGGTAAGGGTTAGAATTACAGCACAAGATGTTCTTCATAATTTTTATCTTCCTCATTTCAGAGTTAAGATGGATGCCATTCCTGGTATGCCTACTTACTTTGTGTTTACACCCTCGAAAACAACAGAAGAATATAGGCAGGAACTTAAAAAATATGCTGAGTATAATGTGCCTGATCCTGCTGATCCTTTGAAAATGCTTTGGGAAACTTTTGAATATGAACTGGCTTGTGCAGAATTGTGCGGTCGTGGTCACTACAGTATGAAGCGTCCCGTAAAAATTGTTTCTCAAGAGGAATATGATACTTGGTTAGCCTCTCAATCTTCCTATTATCTTTCCAATATTCGTTTTAAAGAAAGCGATCCCTGGACTGATAAATTATTTGATACAGAGGTGTCTTCAAAGAAAGAAGCGTTAAACGCAGCTTTTGTGTTCGATAATATTGGCAAAGATTTACCTATAGATGCTCTAAGTTTCAAAGGTGATAAGGAATTTAGTCTAACTGGTTTTTCTAAAGATCAATTGGTTTTATTAGCTGAAACACTAAAATCTAAGCAAGGTAGTAGTGTTAATTTAGCGGTTACCATTCCTACTGAGAGCGAAAATGTGGTGGCGGAAGCAAAAACAAAGTTGATTTTAGATGTTTTATACGCTAATGGCGTTAATTCAGCTCAAATAGAGTTATCACCTGTTTCTATAGCTACTGAAGATAATACGACAACTAAATGGGTATTTACTCTGTTAGGTGCTGGACTTTCATTATAATCAAAACAAACAAAAAAAATCAGAACTAATGGCAAATGTTTTAACTGCTGCTCCACATTCAGAAGAAGATGTTTTGATTGAACAAATGGGATATGATGATCATTTCCATGAGCACCATGATGGTGACAAGTTTCAATCTAATTTTATTACTACCTATATCTTTAGTCAAGATCATAAAATGATCGCTAAACAGTTCCTTATTACAGGTATGTTTTGGGGTGTTATAGGTGGATTAATGTCTCTTGTTTTCAGACTTCAACTTGGTTTTCCGGAGGAAAGTATGGCTTGGCTAAAACCAGTTTTAGGCAAATGGATTGAGATTAATGCTGAAACAGGTATGGGGGCTCTTTCACCAGACTTTTATTATGCATTAGTTACTATGCATGGTACTATTCTTGTGTTTTTCGTATTAACAGCTGGTTTGAGTGGTACTTTTAGTAACCTCTTAATTCCACTTCAATTGGGGGCACGTGACATGGCTTCTCCATTATTGAACATGATGTCTTATTGGTTTTTCTTCCTCGCAGGTCTTATCATGTTCATTTCTCTTTTCCTAAATACTGGACCTTTCTCTGGTGGTTGGACTGCCTATCCTCCTTTAAGTGCCTTGCCACAGGCGAGCACTGGTTCCGGGGCAGGTATGACTTTATGGTTAATTAGTTTAGTTTTCTTCGTAGTTTCTGTTCTTTTAGGTGGTATTAATTACATTACTACCGTGTTAAACTTAAGAACCAAAGGAATGAATATGTGGAGAATGCCACTAACCATCTGGGCATTTTTTGTTACAGCTATTTTGGGTTTGTTATCTTTTCCAGTATTGGCTTCAGCATTCTTTTTAGTAATGTGCGATAGAGGTTTAGGTACCAGTTTCTTCTTAAATGAAATCTTTATTGGTGGTCAGGCATTAGACCATGTTGGTGGAAGTCCGGTTTTATATCAGCATTTGTTCTGGTTCTTAGGTCACCCTGAGGTGTATATCATTATTTTACCAGCAATGGGTATTGTTTCGGAAGTTCTTGCTGTTCACAGTAGAAAACCTGTTTTTGGTTATAAAGCCATGGTTTTTTCAATATTAGCTATTGGTTTCTTATCTTTTATAGTATGGGCTCACCACATGTTTATGTCAGGTGTTAATCCGTTTATTTCAAATTTCTTTGTTGTATTTACTTTAATTATTGCCGTTCCTTCAGCTGTTAAAGTGTTTAACTGGATTGCCACTTTATTTGGTGGAAATATCAGATTTACCGCAGCTAGTTTGTTTGGTATTGGATTCGTTTCTATGTTTATCTCTGGTGGATTAACCGGTATATTTTTAGGTAATTCTGCGATTGATATTCAGATGCACGATACCTATTTTGTGGTTGCTCACTTTCATATAGTTATGGGTGTTGCTGCATTCTTTGGTATGTTCGCTGGTGTTTATCATTGGTTTCCAAAAATGTATGGTAGATTTATGAATGAAACGCTGGGTAAGTTACACTTTTGGGGTACCATGGTTGGTGCATATCTTATATTCTGGCCTATGCATTATATAGGTATGGCTGGTGTTCCAAGAAGATATTATCGTTTTGATACCTTCCAGTCTTTTTCTCAGTTTGATGATATGAATAAGTTTATTACTATTGCAGCCATCATTACTTTTGGATTTCAGATGATTCTTATCATTAACTTCTTTTACAGTATTTGGTATGGTAAGAAGGTTACTGAAAAGAATCCATGGGGTGCAACTACATTGGAATGGACTACTGAAGTGGATCCAGGACACGGTAACTGGGCTGGTAAACTTCCTGTTGTTCATAGATGGGCTTATGATTATGCAAAAGATGGGCAAGAGTTTATTTCTCAGATAACACCGTTGAAAGAGGGTGAGTCAGAGACACATTAATTCTTATATTGGTTTTTATTTAGTCGAACTAAATTTAAATAAAGAATGAACCTGCAATCAGGGGCTCTTAAAAGAGAGAAAAAACAATGGGTTTTAGCTATCATCGATTTTACCCAATTGGTAAAACTTCGATTAACTTTGACTGTTGTTTTTTCTGCTCTTATGGCTTATTGGATTGCCTTGCCAATCGAACGTTCTTTGACCTATAAACTATTCTCCATTTTTATTGGTGGATTTTTAATTACGGGTGCTGCCAATGCGTTAAATCAGGCTTTAGAAAAAGGTTACGACGCCAGAATGTCCAGAACCGCAAACAGGCCTTTGCCATCTGGAAGGATGGAGGAATCAACTGCCGTCTTAATTGCTGGCGTGATGAGTGTTTTTGGTCTTATCATTTTAGCTAATTTAAGTCTTTGGTCTGCTTTATTAGGGGCTATTTCTTTATTGCTCTACGCTTTTGTATATACTCCATTAAAGAGAGTATCTTCTATTGCAGTCTTTGTCGGTGCTATCCCTGGTGCCTTACCTGTTTTAATTGGTACGGTTTCAGCTCAAGGTGAATTAACAATCTTAGGATTATGTTTATTTGCTATTCAATTCTTTTGGCAATTTCCTCATTTTTGGGCAATTTCCTGGTTAGGTCATCAAGATTATATTAAAGCAGGATTCAAAATTACGCCTAGTTTAGGTGATGTTCCTACAAAAACTACCGGTTTTCAGGCGTTTATTTACTCTTTATTTCTTATTCCAATTTATTTTCTAAGTTGGTATTTTAACATCTCGGATAATTTTTCATTGTTTTTATTTCTAATATTTTCATTGATTTATATTATTCTGAGTTTCAGGTTATATTCGTCGAACAATAAGAAGGCTGCTTTAACTTTATTGTTCTTTTCGTTTTTTTATATTCCAATTGTTTTGGGTGTATTTTTAATGGATAAACTAAACTAAAAGGTTACTAAATGTCAACATTAGAAAATACAGTTTATAGCAGGAATAAGATTCATCCTCAAAAATTTGCACTCCTGGTGAGTTGTGCAAGTGTTGTGATGTTGTTTGCGGCATTGACAAGTGCTTATGTGGTTCGTCAGGCAGCAGGCAATTGGCTTGAGTTTCCAATGCCTGTTTTATTTTTATATAGTACGATTACTTTAATTGCCAGTAGTTTTACCCTACATTTTTCTTACAAAGGTTTTCTTGCTGGTAATGTTAAGTCATATAAATATTTATTACTTCTTACTTTTTTACTGGGCATCCTTTTTATTTATTTACAATATAAAGGTTGGATGGCTTTAGTAGCTTTGGGTGTTGAATTAGGCACAAATCCGTCCGGATCTTTCTTATATGTGTTGTCAGGTTTACATGCTGCGCATATATTAGGTGGTCTTGCTGCTGTTTTTGTAGCTATTTTACATGCTTTTATTTTACCTTATGAGGTTTCTGCAAAACGTAAATTACGCTTTGAAATGACACAAATATATTGGCATTTTGTTGATGTATTATGGATATACTTAATCGTTTTCTTGTGGTTACAACAGCAATCATAAGAAATCATTTTAATTTTTAAAATTTTAGGAATGGAGACAACTGAAAATGTGCTACATCAGCATAGCGAAAATCATGGAGAATCCTGGGAAGGAGCTGCATCACCTTTTAATATCAGTTACGGAAAATTGATGATGTGGTATTTCTTGCTTTCTGATGCATTTACTTTTGCTGGTTTTTTAATTGCTTATGGTGCACTTCGCTTTAGTAGCCCAAGCTGGCCTGTGCCTGATTTTGTGTTCTCAACTGCACCATTTGGTATTCATGATGCTCCGTTAATTTTCGTTACGGTCATGTCTTTTCTCTTAATTATTTCTTCTGTAACTATGGTAAGAGCCGTTCAGGAAGGGCACAGAGAAAATAAAAAGGGTGTTGTTTTTTGGATGTTTCTTACTATTATAGGCGGAGCCGGATTTTTGGGTTGTCAGGCTTGGGAATGGACAAATTTAATCGGTAAAGAAAATATGTCAGTTACTACCAATCCTTTTGGTAGTCATATAGATTCAGGTACATATCTTGATGAAAAGGGTAATGCTACAGGTGAAACTTTTAAAGCAGGAGCTTCTTATCTTTTACATAAATCTGAGGAAGGTGGACATGATGAAGGTCATGCTGAAGGTCATCATGCTATGGCTAAAGGTGATCACCCCAACGCTTTTGTAGATAATGACGGATTCATACACAAGAAATTTAAATTGGCGTCAGGACCTGCGGCTGGGCAAGTTCAAATGGAAGAATTCGGTCCTAAGGCTTTTGGTGCTTTATTTTTCTTTATTACTGGTTTTCACGGTTTTCACGTATTATCAGGGGTTGCATTTTTATTGATTATTATGATTAATGTGGCTAGTGGTGTATATGCGTCAAGGAAAAATGGATATGAGATGGTAGAGAAAATTGGATTATATTGGCATTTCGTCGATTTAGTCTGGGTTTTTGTTTTCCTTGTTTTCTATCTGTTTTAATTTTTAATCTTTTTCATGTCTAAATTTTTGATTTATGAGTCATAAAACGTACGAAGAAAGTAAAAAAGCGGTAGTAAAAGGATTGTTTTTGTTAGGTGCTGTTACTTTGGTTGAAGTATTTATTTCCCTTTTTGGTAAAGGTCACATTATTCCTGGTATTAATGATATTACTTGGATAGCGTATCCTGTTGGATTTATTATCGCGATTCTTTCCATTTATAAAGCATATTTTATTATTTATGAATTTATGCACATGGCCTATGAGGTTAAAGGTCTTGCTTTAACTGTTCTTTTACCTACTTCCTTATTGATATGGGCACTTTTTGCCTTTTTTCAAGAAGGTACTGCTTGGAAGGCCAGGAGAGAATTTGTTAAGGAAAAAAATGCTAAAACAGTTGAACCTTTAAAGGGTAAACAAGGTTACGTTGAGGATACAAGCCTTTTTAGACTTTAACATTAACTATGTCCAGCAAATCGATTTGGCAGTTTATTTTCCTATTAGCAATTTTCGGTGGAGTTCCTGTGGTTAGCTGGTACTACCTTCAGACGGGGTTAGATTACAGATTAAAGGCGTTAGCTGAATTGGGTGACTTAGGTCCTATGGAAAGAGAAACAAGGGTTTCTTTTGATAAAATCGTTTTCTCAGCTGATAAAACTAAAGGTAAGGTTCATCTCGGCATTTGGTACCCTGACGGTCTTGAAAACGAGATTAGTTCTATGAAGTTCCTTGATGAACTTCATGAACAATTCAAAAGTAGATCCGATATTTCCTTTTATATTTTTACCAGTACAGCCCAGCCTGATTCATTGATCTCTTTCGTGAAACGTAATAAATTGTTTCCTTCTCCTATTATTTCTTATTTTCCTGATCTTGGTGTTCAACGGATGTATTATTTTATGAAACCTGCTTTAGGTGAGATTCCTGTGGCTCTTGTAGATACTTCTGGCACCGTTAGGAAACATTATAATCTTGCTTCAGGGAAAGAATTAACAAGGTTAACGGAACATCTCGCTATGTTACTTCCTATAGAATCAACAAGAGATGAACTTATCTTTAAAAGAGAGAAAGAAAAATAGCCATGGATAATAATATTGTACTCGAGAAAAAGTTAAATAAGGTTGCTTATGTTTTAACTTTTGTCGTTTTAGTTTTAGTTGGTTTAATGAGGAGGTATAAGTTGCATATAGGTGTAGATTTTAGTTTTTTACCTCCTTTTCATGCTTCTTTAAATGCATTAACAGCTATTGTGCTTTTAGTTGCCCTTTATTTTATTAAGGCAAAAAACATGGAACTTCATAAGAGATTTATGCTAACCGCTTTGGGTCTGTCTGTTCTCTTTTTGTTATCTTATGTTGCTTATCATTTTACTACCCCAGAAACCATATTTGGTGATGTGAATCATGATGGTATTCTTGATAGTGAAGAACTTTTATTGGTTGATAAAAGTCGTACGCCTTATCTAATTTTATTATTTTCTCATATTTCACTCGCGGCCATTAGTTTGCCATTTATCTTACTGACTTTCATCAGAGCTTACACGAATCAATTTGATAAGCATAAAATGATGGCCCGCTACGTCTTTCCCGTTTGGTTATATGTTGCTATAACTGGTCCTGTTTGTTATTTTCTATTAATGCCTTATTACTCCTAAATATTTTTTATGAAAAAATGGATTGTTTTAGGTTTTATTTTTGCCATTATGTTTTTAGGTAGTGAGTTATTTGCTCAATGTCCAATGTGCAAAATGGCTGCTGAAAGTAATTTGAAAAATGGAGGTACCGCTGGTAAAGGTTTGAATGCTGGTATCCTCTATATGTTACTTACTCCTTATTTACTAGTAGGTGGTTTGGCTTTCTGGTGGTTTAAAAACAAGAAAAAGGTGATTGAATAATCTCTTTTTAAGTTCCTTTATTTATGAATCCATCTTCCAGATTTCATATCATTTGTGGTTTATCCTTTGCTTGTTTAGGTGTCGTTATTGGTGCTTTTGCAGCACATGGATTAAAACTTTTATTATCCCTTAAAGAAATTAATAATTTCGAGACAGGCGTTAAATATCAATTTTATCATGCCTTTGCTCTTATTTCATTGGGTCTTTTAGGTGCCCTTTTCCCAAAAGGAGAAAAATCGTTTAAGCTAGCTGGGTTCCTTTTTTTTATAGGTATAATTCTATTTTCAGGTTCTCTTTACCTTTTATCTACCCAGTCAATACTCAACATTAGTATTCCTTTGTTAGGTCCAATAACCCCCGTTGGAGGTTCACTTTTGATTTTTGGTTGGCTGTTCACCGCCTCAGGGGTACTTAAAAAATAAAAAACCCGAAATAAAAGTTTATTTCGGGTTTTTTATTCCTTTTTACCATCCAGGATTTTGTGTCAAGTTTGGATTAGTTATTATATCTGTTCTCGGTATTGGATAATAATAATGTTTTTCATCAAATTTCCTTTTGATATTATTTAGCCAAGTTAACTCTCCAAAGTCACCATTTGATAATAACTGGGCGTTAGGTTTACCAGAAACTGTCGGTGAAACTTCCACATAAGTTACGCCGGCCACCTTGGTAGGTAGTTTTTTGTAAAAGGCAACATCTAACTTTCCGTCTTCATTTAAATCCATTGGAACATCTAGTGTAGGAATATACATACCGTTCCATTCCATTTCCATTAAATTGCCTTTTCTCCATCTTATAATATCATCAAATCTAAATCCCTCCAAACATAATTCAATACCCCTTTCTCTTCTTATTTCTAAAAGTACTGGGTCATTTATTTCTGGAAAATAGGTCGATTTTAAATATGGATCTACGTTAGTTGGTTTAGTTGTTAAACCTCCTGTTATTCCAGCTCTTTTTCTCAATAAACCTACAGTGGCTGCCCACTCGGAATCCGTTAATGTACCTAATTCAGCCTTGGCTTCTGCGAAAATTAGTAAGATTTCAGCATATCTTATAATAGATACAGAGTTTATATTTAAATCCCTTGTGTCATAATACATGTCATCTAATGCCCATTTGATTGGTTGATAGCCAGAGAAAGTGTAGGAAAATAATGGAGGTGCCGCCTCCAAAATTCCATTATTTATCCTTTTGTAATCACCTACTCTTATGGTTTGTTGTAACCTTTTATCTCTGCCCTTTACTTCCTCTTTAAAAAGCATGGTTTTATAATTGGGATCATTAGTAAACGGGGTACCATCTAATTTCAAATAAGTGTTAATAAAAGATCTAATAAAGCTGGCTTTATCGCCATAAGTTCCACTTGTCCAATACCAATTTGCATCATTTAAATTGTTTAGCGCTAAATCACAAACAGCTGAAAATAAAACTTCACTTGAAATGGGAGAAGGATTTATGAATACTTGACGATATGATTTATCAATGCCTGCACCATCATATAATTTATAAGTTCCTTCGTTAATTACCTTTTTAGAAGCCTCGGCCGCTTGGTTTAATAAATCAGGAACAGTGGATGTTAAACCCAATTGAGTATGATATTTTCGGAACGTTCCTTCATGTAAACATACTCTTGCCTTATACGCAAGAGCGATATTCTTTGTTATTAAGCTTCTGGAATTTTCAGCTTTTATAATAATATTGTTCGCTGCAAAATCTAAATCTGCAATAATAGAATCAATAATTAATTTTCTGGAATCTCTACCTTTAAAAAGAATATCCTTATCGTCTACGTTTAATGTTTTTCCAATCCAAGGAACGTCGCCAAAGCGTTTTACTTTTTCAAAATAGAACCATGCTCTAAAAAATCTTGCAATACCTATATAATTATTTCTGGTAGCCACGGGTAACTTGGGATTGTTACAATTTTCTAAGAAATAATTTATATTCCTCAAGTCGCTCCAGCCCCAGCCTGAACTAACATCTGGACTATAATTTCCTGGTGTTATGAATGCTGGACTTCCATTTCTGCATAAATAATCAGACATGGCATCTGCTCGGTGCAGATTTTTACCATTTATTATATTATAAAAAGAGTTTGTGTAAAGAATTAGTCCATTTTCACTTTCAAAGATTGGACCCTTCGTAGTTGTCGCCTCTGGCAGTTCTTCCAGGTTACATCCCGAAATAATGAAGGAGGCAAATAATATTTTTATTATGGTTGATAATTTCATGGTTATTTTTTGTTTGTGGTTAAAAAGAAATAGAAATCCCAGCTGTTACGCTTTTCATTAATGGATAATTGTAACCGTCTCCTGAGTTACCACCTGGATTGAAAACCTGGTCTGATGCAACGGCATTTTCAACATCTATATCTCTTGTGTTTTTAAATAATGGGGAGAATGTCCATATATTTTCAGCAGACACAAATATCCTTGCAGTTGTTGCCTTAATCTTACCAATTAAATTAGCCGGAAGGTTATAGCCAATTTGAATATTTTTTAACCTTATATATCTTACATCTTGGATATACTTTGTTTGAGGAGCTGATAACGTGCCATTTGCATTACTTGCAATTCGTGATACGTATCTTGGGAAATAGGCGTCTTGATTAGTCTCAGTCCATATATTTCCTAACATGCTTTTTGGAATAACCCCGTAAGGTCTGTTATATTGTCCCCAAAAAAGACTGGCTTCTCTGCTCGGGTACCAATCTTGCTTTCCTACACCCTGAAAAAAGGCACTGAAAAAGAAATTATTCCAGTCTAAATTTAACATAGCTCCGTAAGTATATCTGGGAGAACTATTACCAATAATAGAACGGTCTCCTGTATTTCCTATCCTATTTGTACCTGGCGTAATAGCACCGTCTTCATTTACATCTTTAAATTTGATATCTCCAGGGAAATACAATCCATTGGATGCTGTTCTAAATAGATTTTGATTTGCACTGTTCTTTACATCTTCCGCAGAGGTAAAAAATCCTGCAGTTGTATATCCCCATATTTCTCCAATTACTTGTCCCTCGTAATAATCGGTTAATACCTTTTCGGGATTATTATATTTTTTGATTACAGAAATATTATCTGCTAAAGTAAATCTAACATTGAAGGCAAGTGGTTTTTTACCCACCTGTATTTTATCCCTGTAGGTTAAAACGCCTTCCCAACCTTTAGTTTCTAAATCTGCATAGTTACCTTTTGGTGAACCAGCTCCAAATACTGCCGGAAGGGTCAAACCAACAGTAAACATATCCGTAGTTGTTCTAATATACGCATCAGCATTTAAGGTTAATTTATTAGAAAACATGGCCAAATCTATTCCAATATTTTGGGTAGTTGCTGTTTCCCATGTTAATCCTTGCGGAAGAACAGCGGGATTTCTTGTTATCTGAGGTCTTTGTCCGGCCAAAATTAAATTTGATTGGGAGATAGAAAACTGCTCTAAGTATGCATAGGATGAGATATTTCCATTTCCAAGAGAACCATAGGAAGCTCTAATTTTAAAATCAGATACAATTCTTTCAGGTAGCCTCCAAAAGGACTCTTTATTTACACGCCATCCAACGGAATAGGAAGGAAAAAAGGCGTATCGTTGGTTTTGTGGAAATTTAGATGAACCATCATATCTACCATTTATTTCAATTAAGTATTTATCCTTAAATGAGTAATTTAGTCTGGAAAAGCCACCTTGAATTTTCCAAACTTCCCAACCTCCCGAGGTTATAATAGACTGACCAAGTGCTAAGTTTAAGTCATTGGCACCGTCAAAAATAAGTCCATTCCTTTGAGCGGTTATTCTTTTGAAATTTGATTGTTCATAATTGTAACCTGCAAGAATTTTTATATAATGGTTCTTACCTATTGTATTTTCATATTCTGTATATAAATTAGTCGTTATGTAATTTGTTTCTCTATAAGTATCATTTAAATAATTTGTAGTTGTTCCAATATACGAAATTACTCCAGGTTTTACACTGTACGGAACGGGTACCGCTTTGATTCTATCGTTATTGTCTGTATTTTGAAAAGTGAAATCACCTTTTATTCTTAATTTATTATTTAAAAAGGTGGCGTTCATACCAGCGGTATTTCTGAAAACTCTCTTGTTATTGTCAATGCCATTTTTTCCGTAATAAAAATCTCCAATACTATAGGCGGAACTAAACGTTAGGGTTCCGTCAGGATTTAGCAATGGCGCTAATGGAAATCCCTCATCTGCAATATTTCTCCAAACTCCTCCACCTTCTCCAACATTTAATGGATTGTGGTACTTCATACTCGTGAATTGGGAAAAATTGGTAACTTTTAACCATTTGTATAAATCAATACTTCCTTTTGCCGAAAAATTTAAAACCTGGTAATCATCCGAATTGTACCTGAATAATCCGTTTTGCCCAAAATATCTACCAGTAACCAGGTAACTTGCTTTATCACTACTTCCTGATAAACTTAGATTATGTTCAGTAGATAGTGTTTTATCCTTGTAAAGGATTCCATAATAATCGGTGCTTCCATAGTACACATATTCTCCTGTGACCGGGTCTATTTCAACTTCAGGAAGACCTTCAATGCCAGATCTCCTTTTTAATTCGTTTAAATAAGCCTGTGAAAATTTCAACGTCTTGTTTGAATTTTGAGGGAATGTTCCACCAAAATTCACAAACGATTCTGCAAACATCGATGCCCATGTGTAGCCATCTGTAACTAAGTCAGGTACCGAAATGGGTTTTTTAAAAGAGTAATTACTTGAATAATTTATAGATGTTTTTCCGGCTGTAGGATTCTTTGTCGTTATCAAAATAACGCCAAATACGCCTCTTGCTCCATATATTGAGGCTGATGCGGCATCTTTTAATAATGTTATAGAGGCAATATCATTGGGATTTATCAAACTTGGGTCACCTTCAACGTTGTCTATTAATACTAAAGCATTCCCCCCCTGTCCAATGGATGTCGCA
>Ga0247841_10004116_pt1 | contig 25535 bp, 16 predicted proteins | sample LaCruzMarch2015__2_FD_192410 | JGI IMG/M metagenome (GOLD analysis project Ga0247841, IMG submission 192410) | Freshwater microbial communities from meromictic Lake La Cruz, Castile-La Mancha, Spain - LaCruzMarch2015_18m | ecosystem: Environmental > Aquatic > Freshwater > Lake | place: Spain... | reverse complement strand
TCGTATCCTAAAGTTCATGGGATGCCTCCTATAGATGAGTTTATTTAGTATTTCACTTACACTATAGAATAACGCATCCATATATTTTTTCAACCTTTTTTTCTAATTCTTTTTCTGAAAGTCTATAGCAGAACATAGCAGACAAAGGATCAACAAGTTTGTGTGACCTACGTTCTGGCACAAAGGTCTGTCCTTCTATCTGGATTCGACCATTTGCAGAAGTCAACAGATCAGTGACTGTTATCTTGATCTTGCCGTTATAGAGTTCGGAGAGGAACATACTACGATATTTCTCTGGACTCTTTTTGGCTGCCTCGAGAACAGTCTTCTTCTCTTCCTCAGACTTGATACAGAATGTAGCATACATCTTTGCTCCTCGTTCTGGAGACATTCTGTAGCTACCATTTCCATTTGGAGCTAAGAGAAGAGCACAGAACCTTCCAGGAGTTATCTCTACTGGTTTCTTAGTCTTGGGATCGGTAAGAGTAATAGCTTCCCAAGCCTCGAGTTTGGTAGCTTCCTCTTTGGTTAGCTCAACCTCTGTAACTACGTTGTTGCGTTCGCTTTTGTTTCCTGTGAGTTTCATTGATAGTAACCTCCAATTAAGTTCAGGGTTGTTTGTATTGATTAAGTTCACGAAATCCCAGATAACCCTGAAAATCTGTTACCTCGTGAATTTGTAATAAATCAAGTCGCACCCGTTTCCGGCGTAAATCCGGATTATCGGGTTCTTGATCGTTCGGTCAATTATGTTTGGGGACCACCGATCGGATTTTTGGCTGTCCAAACGCTCCATGGAGCTTAGGTAAGGGAAGTTGGGGAGTTGGTAGGATAGACTTCCAGAGAAAGAATGAAAGGGATACAACTTGTGTTATATCCCCCTATTTATCTCATTCAACTTGGCTTGCAGAGGTTATCTGTCATCATCTCTGAGTAACAATCCTGGCATACGATTGATACTGATACGGAAACCAATATTGTTATGTGTTCCATCATTATCAACGTATCCGACATAGTTATTGAGTCCATCATAGACATCTATCCGTTCTCCGTTAGATTTTGATCCACCTTTATGAAGACGACCTATAACCTTACCATTTGCACCGTAAACGTATTCCTGTGACATTTTGTGATCTCCTTTCTTTTGACTATTGAGTGTATTGTTGTGACCTAGGGACATTTGGACCATAGTGAGACAACGTATCTCACTAAGATTGTTGTCTGGTCTTAGCACTTTTGAGTTAGCGTTTTTTTTACGCTGAACTCATTCATAACATTAAATGTCATGATTCTCTCATTCTCTTGCATTTTTGTAAGAATTCTCTTGCATTTTTTTTGATAATGTATTACGATACTTGTATCTTATTTTTCACTAAGGAGGTGGTAATATGCTTCGTATTATTGCTATTGCGAACCAAAAAGGAGGCGTTGGGAAAACAACAACCGTCATAAACCTTGCAGCAGCATTGGGGATAAAGCTTAACAAACGTGTACTTGTTATTGATTTGGATCCGCAGGCTAATGCCTCATTAACATTAGGAAATGTTAATCCACTTGAAGCCAAACGAACAATTTATAATGTATTGATGGATAAAACCCGAGTCGTATCTACATCGTATGAAGAAACACGACTTGATAATGTGAGTTTGATTTACGGAGATTTAAGGCTTTGCAGTGCAGACATTGAATTATCACGCTCTGCAAGAGCATCTATTGCATTAAGCAGGAAAATTGATGCACAAATCACGGAAGACTTTGATTACATTTTAATAGATTGTCCTCCAAATTTAGGATTATTGACAATTAACGGATTATTAGCAGCAACCCATTACATTATCCCAGTTGAGGCAAATTCTTACTATGCGTTAGTCGGACTTGCACAACTTGAGAAAACTATTGAAGATGTGAAAGATGTGAATGAAAACCTGAAACTTATGGGAGCTCTTGTGACCAGATATAAGAAAAACACCAAAATAAGTAAAGGCATTATTCAGGAAATTAATAAATATTTCACATCAGCAAATGTGTTCCAGACCATAATTAATTCTAATACTTCAATAGAGCAAGCAACCCATATGAATAAAACAGTATTTGAATATGATGGAAGATCCCCTGGGGCCAAAGATTATCTTGAACTTGCAGAGGAAATTGAAGGAATAGCATGATAATTTTTAACATGCTAAAAATTAGCGGTCTAAATATTAGTAGTCTAAAATTTATATATATGGGAATACTATGAGACTTACCGGAGATGACCTCGATAAAAGCGTGGGCGGAGTTTTGTCTCGTTTTGGCATAGACAAAAACGAAGCAAAAAAAGCAAGACATCAACTCGATAAACGTCTGGGAAAACCAGATGAACCGACAGACAAACCACAAGATGAGAAATTTAATGTCTGTTTCCTCAATAGATTTGGAATGGTTGATTTATCCGTAGATGATGTTCTTATGCCGACATTAACTGTGACTGAACAAACTTTGTATAGAAGATTCTATCGGCTGTCATATTGTTTTGGCAGGAACTGGTGTCAGATAAGCCAGCCTGAACTTGCAAAATCATGTAACATCTCATCTTTAATGACTGTGAGAAAAGGTGTAGCAACCTTGGTGAATTTGCATTGCTTAAAAGTTATAGAAGAATCTATTCAAAGAAAGCCTTCAACATACAGAGTCTATCTGCCTTGTGAAATGCCTCAGTTTTCAGGTATGGATATCCAGACCGGGGTAGTATTTATGAAAGAAAAACCCGACTTGAAGCTCCTCAGAGAGCTATATAGTAGCGTGCCAGAATTTAGCCAGCTAAATATTAGCCCGCTAATTATTAACACTATAAATGATCTTAGACAGATAATATTTAGAGATCAAGATACAAAAATTAGCCAGCCAAATATTAGCACCCTAACACCTAAATCCAGTAATGTTGCAGTTCCATACACATATGAAACTGAAAAAAAAACGTCTATAAATAATAATATAAATAGTTCTTTTAAACATACTCTCTCTCCGGACCAAATTATAGATCTATTCTATAATGGTATTGGACAAACAAAAATATCTCAGAGTAAGAGAGAGAGAGCGAAAAAATACTTTGAGGAATTAATACAAGACGGATTCAGTCAAGAGGATATAGTTTTCGCTATCAACTGGACAATAAAGAATGCAAAAGAAAAACCTTACGACTTTGCCCTTATAAAAGACACCATAGGTCAAGCAATGGCAACAAAAAAAGAAATAGAAGCAGAGGAACAAAAAAGTCTTGAGAGGGAACGAAATAGGGCAAAGCAAATAGAAGAAGAAAAGAAAATAGCCGAAGAGAGAGAACTTATTACGACTTATAAAGAAAGACTATCTCCTGAACAGAGATCAGAGCTTCGTGAAAGAGCTTTAGACGAGATAAAGAAATCAGGCACTATCAGACAGGAGCTTATAGGACAGCCATTGATAGAAGCCAAAGAGAATGAGATATTGAGGAAAGAGTTGGGTGCAGGTGAATAGAGAAAAAATTGAGTATACTTTAAGCCACTATGAATAGTTTGAACATTCTGATGCAGAAGTTTACTGGAGAAAACGCTTGGATATTCTTAATAAGCTAGTCCAAAAATTAATACGTAATAGGAAGCATCCTTCACTAAATTTGGTGATGGATGAACAACATAACAAATCTATATCAAAGCTTTCCATAAACGATAAGGTTGATAACAAACAGTTATCAATGGATGAGCAATCTGAGAATAATGTTACATACTTTCCAGAACAAGTTAATGGTACAATTTCCAGCAAATTATCCGACTTACCCGATTGGTTTTTTATTGGTGCTATCATACGATGGCTTTATTTTAATAAAGAGATAGCATTGTTGGATGATATTTTACAGTCGAAGGAGTTTTCTGACATTCTAGGAAGGACATTTGAATTCAGTGATAAACAAAGAATCGAAGAGATGATTGAAAGGAGTTCTGAGGTTGGGTTTACATATTGCGGTTGTGTCGCACTGCTAGAATGGAAATGGGAGTTTGATATAAATGAACAAACAAAGTTATATTATGTCTTGAAAGAAATAGGGCAACCAGCTCATTGCGAAAAGATCCATGAGAGACTTTATAAGCATTTCCCTGATGATCCATTAAATCTATCTTTGGTCTGCGATATTCTGCAAACTCATAGCGATATATTTATATCAACTGAACTAAATACATACGGTTTAAGGAAATGGAATATTAAAAATTCTATAGAAAAAGGCTCATTACATGTAATAGACGAACCAGCTAATAAAGTAGACGAGTATGATAAGATTTTGCATTCAGAGTATGAGGTAATTGATCTTCCATGCAAGATCCTCTCGTTACTTGAAAAGGCAGAACATCCTCTACGTGCAAGTGAGATCACTAAGGAATTAGGTAAGAACGAGAACGTTTTGATAAAACGTAGTGATATAAACAGATGTCTTTATGGACCAGACCTAAGAGAATATATTAAGCAAGATTCTAACTACCGGTGGTCTATTAATTTAATCTCTAAATCCACTGCTAAACCGCAAAATTCGGAGTATTTGCATAATGCACAACCAGAGAGACAGAATTATCAAGTAGGTATGAAAGTCAGACATGTGAGACTTGGAGAAGGTATTATTGCGCAAGTGATTGATGAATATGGTAGAAGGCAATATAAGGTAGAATTCAAAGCCAGCCCACAGATACTTTTTGCCTACAAGTCCGCCTCTAGCGACATGAAAAAACAATATAAGGTAGAATTAAAAGGCAGCGCAATACTTCTGACAGTAGATGAAACAACTCTCAAACCGATTGCAGATAGTGAAGAACTAAAACAGGATTCAATTACTCCAGTAGATCAAGAAAATGATTCCAGTTATATAATTCCTACTATTACTCCTGATAAACATAATGATATACCTATAATTCAACATAATACAGAAAATCAAGCTATACTCGACAATGTTTTGCAATTCAAGAATCGTGAAACACTAGAGAATCAAAATATAGTGGACCAAACATATATCAATCAAGAAACTCAAAACGACACGGGATATTTGCATAATGCACAACTAGAGAGACAGAATTATCGAGTAGGTATGAAAGTTAGACATCCAAGACTCGGCGAAGGTATAATTGTGAATGTGATTGATAGATATGGGAAAAAGCAATATAAGGTAGAATTCAAAACCAGAGCAATACTTCTGACAGTGGATGCGACAACACTCATGTTTATGGAGTTTATGGCAGATAATGAGGAATTAGGGCAAAGTCCCGTAGGTCCAATAGAGCAAGAGGCAAGTAAAACATCAATTTCAACGTCCGACATTATGTCTTGTAATGATTATGAGAATATCTTTGTAGAACTACCAAAATCTGAAAAACAATCTGCATCTAGCGTAAAGGACAAAGCAGACGAGTATACTCATAAAATTACTCAAAATAACAAACAGACTTCTAAATATAAAAAGATACATGAACAACCTTATTCTAAATCACAAGAACTAGATGAAAAAACAGTTATACACAAACCGATTTCTGGATTTACATATAAGAAAATAGCTCTGGAATCCTTTGATTTCATTCCGCGGCACTCCGCGTTATGCTTACGTCTAATAGATTTAATTGAAAGAGTTAGCATTTCAGAAAGCGATTTACTAGACAAACTATCAGAAATACCATTATCATACTTAGAATTACCTGATCCAGTGTTAGAAGGTCTTCGTTCAAATAACGTGTTTCCTGATGATGGTTTTGATGGTTTGTCATGTTGTACTATTGGGTATTTATTAAAACTATGTTCTGAGGAAGCTTGGATGAATTTTTTACTTAGTGGTTGGCAAAAGTTGTTTAATGTATATTTCCCTGATAATACGTGTTTGGATCTTATACCGTTGGCACGAAATGACTGTTTTTCCATATCTGATTTTTCATTACCAAAGGATTTTGGATATCTACCTTTATGTGTATTAGGACTTCAAGGTCAAAGCCTTGTATTCTTCAGAGATTTACGAATTTTAACTTTATTGGATCTAGAATATTACACAGAGATTGAACTGTTGAAAAGGGGAGAGAATATTGGTCATGTTTTAAATTCGCTTTTGGATCTGTATTCTACAATTCGGTACACCAGAAAAGAAAATTGGGCTATCATCATTAACTTTCTTAATGAACCATTAAGCCAATTCCTAATGAATTTGCTAAATTCTATAATTATTAGTAAGAGAAATCTCAATATTTTTATTATGAGAGAGGGATTACTTAATAATAAAGAACTAACTCTCGAAGAAATTGCAAATCAATACGGACTTACTAGAGAACGAGTACGTCAAATAGTGGAAAGAGTTTCTAATAAGATAAAAGCGGCGTTAAAATCAGGACGTTTAGACCTTTCTCCTATAATCAGAATGATTACTAATATGATGTATGAATCTGGTGGAACATTAAACATAGACTGCTTTATAGAGAGAACTCATTGGAATGGGGACCATAACCACCTGTTAAAATTTTTAAAATTCGTTTTTGACGCAAACGATATTGATCTATCTCTGGAGAATAATATTATATCGTTTCGTTCTCAAAACAATATTACCCATTTTCTGGATAAATTGGAAGGTTATTTTAAAGATGTCAAAGAACTTAAAACAATCGAAGAACTGCAAAATACTAAAATTATCTCTAAAGTTATCGAAGAACTAGGATTAGAATTATCGCATGCAACTCTAGTAAATTATATTAACATGAGTGAGAATCTTGGCATATTACCAGATGGTAGAATTGGATTGAAAGAATGGAGATGGGCATTTCCTTATACAAAGAAAGATAAAATTCAGTATGTATTGAAGGGACAAGGAAATCCAATGCATTACACGGAATTACATGCTGAACTTCAAAGATTATTTCCTGATGATGATTTTGAAAACGTTAAAGCAACACATGCGGCATTGGGAACTCATAAGGATATTTTTTATCTAGTGAATCGGGGAACTTTTGCATTAAGAGAATGGAATTCCGAACCTTATGTGTCAGTTGGAGACGCAATAGAAATTGTATTAAAACAGTCGGAAATACCTCTTTCTTTCTCTGATCTTTTTGAAAGAGTTTCTGAAATAGGTGGGTATTCTTATAGTAATGTTAGACTTGCCCTTACTAGAAATAGCTTCATCCGCGTTGGAGTGGATCTATGGGATTTGATTGAAAGGTCGACTTTAGATAAAGAATGGAAAGCTGAAGAAAAACTAAGAGAGGATGATGTTCATCCCTCTATGATCAATCTTATCAAGCGACTAAAAAATTACGGTTATAAACCCCTAATTTTGAATGAATGTATACAATTATGTCGTGATGTGGAATCGAATTTAGACGATCTTAATGAAATATTAGATTGTATATCACAATGTCAATATTTAAAAATCCATGAATATAGAGATACTTATGTTGGTCTGTCAAAATGGAGTTGGTTTGCTTCAGGCTATGGATCACAAAGTACAACTCAACAAGCAAATTTGGTGGAATGGTATCTCAGGATGACTAACCGACCAGCTAATGCTGATGGTATAGCTAATGGTATATTAGATAAAATTGGAGATTATAGGCTAACAGCTTTTGACGTAGCAAGTGTTTGCGAGAAGAATCCTCATCGCTTTGGACTTGATGAAGATGGTAATTATATTTTATACTTGTGGGAAGATGCACCGAAGTATAAAGATGCTATTGAGGAAATGCTAAAGTCCAGTGAATTAGATATTGAGTATATAGTCAGTCAGTTATCTAATGATAGTCCGGACAATAATGAAACGATAGTGGCTACGATTCATTTATATGGAGATGTTTTTACTGAAGTATCGCCTTTCGTATGGAAATTAAAGGAAAAATTTGATCATACTAAAATAGATTTTACAAACCTTATTCCAGAATAATTGGGAGATGTTTATGATTCTACCTCAACATCAGCAACCAATAACTGTAAGACTTGCTCGTGAGTGTGACATCAAAGGGGCAAAGAATGTTGCTGATACATGCAAAGAAGAATTGGGATTTGTCAATGTTGCAACCCTTCAGATGGCTCAGAGCAATAGTTGGTTACTTGTAGCCGTTAAATGGGATTCGGAAACAAATATTGAAAATGTAATTGGATTCGTCAATTTTCGTATAAAAAAGGATAAGAATTGCACTATATATGAAATCGCAATAAAAAAGGAATTCAGAGGTCAAGGGATCGGTAAGCGATTATTAAATGAAATAATAAGAATTTTGAATACAGCAGGTGGATCGTATATACGATTGAAATGCCCTGAACCACTTACTGCGAATTCGTTTTATGAACACAACAGTTTCAAGTTAATTGGAACCGAAGAAGGAAAAAAGAGACACCTTAATGTTTGGCAGTATGATTTACTTTCCAACTATATACTTACTCAACTGGAAACCAGCTCTAATAATAGATTGCAATTTTTTGCATCTATGACTGTTGCACCAAGTGAAATACGTCAGATGCATTATCTTTGGCATAAATACGCTCATGATTTTAATTGGCTACGAGGGATACCAAACCCGTTTCAAAACATCCTTATATCGCCAGTTGTGTCTTCCAAAAAGACAATAGATTTTGTGAGGGAACTTAGAAGAACCGGCGAAACTCAAACAATTATGTTTGATTCTGGAGGATATTTTGTTCAAAGAGGTGATTTTGATTATTCTGATCTTCTATGGAGATTATTCAATATATACCAAAAAGAAGATTGGGCAGATATCTATGTCTTGCCAGATAATCCACCTTTAAGTTCGGATACTCCGGCAGTAGCAGATTATAAGGTTAAACAGACAGTAGAAGGTAGTCTTCGTTTTTATCAGGAACTTCCTGAAACAATAAAGACTAAGGCAATGCCAGTCATACAAGCAACAAAAGGGGAGCATATTGATTATTGTATTCGAAACTATAATAATAAAAATTATCATTTTGAGAGAATTGGTTTTGGGTCATTCCCAACAAGCGGATCAAATAATTCTATTAATCGCTTAAATGTAAACTCACTTATGCTTCTGCGTCAATTAATAGAAAGCCTTAACAAAGCAAAAATTCATACTTTTGGCATCTCAACCCCTCCTGCCGCTTATTTGTTATCATTAGTCGGTGTATATTCTCTGGATTCAAATGGCTGGATGCGTTCCGGTGGATATGGGAAAGTTTTTTTACCTTTCATGCGAGGATATCTGGTTACTTGCAACTCTCGAAGAAATCTTAGCCTGAATGAAACTGATTTCCAGAACTGGAAAGATAAAGTTGGACATTATTGTCCTTTCTGTTCGTCATTCGATCTGCTCTCAGAGAGTCGTTGGCACCGAATCATGCACAATCTAATAGTTATGTCGGAACTTAGCGATCATTATAGATTGCCACGTTCTGATATGTTAGAATCTCTTTCATCCAAGTATTATAGAATTTTTAGAGATTATGAAACAGAATCAAAGGCGGTGTATAAATGTCTAGAACTCATATCTTAAAAGGCTTTTCCGACGTAAATGCTGCACTATGGGTTTGCAAATATCATCCTGGACTTAAACTTAAGGATATGGTAAGAGCCGCTATAGATAATGGGTATAATATCGCTGATTTAGCTAGATTTGAAGCTGTTCAAATGTTAAGTGAATGGGGATTGATAGAAAAAGAAACAAAATCTCTAACATCAAAAGGAGAAGCTATTCATTTGATCTGGGAAACAAAAAGAAATACTGCCATTGATATTTTGCATGGTTTGCAGTATAGTCTATGGACAAAAAGTAACCCAGAGCAAAATACAGCATCATGGGCATACAAAACAATATGTGATTACCTTTGGGAGCGACAAGGGTTACCGGAAAGTGACCAGTTAGTAACATATATAAATGACTTAAGAAATAGGGATGAAAATCTCGTTTTATCTCATTTTGGTAATGCCTTTAGCAGTAAGTCAATCAACGATGCATATGATTGGCTTTTGCCATTAGACCCACCGGTATTGCATGGAGTATCTATTGATGGGCAAGTCAACTCATATAAGGATGCTTTTTTTAAGCGAAGGCAGTTTTGTTCAACTGCATTATTTGTTATGGGCTTGACTTATGTATTGAGGGAGTCAGGAATTAACTTTGGGGATTTGATTGAGCTAGATAATAATAGAAGACGTGAAATAAGTACTTACTGCCTTATTGAAGAAACGTCTTTTGATTTTATGTTAGATGATGCTCTCAGGATGATGCCATATATATCCATTCAAAAGGGCTGGGACGTTTTTGTTATAATGAACCGTGAACCAGAACTTACTGATTTTTTGGATTAAATTATGATTTGGCAAGAATATCACAGGAACTTGCTTAAATTGGCAAAAACGGGCGATCTATTAACTAAATCGCAACGAGAAGCTTATGAGTTTATATATCAAGCTGTGGTCAACTATGAACAAAGGATCAATCTCTGGGGAAATCCAGGTTCTGGTAAAACATTTCTGGCTCATTATTTACATCTTAATAAAGATTTCTCATACTTTCAGAATATTGAAATATATCGAGAATATAAAAATTCAAAACCAAGTTCAACAATTATAATTGATAATGCGCCACATGAGAGGAAACTAGCACGAGTGATTTTTGATGATGTTTTCTGGAAAGGTAGTCTTAATGTCATACTGATTACACGTGAACCTATTAATGATGCGGTCAGAAGAATTAACCTCTCTTTGACAGATGATGATGTAAAACAGATTCAGGAGCTGATCAAACAAATATTCAACGTTGAAATAATGGAAATTCCAGACAATTACACTATACAGCAATCTGGAATCTGGTCATTGTTAAAGTGTGCTGTAATGATGACCTAACTATCTAATCATTTGGAGGATTTATATGGGTCTGGAACAGATTATCGAAAAGCAAACAGTTATAGGTACACCGAGTGCTTCAGATTTGGCAGCAAATCCTTCTGATTATGAAGCGCGTTTCAAAATCCATGTTTCTACTTATGTTTCCATTGCCGACCTGAACAATAAATGGGAATCAATAATAAATAATCTGGAAAAGGGAAAATCATCAACCGGACTTATCTATTCTGATACTGGCTATGGCAAAACTGCCACAGCAGCAGCATTATGGCAATATGCTGGATCACGTGATATAGTCGCTGTTCCACCATTTATGTGGAATAGTATGGCTGATATGTTATTAGCAACTCATGGTTGGGTCTGTTACCGGTTGAAACAAAAAAGACCGGATTTTATATCAGAACTGCAAAAAGAATATGAAATGCTGATTGAAAGTAGTTCGGAAGATTTAGCAATTGGATTAAGCCAAGGGCGGGAAATTCCTATAGATTATGCTCGAAAAACTGTCCAGGCACTTAAAGAAGAAGGAAAGATTCTAGAATCCATATCAGCAAATGGATTGATCAAATATCTGAGAACTACTGTTTCTATTCTATTAAAATCCGGATACAAGGGATTACTACTACTCCCTGATGAATTTGAGCTTTTTGCAGGCACAAATCCAGATATCGCAAGAAATTTTCAAGAGCTAAAAGATTTTATTTTCCCAATCTATCAGGAAGGATTCCCTATCGGTTGCATTGTATCATCATATGGCAGAACGGTATCGGAAATCAGTATGCGTGAACCTCATATGCTAGCTCGTTTTAATAAGCCGGAAGGTAGTCAGATAGACCTTGAAAGGGTTTATGGTCAAAAGGAAAATGGATTGTCCTTTGCCCATAAGCTCTGGGAGAGATTATCAGTTACCTGCAACCTTTCAGCAAATGAGAGTAAGGCGATATCTAGTGATGTTTTAGACGCATTGGGACAGTTCTTGGGGCACCAGAGGACTACTTCGATAATTAGCGGTCCAAGGTCTGTTGTAGCTACGTATCGCCGGGCGGCAATACAATATAGCGAGAAAGGTCAACCGTATTCAATATTTGACTTTTGTGATGATTATATCCATCAGTTTATCTGTTTCAACCAACAAGAAACGGATACTGCTAAAAGTTATACATCTATTATTAATCAACCTATTATAAATAGTGAATTAAGGCGTAATGTAGTCAAACTTTTGTGCACGTTTCCCGATGGTGTTCCACTTCAAATGTTCCAAAAACATGGTATTTCAGATTCGGATCGTCAGGCTGTTGTACAAAGTCTTCTTGGCACTCATGTTATAAATAAGATCATTGGTCCTACCATAGTTAATTATAAAGATAGCTTAGAAGCTGGGGATCAATTAATTGAGATTCTCAAGGAGCTTCGCAATCATTATAATCCAGGCAGTGCCGAAACACATCGTGCATCAGTTCGCGCTTTTGTGAATTATATTATTCCAGAGGTATTCAAGAAATCCATCGCTGCTTCACCTACAGGTTGGACTGGTATTGAGAATATGGAGAGCGATATAGAACCTATATTTCAAATGCAATTGAGAGGAACGAATGTTCGGGAATATCCCGATCGTTCTCTAACAGTTCATGTTGGCACAGAAAAATATGAAAATATCATGGGACGTTACATTCACAGTCAATTGTTTTCAAGTTTTATACTAGATAATAAATTGGTGTCAGGGAACATCTGTAATATAGAAAATAATGGTTTATATCTCAGGTTTAATATTCAGCAACCAATTAATAAGCTAGAAATACCAAGAGATATAAGCAAATTAGGTGATCTTTTCTTACCGGAATCTATAACCCCTTCGCTATTATTATCAATGCTTGACTACTTTGACACAGAAGTCACTATTTCTTTAACCAAGCAGACAAGTCAGGATGCACAAGTAAAATTTCTTAAGTCAAGAATAATTGATGAACTCACTAAATACTTTTTCTCTTCCGGAGTCAAGGAAAATGCAGTATTACAAAATTCAGAACTTTCACAAGTTCCCATTGGAAAGGATTTTGTTGAAAAATCCTTGTCTATTTTGATCCGAAAACTATTCCCATCATATAAATCAATCGCAATATCTAACCAATGGAAAAAGATTATAGATACTTATATACTGTTCTTAAAAAGCGAACAACGCCTAGGTGTAAAAAGGGGAGTAGAACCTATTAAAACTACTGGCGACAAGGTTCCAAGCATGTTTAGCATTAATTCTCATACCGGGTTTGAAGGCACGTATTATCCTAATGGGGTATGGCGTGATATACTTAGAGTTGATGAGTTAGACGACCTTGGTATGGTTATAAAAGAAGGAGCAGAAGTAAGAAACACCAAAAAACCAGTTGCAGTTTACTTCCAATTACACGATCTAGAGAAGCGAATATTAGAACAGCTTGAAAGCAACAAGCAAGTAATTCTGATTGATGGGAAAGAAGCAAAGTCTCTAAAAAAGCCTGATATTTTCAAGCAGGAGGAAGATAACGGATATTTAAGCGAGGAAATAGAACAAATATTGAAGATCACAGAAGCTAGGGGATTAATAGAACAGAGAGAACAACAAGGCTTTACATATATATGTCTACTGGATATAGAAATAAGTTTGACAGAACTCGAAGAAAAATTACAGACTTTAGAAGAACGTAATCAACTAGCTAAATCAAATAAATTTATACCAGAATGGGAGCAAGATAGTTCTCCAGTAAATATTCGCAAGTCAATGCAAACGCCCGGTATTGAAACAAACGAAATTCTTAAGGATTCGGTACGTCAAGTACTTCGTAAAGCAGAGGAAAGCTTTAAATTACAATGCGCAAAATGGCTAGATATTGAGCGGCAGAACCTAGACAGAAAACGTCAAGAAACGGCTGTTTCGAATATTGACATTCCTAAGGTTCTTGAGCAAACTACAGGGAATCCTACGACTGAGTTCTCAGTGTTACTATTTCACGACATACAAAGTGATGTTAAGAAAGCATATAAATCTGTATCGCAAAATGTTATATCTATACAAAACGAAATAAAAAATGCTTTAGATACTAAATTAAAGAGGTATGTTGATGATAGAACACCGGAAAATGCTATAAAAGTTGCGGGAGAATTAAAAGAATTTTCAATTCGTATAGATTCAAAGATAGAGCAACTAAAAATCCAGCGATCAGGAGCTGAGAGTCTTTATGAATTGTTTGAGGGTTGGAGAAAATTAGCAGCAAATGTGGATCAGTATCGCCGAATAATAAGTGATGCAATAGACGATGAGGCTGGAGAAAATCTTGTTGAAAGACTTGATGATGAACAAAAGCAAATAAAAAGGCATCTGGCCGATCGAAAATTAAGCCTTAATGATGTTCTTGCAAGTCATGAGCACTTCAGGAATCGTATCGAAATCATAAAGGGTGAATTTGACCAAATGACTAGCAATAGGCAAGAAAAATTCATCCAATTTATGGCTAAAATACAAGAACAATTAATAAAAATAATTGATAAACCCAATATAGATGAAAGTTATAATCCATCTGATGAGAATGGTTGTTATAGAAGAGTACGAGAAAAATCGATTAGCAAAATCGAGGAATATGCTCTGAAGCGAGCAGAAATTAATATACAACAAATTAAAACTGATTTGCTCAAACCTACAGAAGTTTTCAAGGTAAATGATAATGTCGAAAAAGAAGCGAGATCATTGTTAGGGAAGATTAAAGAATTACAAAGTTGTATTGACAATATTCGTAACGATTTAAAAGTTGATAATATTGAAGAGAAATTGCCCTCAATCATAGAATCATTGATATCGCTTAGACAAGAAGGGGAAGGTATAGTTAGCAGAAATAGGACAATACAAGACCATTTACGGTGTGATAAAGCTGAACTGAGTTTCAAAGCCCAAAGACTACTGAATATTATTGGTAGTAACAAAGATAGAGACTTTACTGAACTTATTCTTGAACTCAGGCAATCAGGAGAGCAAATGCTCAGTAATACAGCAGAGATTATTGAAAGTTTAGAGGAATTATATCAAAAAAATTGGCTAAACATAAAAGTGTCATCAACTATAATACAATAATACAATAAAAATGTCATATCTTGATATATTGCAAAAAATACCTTGTGTTGTAAAGATACCAGATGAGACCAAATCATTATGGGATATATGTCTACCAGAAGTTTGGATGCCATCTTCTCTTGTTGAATGGAAAATCTCTATAGATTCTTTAGTAGAGCCAATTCAGAATAAAACTCTATTTGTTAATTTCAAAGAAGATGAACTAAAGGAACTAACACAAATCTATGGATTTCCGATAATAGAACTCCCTACTATTCCAACGGTATCCATGTTTAACGAATTTATAATAGGGCGTTTTGATGATCTTTATTCGGGAAAGACTACGATTTTGAGGCAATCAGAGATCTCTAAAGAAATCACAAAGCGTATTTCTAATTGGTTTCCAGATATTGTTGTATTTTTGGTATTCGATGGTCTTTCTTTTCATGATGTAATGCAATGGGAATTTCCAAAAGATTGGCTTGTGAAACGTGAACCGTGCTTTGTAAATGGTTTAACTAATACAGAATCAGGTATGCCAAGGTTGGTTGGTTCGCCATATCTTGCCCACTGTCTATTCAGTCTAGGTTACAAACAACGTTTAGGCTTTTCTTATTGGGAGAGATCACAAAACAAACTGACGGATGAGATTTTTGCTGAATTCCCAACAACTCAACTTCATCGAGTTACAACATTTGCGGAAATCCTTCAAAAACTGAGTGAATTAGATTCAACTAGCAGACTTTTTATACAAATTGTGAGGAACGGAATGGAAAGCTATTGTCACCATCACCGAGAACGTCCTGATCTAACTCACATTATAGATAATTTGAAAAATGATGTTGAAAAAATTGTTGAATCTCTAAAAACAATAGGTAAAACATTTAGATTATTTATCACATCAGATCACGGTATTCTGTGGTTTGATAGACAAAGGCTTTCTCCTTTCGATTCAAAGGATGCCCATTCTCGTTATACTGAAGGGGTGGCAGAGAATGAAACTGAAACTGTTATGATTGATGAAAATAATCAGATGTATACTCTATTGGTTGGTGACGAAATAATTGCCAAAAATCGCAGCGTCATGGAATGGGGATTCCATGGTGGTTTATCAGCACAAGAATCTCTTGTTCCTTTAATAGACATAATTTCCAACACTCAAATAAAACATTTGGAGGAAAACCATGCCTGAGATTAACCTATGTATCGGTATGGACTATGACACCAATGACTTTACTTATATCAAGGCAACAGGTTCCCGTGCAGTTTTTATCTGTGGCAAAAGAGGGTCTGGAAAAAGTTATACAATGGGAGTCATCGTTGAGGAACTCTTTAAACAAGAAAAAGGGAAAGCAATGATTGTAATTGCTGATCCTATGGGTATTTACCATACCATGTCTTTACCTAATGAAACTCAATCTGATATCATACGAAGCAGCGGGCTTATTGCTGTGGGTTTTCCAATTAGACTGATTGTTCCCGGAGACCCTATAACTCGTTTCGGGGATGCAGCAGTGGTCAATAGGCTTATGGAAAACGGGGTTGAGATAACTCCTCTTCAAATCAATCCAACGGACCTTTCTCCTGAAGCATGGTGTGAATTATTTGACATTTCTATGAATGAGGTAATGGGCATAGTTCTTTGGCGTGCAGTGAACTCCCTGCAAGAAGAAGATCGCCCATTTTTTATTCAAGATATTCTCGAAATGATAGAGAATGATGAACGAGCAAAGGATACTTCTAAAGAAGCTCTTGAGAATCGCTTACATATCGCCAGTAAATGGGGTATATTCGCAGAAAAACCATCCTCTTTAACCGAAATCTTTTCTATGGATCACATAAATGTTCTTGATCTTAGTGTTATTGATGCAGGCGCTAAGGGATTACGTAGTATGGTATTAGATGTTGTTGCTCAACGTCTTTTTACGGAGAGAACAAAGGAAAGAAGACGTGAGGAATTTGGTCTTACGACAAAGTTACCTAGAGTTTGGTTAGCTATTGATGAAGCTCATCAGTTCATACCCAAAGGAAAAACTGCCCTATGTAAAGAAACACTTATAAGGTGGGTAAAGGAAGGAAGACAACCCGGTCTAAGTCTTATAGTAGCAACTCAACAACCGGCAGCTATTGATCCTGAACTTTTGTCTCAATGCGACATAATTATCTCTCATAAAATTACAGCTTTGGATGATATATATGCTCTTGAACGCTTAAATGCTACCTATATGCAAAGTGATCTAAAATCATATATTCGTAATCTGAATCGTAAAGGAGAAGCTTTGCTAATTGATGACGAAACAGAAAATGTCACGACAGTTCGGATACGACCAAGGTTAAGTGCCCATGGCGGAGCGGAGATTCAGGATAAAGCTATACACAAATCATTATTTTAGCAACCGTTAAAAACGATAATGACTGCGAAACGTTTCTAAAAATATTCTATGGATATTAAACTTTTAGAAAAGTTAAAAACTCTTTCTGTTATATCAATGGTGTTGGATAACTATCCCCCAAAAAGTATATTCCGGAGAAACGTGATCCTGTTTGATTGAACTGTTGTTCTATGTTCATTTGCTAACAGACGTTATAAATGAGTAGAGTAAGACAGCAACGCCACAGTTCAATTTAAGTTTCATGGGTATGAGTTTTCCGAGCAGTTGGCTGGCATAGCAAAGTGAGATTACAGTTTTATGAACTTAGAACTATTAGAAAGATTAAAGAAGCTTACCATAATAGCAATGGTATCAGACGACTACCTGATGGAGAAGCTTGTTCTGAAAGGTGGAAATGCCTCTCGATCTTTTCTACGGCATATCTCCAAGGGCTTCGCTGGATTTGGATTTCTCTATGCCTGATGACTTCAAATCGAATGAATCAAACTCCGAAGAATCTTGAGAAGGTGATTAATGTGAAATCAAAGGGTTCTATGAAGCTAGCGGAAATTCTGGAAACAATTGTGATCTCTGTTACCGTTCTTTCGCTCTTGCCTGTAGCTTACTGGATGAATACCAAAGAACTGACTGCTCATATTCCATATTTCTACTATCTGTTCTTTATGCTTTGCCTAATGGGCTATATAGCATATAGACGCATTAAAAGACTGAGAGCAGCAATGAAATCATCTAAGAATAAAAGGTAGAATCCATTGGTCTAATATGTTCAGGTGTATAGAGCAATTGTATATAAATTTATGATCTTTTCAGGTTAATTTTTCAAAAGGGAGACTGACATGGATAAAACCATATCAACTTATGCACAAAATAATCACCTTTTTCAAACTGACTTTACCATTGAGGAATTCTCCAATCGCAGGACAAAGGTATTTGACAGAATAGAAGATGATGCCATTGTTCTTTTGCAGGGAGCTTCACCAACTGGAGAATTTGATATTTTCCGACAGCTAGATGACTTTTATTATCTCTGCGGAGTTGAAGTTCCCTATTCATACCTACTGCTTAATGGTAAAAATCGTAAAACTATTCTCTATCTGCCTGCCTGTGATCCACAACAGGAACGTAATGAAGGTAAGATTCTGAATTCAGATGATACGGAATTAGTAAAAACTCTAACCGGAGTGGATGAAGTACGAAAGCTAGAGACCTTTTATGAGGATATTAATGGAGCAAAGATATTTTATACGCTTCAGCGATTATGGCATCATGGCTCAATTCCAGAACCGTTGGATGCACAAATGTCAAAGGAAAAGCATTTTATCAATCAGCTTAAAGCCCAATACCCAAATGCTGAATTCAGAGACCTATCTCCGATTATCAATCCTCTTCGCAATGTAAAAAGCGATGCGGAAATCAGATTGATGCGCATTGCCGGACAACTCACTGCCCAAGCTGTTACAGAAGCGATGAGATGCACAAAACCGGGCGTCATAGAGTATCAACTTGGGGCAGTAGCAGAATATATCTTTCTCGTCAATGGTGCAAGGGGATCATCATACCGACCTATCATCGCCGGCGGAGCTAATGCATGGCATGGTCACTATTATCGGAATAATTGCAGAATTCAAGAAGGCGATCTGTTGCTAATGGACTGCGCTCCAGATTATAGATATTATACAAGCGATATTGGACGTATGTTTCCTGTTAGTGGAAAATACTCTCCATGGCAGAGAGAATTGTATGGCTTTATTGTCGAATATCACAAGGTTCTGCTCAGTCTAATACGACCGGGTGTTCTAGCTTCACAGATCATGGATGAAGCGGCACAGGAAATGAAAAAAGTCTTTGAAAAGACAAAATTCTCAAAGTCATGTTATGAAGACGCTGCCAGACAGACTCTCGAATTTAGAGGACATCTTTCTCATGGAGTAGGACTAACCGTTCATGATGTTGGTAATTATTATCCCGAACCTCTTATCCCCGGAACAGTGTTTGCCATAGATCCACAGATGTGGATTCCTGAAGAGCAACTCTATATTCGTTCTGAAGATACCGTTGTTGTAACTCAAGATGGTATTGAAAATCTGACAAAGCTTGCACCACTGGAACTTGACGATATTGAGAAAGTCATGAAAGAAGATGGTATTATGCAGATGATACCTTTATACTGCAATGATTAGTGTGAAAAGGTTTTGCTTCATTGAAAGATACAATGAAGCCCGGAATGCAATTAGAATCTTTTGATTTCTACTTTGATTATGTCGTAAACAAGTTTGAGCAGATGGAATTTGATGAATGATAGATAGAGAACATCTAAAAACCTTTTGGATAATATAACTTCCACTCTTTGGAATATTCAGTTTCTTTCATCTGATGGGTGAGATAGAAATCATATTTGATATCAGATTTATTTAATAAACGTATCTGTGAATCTTTATATACACCAGACCGCTCAAGATATAAGCCAATAGCTTGATGATAGGGATAGACATAATCAAGCTGTTTTAGCATTGCAGTCAGCTTGTTGATAGAAACTTTATCTTTTGCACGTATGAAGGCATTCAGGACTTCAAAGACTCCACCGGAATATGCAGTACGGACTACAGAATCTGTTAAAGTTCTCTCTATATCTGTTACTAACAGAGTTTCTCCTTGAGAGCCGTTGATATTGATGACACCAAGTTTGTTAGTGGATTTACCATTTAACCGACAGATTTTATAGTCACCTAAGATAGCTATATTTTTTGATACTCTCTGAGGTCTTGAGAAAGCTCTGTTAATATTCTCCTGAGATAACGGAGATTTAGGTTTAGGCTTTTCAGGCTGCTCTAAGTTTACGTATATAGTCTTTGGTATCTGTTCTGTCAGGTTGTGCAGAAATAAAGCTGTGTAATGAGTTAAATATGATTCCTTCTTTATAGACAGAGCTAGCTCGAAAGCAGATATATCTGACCAAGAATATAATATGATCTTTTCTTTAGGGAACTGTAATTCATGCTTAACCAACTTGGTGTGATCCAAAAGTAGCTGGATGAATTTACCGTTAGTCAGACTTTCACTAAGTCGCCAGAAACGTCTGTTTGTATTCAAGATAGTGCCGATATTTGAATTACTGAACGTCTTTTGGCTATGGTTTTCGAATAGCTCTATAATGTCATCCTTGGCTATTTTGAATCGTGTGTTTCTCATAGTTACTCCTAAATTCATGTATTCTATAGTATATATACTATAGAATATGAAAAAAATCAATGACAAAATATGGAGTAAAAGTATTTATTGATTAGCTTTTGGTAGGTATTATAACTTTGTAATCTTTATGTATATATACATATTTTAGATCTATACATAATAAGAACAGGCAATGTAACAATTACGGCATACACACAAAATTCATTGAGCTTTTGTGGGATTTCGATAAATAACAGAAATGTGTGTGATATATCTCATACCTAAAAGTAGGAACGCTTTTAATACTCAAAAATGTAACATAGATGGGTGGATAGTTCACCCAATTGTGAAATTTATTGCGATCCTTACTTTGGGGTTTACTAGATATGCTCAAGTCGTTTCAGGCTCAGATACCTCTCCCCTCTATCGGGTAAAATCGTTATAATAGTCTTACCGGGTCCAATAGTTTCGGCTACTTGCAGAGAAGCTAGAACATTAGCGCCCGATGATGTGCCGACCATCAAGCCCTCTTCTCTTGCGAGCCTTGCCATCATATCCATGGCATCCTCTGTCCTTATTGCTATTACTTGATCAATCTCATCCATGCGAACAAGCTCAGGAACAAAGCCTTCACCAATTCCCTGTATATTATGAATTTTTGGTTGACCGCCATTCATCACTGCTGATTCGAAAGGTTCGACAGCAACAATTTTTACATCAGGGAAAACTTTCTTCAACGCCTGAGCAACACCCATTAACGTGCCGCCAGTTCCAACTCCGGCTACAAATACATCAATATTATCTTTATATTGCCCTAAGATGGTTTTGCCTGTAATTTCTCTATGGGCTATGACATTATCTAACCCCAAAGTAAGGATCGTGCAGTGGATCTGATTTTGGTATAAAGCCTTATGAAATCTATGTTTACATCACGTTTGAAAGCAAAAATTGGTATTCTTTGCGCCATTATAGCAATCTGAAAAGTTGCATATAATACTGACATATAATACCGGTAATTAAGATTGTGACTTTTCCGTTTATTTAGTAGTGAATTTAAATGGCGCACTTCGGGTATTGCGCCGATTATTGTAATGATATAGGCTAAGGATTTTATCGGATCAAATTGGGATCAATCACGTATTCACCATAGAGCAATACATTGTTCCACTCGATAGGGCTAACATGCTCAAGCAAGGCAATGTCTATTCCTTCCTTTCCCGGATCGCATTCAGAAATTACTCTCCCAATTTCCTTTGCCTGCCAGTAGATAATGCAAGCCAAAATCAGAGTCAAACAACCGCATGTTTTCATCATTTCGTGAAAATCCCGTTCTGTCATGTGACCACGTTTTCCATAGACTATATCTCTGGAAAGTGCATGAAGCTCATCAACCTTGAGCAATCCACGTCTAACCCGACGACGTAGTGGGGGTTGTGACATATACTGAAGTATAAATTCCGTTTTGATAATACGTCCTAACTCGCGGTTGGCACGATAGAATTCGTTCTTTTGATTCATGGAATTCAAACGTTTGAGGGCAATACTGGCTGTTGTATGACCACTCTGAAGAGATGCATAGAATTGCCCCATGCGGTCCCATTGATCTACAATCCAATCCATTTTGATAATTCGATCTCGCCGGCGGACCAGGGGCTCAAGGATCCCATAATTCTTATCTACATCAATACGGTAAATCCGTTGGTCCTGAATAGAACGTATACGGGGACAGAATCTCCTACCAAGCATGGCGAATGCCGCGAAGTTGATCTCCGTGTATCCATGCGTGTCAGTATAGTGTTCTTCTAGCTCCAGGTCACTTTCATTGTAAAGCAGACCATCCAATACAAAAGGGGCATCCCTATCAGTGCATTCAATTGGCATAACATAGTACGGCGCATAGTTGTCTGCTACGAATGAGTAAAATTCAAGGGCGTAATCGCTAAATTTTGGGGTGAAGGTTTGTTGTAGCACTTTCTGATGAAAAACGAATCGCTGACCGTCGCTGGCGCTAGTTTTCCCTTGTCCCCATATTTGAGATGTATCCAGATTTGCAATCGCATTGACTACGGAAGCTAGAGCTTTTCGCTGATTATCTTCTGTTAATTGCCAATCAGTGATCCTTTGTATCTGTTCGTAGGATACCCCGTGCACCATTCGGGACATGGTATATGGTCCTATATTGCAACCATTGGCTATGATGGCGGTAAGTGTGGCACATACATCAGGAACAGAACGCATTTCTTTAGAAACAGTAGGCATGAAATGTTGTGTATAGTTCAGTTCGTTATCCACTTCGATGAGCAATTCTGGTAATCGCGTGGAACGCATATTTCTTTTAAGCCAGCTCTTGAGTTTTTTCAGGTTATCTTCATCTTGTTGTCCTAGCTTCTCGGTGGGATCAGTAGATAGCTTCCAACCATTCTCATCTACTTTGGCATAGACATTACTTGATTGAGCCTCAAGAAAGGAATCATAAGCCTTGTTTAGCCTTTCTGTGAGATAAGTGCGAGCTTTTTGTGGGTCGCTTGGTAACTTAGCAACACCAAAGAAAGACTCCCGCATTTTCTGCCATTGTTCAGTAGAGATGAAGAAATCATCGAAGTTTCTGAAGCGTTTACTGTGAGTCACTGACAGGTTTCCAGATCGGATTTCATCACGAAGAACCGTTAGTAATGTGCATTCCCAAGCGCATTTATCCAATTCACTTTTGTTTTCTACAAAGGGTTTAAGCCGATTAGGAACAAAGTCAATAGGGGCGTCTGGTGGAAGCCGGCGCTTTCCAGCTTGATTCATCTCCCGCAGCGTTTTAATGGAATCCAACAGGGAGGTCAGCTTGGTTTGGGGTGATTCCCCCTGACAAGACTCAAACTCCAGATGTTTCAGAAAGTCTTTTGAGAACTGGCGTAGGTAGCTAAAGCGTCCCATAACACCATGAAAGATATGACTGTTCTTACCGGTTGTCCACTCTTGGGATTGCTTAAGTCGCATTGCCAGTTCTTCCTGTGAAAACTTACTGAATAAGATATTCCGTATATAATCACCTGATATATCTTTATCCAGCAGAACTTCACTCACAGTGGCAAACATGGTAAGGACCCTTTGAATCGCCTTGCGTTTTTGTATGATAAATTCATCCAAGTCCTCTTGTGCCCATTTATAGACTTTATTGATCAGCTTATCATACATATCCACAATTTGGTCAATAGTGTCGCTATAAGTCTGGCGCAGAAAACAGGTAACAGCAGCATAACGATGGGGTGCTATGATCTCACGCAGTTTGTAAGCAGAGCATCTTTGGACGTAGTTGGTCAACACTCGTTGATAATTATTATTCAGCCATGAAAGGTCTACGCCTAACACGCCGATGGAAACAATTTCCTCCAATTTGTCGGTAAGCTCAAGTAGTGCTGTCGGAGATGGACTTCGGGGTACTGCCTTCAATTGCTGGAGAGATGAAACTGTACTTTTCTCCACTTCTAATAACTGGTCAAGTCTTTGCCGTGTTTCTTTGGACAGTGAATCGGTAATCTTTTCATAGATTTTTTGCTGCGCTAATCTTCTCTGTTCCCCAATCATTCTCTGCATGGTAGAATCAGCAGGCTGTAGAATGTTCTGCCCTCTCAAATACTGTCCAACCAATGAATTCAGGGCATTGGTTTGTTCAAGGCGACAGCATTGCTCAAAGACATATTGTTTGACCAGTTCAACATCAGCATCCACTAATTCTTTGAGATTCAAGTATTCCCGGATAGCATCCTGGTGTTCAGAGATGGTTCCTTGATGGTATGAATATTGCTGTATTTCTGATAGTTCGATTCCTGTTTGTACGGAAATAAATTGAAGCAAATCCTCAAGAATTTCAAAAGGGCTTTGTACCGGAAAACGATTTCTGAGGCGAACAAAACCGATCTGATAAGCAAAACCCAACCGGTTATATTCTCTTCGACATTGGGAGACCTCATACATATCATCCTTAGAGAGAGTAGCTTGTTCAATGATTTGCTGACGTGGGTAATGGGAATTTTCATTTGTCGTTAATATATAGTTTGTGTCTATCGACTCGAGTTCCGAATCATTTATGTCCATGGGTTCCAACCTTAACTCCTCGATACTGTAAATATGAATACAGTGTGCTTTTTGAGATCCCAAGCATCTTAGCAATCTCACTGGTAGAGAGTTTTCCTTCGCGATAAAGTGTTTCAGTAGCAGCGGCAGTTGAAAGTGCTTTTTGGGATAATCCTTTAGGTCTTCCGCCTAATCTACCTCTGGCCCGTGCCGCTTGAAGACCTGCTTGAGTGCGTTCACGGATAACGTCTCTTTCAAATTCAGCTAGTGAAGCGAATATGTTAAAGGTGAGACGACCATGAGGAGTCGTAGTATCGATAGGATCATTAATGCTCTGCAATCCCACATCTTTATCCATAAGTTCCCCAACTAACTCCACCAGATGCTTGAGAGAACGCCCCAACCGGTCAAGTTTCCAGATCACTAATACATCTCCGGGTCGCAGATTTTTAAGAAGTTCATCAAGTATAGGTCTTTTTGATTTTGCTCCACTTATAGTTTCTTTGTAGATTTTCTCACAGCCCAGTTTCTCCAAAGCATCAATCTGTAAATTAAAATTCTGCTCTGATGTGCTTACACGTGCATATCCGATTTTCATTTTTATGCCTTTCGGTAATAATTGTTCATCAAACTCATTAGAAATACAAGAATTGAACTTTGAATATTCAAACCAGTTTTTTGTAACGAATTTGGCAAATAAAAAAGGAAGTTTTAATGCTTCCTCTCAGTTTGATAAAACGTTCCTTTTTTCGAACTGTTTAATCTTCAATATTTATTGGTTCATATCATATCAAAATCCTGATAAACCGTCCATATATTTCGTTAGCCTATATCATTACACCAATCGGCGCAATACCCGTATGCGTTTTTCGCCACGTATAAGGGACATTGGTGATCAAACACTGTATAAAATGGATCGTTCTATACGGTATTCACACCTGGATTCAATCATCAAGCAGACTATCAATCAAAAGAAAATATTGGA
>Ga0247841_10004115_pt1 | contig 25538 bp, 19 predicted proteins | sample LaCruzMarch2015__2_FD_192410 | JGI IMG/M metagenome (GOLD analysis project Ga0247841, IMG submission 192410) | Freshwater microbial communities from meromictic Lake La Cruz, Castile-La Mancha, Spain - LaCruzMarch2015_18m | ecosystem: Environmental > Aquatic > Freshwater > Lake | place: Spain... | reverse complement strand
CCAGCGGAACGACAAACTCGGCGTAGCGTAGGCCGTATTGACCGTTTTCATTTGCCGGCCTGTCGATGCCTGAGAAATCATAACCGATCTCTTTGGCTGTTGTTTCCACCTCCTGGGCGATAAAACCGGTCTGGCGCCTGGTTTCAAGATCATACTTCCCTGGATAGTCGGCTGTTTCAGACATATTAAGGGCAGCATTCAGTTTATGAATATCAACCGTATAGCTTACCGGGCGGAGTTTCAGGATGAAATCCAATCCGCTGATATCTTCTTTAATTTCCCTCTTGAATCGGCCGTCAGAAAAGGCGGTCCAGGTAACTTGTCCACCAATACTGTTTACACTGGCATTTCCTATCCGGGCCTTGTTGTCGGCGCTTAAAGGCGTCGATGTTCCGATGGCAATGGAATTGAAGTAAGTCAGCGTCCCGGTGATCCCGATCTGTTTTCCAATCCAGACGTTGTCATAACCGGTAGTAATATTTCTTCCGGCCTGCTCCCCGATCAGCACGTTGCCATAGCCGGTGGTTATCTGTCCTCCGGCATTATTTCCAATCGCTACATTGGCAACTATATTGTAAGTGTAGCTGTTTTCGCCCATTGCACTGTAGCCCAGGGCTACATTATTTGAGCCGGTACCATTATTTAAGAGCGCATTGTATCCGACAGCAACATTATTATCACCTGTAGTGTTTTGTTGAAGTGCAAAGGCTCCTGTCGCTGTATTGTAATTGCCTGATGTATTAAAATGGATCGTTTGGTCACCAATTGCAGTGTTGCCCTGCCCGGTGTTAGAAGATTCTGATGAACTACCTGAAAGAGCCTGAAAGCCAACTGCGGTATTATAAGTTGCCCTGCCGGTTGCCCGGTTATCGGCATGATATATTGCCATATAACCTATAGCAGTGGTCCTGAAGTTGGCTTTGTTTGTATATAAAGCATAACTTCCTATTGCACAATTATCCTCTCCTGTAGTATTATAATACATCGCTGATGATCCCAAAGCTGAATTATTATCTCCTGTTGTATTAGAGTACAAAGCCTGGTCACCAACTGCTGTATTTTGCCTGCCTGTATTATTAACCGGTGCAGTGCTGCCTCTCAAGGCTTCATAACCTATTGCGGTGTTATAAGTTTCTCTTTCCTCAGAAGTTCTGCTATCAGCATAGTACATGGCCTTGTAGCCAACGGCAGTACTCCGGCTATTGATTCTGTTGTTATAAAGTGATCCTGTCCCGCTGGCTGTATTCCGGTTACCGGTTGTATTATTGTAAAGTGCGTAATAACCTATGGCTGAATTGCTATCCCCGGAAGTAATGGAAAAAATTGCACGATCGCCGACTGCCGTGTTGTATTGCCCTGAGTTATTTGCCGGCGTTGAGCTGCCCATCATGGCTTCGGCGCCCAAAGCAGTATTATAAGTGCTTCTGCCGTCAGTTCTGCGGTCATCTGCATAGTACATTGCCTGAAAACCAACTGCAGTGCTTCGGCTATTAATAACATTGGAATAGAGTACGCCATATCCATTGGCAGTATTGCTGCCGCCCGTGGAGTCGGAAAAAAGCGCCCGGTATCCGTATGCAGTATTATTAGAACCAATGGTATTGGAATAAAGAGCCTGATAACCACTGGCCGTATTGTATCCACCTCCTGAAACTGAAAATTGAGCCTGATCGCCAAGAGCAGTATTAAATCTGCCGGTATTATTTGCTGCTGTAATGCTTCCCTTTAAAGCTTCATAACCCACAGCCGTATTATAGGTCGATCTTCCGGATGTCCGGTCATCAGCATAATACATTGCCTGGTAACCAAAAGCGGAGCTCCTGTTGTCACTGTTGTTTGAATACAGCGCCCCGGCGCCGCTGGCTGTATTATAAGCGCCTGATGTATTGGCATATAGCGTCTGGTCGCCTAATGCTGTATTATATTGCCCTGTATTACTGGCAGTATCCGTGCTTCCTTTCAAAGCTTCATAACCAATCGCTGTATTAAAGGTTTCACGGCCGGTCGCACGGTTGTCTGAATATTCCATTGCCTTGTAACCAACTGCGGTACTCCGGCTGTTTCCCTTGTTGGAAAAGAGAGCGCTGTAACCAACCGCTGTGTTATATTGACCTGTGGTATTCAGCGCAATGGCCTGGGTCCCAAATGCCGTATTGCGCGTTCCGGTTGTGTTGGAAAACAATGTTGCATAACCGAAAGCCGAATTCAGGCTACCTTCAGTATTATTGTACATTGCATGATATCCGGCGCCAGTATTACAAAAGCCCCATGAATTGGTATACATAGCGTTATTACCGACAGCAGTGTTATAACTGCCGTTTGTGTTTGAATGCAGCGCTTCATTTCCCAATGCTGTATTTTCCTGGCCATCGACATTGTTTTTCAGTGCTTCAAAACCAGTTGCCGTATTGTAAAACCCTGTCGTATTGGCAAATAAAGCTTTGGACCCTAATGCAACGTTTTTTCTGGAATGCCATTGATTTTCCGGATCAGCGCCAATGCCGTTCATATACAACGCGGAATCGCCAACTGCTACCAGGTTACTGCGGAAGGTGTTATTATGCAATGCATTAATCCCTATGGCAACATTAGCATTCCCGGTTCCATTATTATTTAAGGCGTACCTGCCAACCGCTACGTTGCGGCTTCCACTGGCGTTAAAAGAAAGCGCCTGCATGCCAACGGCTGTGTTTGAAATACCCGCAGTATCGTTTAACATGGTCCAGCTGCCAACAGCAACATTAGAGCCTTTATTGTTTTTCTTCAATGACCAGTACCCTATCGAAGTATTATGTGTGCCTGTGATTCTTTCACTTTGTGATTCATAACCCACAGCCGTGTTGCTGCCACCAGTATTTATGTCCTGCAATGCATAACTCCCAACAGCAGTATTATAAAGGGAACTTACCGACTGATTTCCAGTAAAGTAACCGATATAAGTATTGTAATTATTCGTTCCGTCATCGTTAACCCCGGCGCCTTCCCCGATAAAAACAGAACCTCCATTGTTCAATTGTTCGATTGCTTTTGATGTGATCTTGTATTTTTCAACATCGTCAAAGAAAATCCTCACGGTATCATCGTCGCTGCCTTCATAATTTAAAGTGAGATAAGTATCGCCGTCAACATCATAAAGAGTGGAGTTATTTCCATCATCGACCAGCTTTCTCCAGCCAGTAGAATATTTGAAATAAAAGCAATTAAAATCGGTGTTAAAGACGAGGAGCCCGGTTGCCGGATTTGACATAGTGGTCATTTGAACATTGTTCAGCCTTGGAATGAGCAATCCTTTCGAAGTGCTGCTAATGTCAAGCATGGCCGAAGCATGCGGTGCAGCGCCTGTGGTATTGATGGCTACTCCCTGCTGCGCGTAAGCAGTTGCCGTAATCAGCAGTCCTGTGATAACTGTCAGTAATAAAAATTTTGTTTTCATAGGTTTGATTTGTTTATTTGTTTGATTTATTGAGAATTTCATTGTCAATTTCCTTGTTTTGTTCTTTTATAGCAGCTATAAACCGTTGAAGCGCTTCATTTTCAAGCTTAATACGCTGCAGCATTTGCTGAAGCTCGTCTTTTGTGCTTATTTTGAGTTTTTTTGGCATTAATTAGAATATAGAAGTCAGAATACAGAATACAGAATACAGAATACAGAATACAGAATACAGAAGATTAGTATTGTTAATTATGATCTTACAGTCCGATCATCTTCCATAATTTGCAGTACAATAATAATTCATACGAAAGGCGAAAGCAAATTTTTCACTGATACATTGTTGATACAATGGAGAGAAAATTCCAAAACCCAAATTCCAAGCACCATCCCGAGTACTCGGGATGGTGCTTGGAATTTGGAATTTCTCAAAGCGCAGCAAGGAAGTTCACCAAATTCTCATCCGTCTGGTCGATGCCCAGCTTTTTACGCAGCCGGGTTCTGGCCACATTTATACTATGGACACTCTGGTGGGTAATTGAAGCTATATCTTTGGTCGACATATTCAGCTTCAGAAAGGCGCAGATTTTCTTTTCATTGGGAGTCAGGCCGGGGAAAAGGGTATTCAGTTTATCATAAAAATTCTGGTGGGTCTTGGTAAACCTTATTTCGAACTCTGTCCAGTTTTTATCCCGTTCAATATGCTGCAACTTACGGACAAGATGATTAAGATTAGATGGATCCTCGCCCGATTCAATGGCCTCTTCAATGGTTTCAGCAATCTTTGCGACGGTTTCATTGTTTTTGATGATGCACATGGCATTGTAAGTGAGTTCTTTATTTCGCTGTTCAAGATCCATTTTCAGTTTCTCATTCTCCTTTTCAGTCAGCAGCCGTCGGTTTTGGTTTCCCTTAAGCCGAACCATTAAAGCCAGAAGAAGGATAATAAGAAGTAATGCCGACAGGGAAAAGATCAGTATGATAACGGTTTGCCTTTTTTGGGATAGTTCATGATTCTTCCTCAACAACTCATTTTCCTGTTGTTTTTTATCCAGCTCATATTTTGCATTGAATTCTGCCACTTTTTTCTGGCTTTCCGCATTAAAAACAGAATCATTCAGGATCACAAACTCATTGAGTGAATTGAAAGCTTTCTGGTATTGGCCCGATTCGCGGTAAAGCCTTGAAAGATAATCCAGGCTGTTCAACAAGAATCGCTTCAATCCATTTTCCCGGCTGATTTTAGCGCTATGCAAGAATGATTTCTCGGCTTTTTCATAATCCTTCTTCTGAAGGTAACAGCGGCCCAGATCATTTAAAGTGGTGGCACAGTATGAAGGCAGGTCGTTTTCCAGAAAATAGTCAAGGCTGTTACCGAGGTAAGAAAGCGCCTGATCAGGCTCCTGCATTTCCATATAAGTACTGCCGATATTGGCCTGGCGGAGGGCAATCTTTTCTTCTCTGTTTAGACTTCTGTCAATTTGAAGTGCTTTCTCAAAATATTCTAGTGCTTTATTATATTTCCCCCATCCTTTGTATGCTAATCCCAGGCTGTTATATCGGATGGCCATTTTATCCTCCATTTTAAGCCGGATGTCGATATCAAGTGCCTGTTCAAGGTAATCGATGGCTTTATCATACATCTCCCATGACTCATAAACCCGTCCGATGGTATTCAAATCTGTCGCAATGATCGCTTCATCACCTATCTCACGATCGATTACAAGGGCTTCTTCCATATAAACCAGCGCTTCTTCATAATAACCCTGGATCGTTTTAATCTGCGCAATATTCGCGAGGTTTGCCGCAATTTCATCTTTTTGCCCGGTTTCACGGGAAATTTTCAGTCCTTTTTCATAAAAGCCGATCGCAATTAATTTCTGATCAAGCGCATCATACATATATCCGAGGTTCCCCAGTATATTGATATGCTCCGCAGTCCGGTCATTGCCTGAAGCGATATCTATACTGACGGCTTTCAGATAGTTTTTGATTGTTTCTTCCAGTTCATCGAGAACAAAATGAGCTTCACCCAGAAGAAAATAGGCTTTTGAAGCAGCAACGGGGTCTTTGTTTTCATCGATGATCAGAAGGGCTTCGCGGATCAGGGTTATGGCTTTTTCAGGCTGTTCTTCCGTAATTTCCTGCGCCTGGTTCAACAAATCCTGATATTTTACTGTTTCCGCAGGTGTGGCCGACAGTCTTTCAACCGGTGTGAAGACAGTGATAATTAGTATAAAGAGAGATAAGACGGTAAAAGTCTTTTGCATATTTAACATCAATCTGGTCGTCTAAAGTAATCATTTCATAGAATTTTCAGACTTTATGCAAATAAAAAGCCCGCCTAACTTGGCGGGCTTTCTGTGCTTTTGATGAAGAGAACTAATCGACACTTTTACCGAAGTGTTTTTTCCCGGTCACATATTTCCACTCCAGGTTGAAAAATCTTATCCAGCTCTGACGTGAACCAAGGATCTTATAGTTAGCGCCATTATACACAACTTCTACAACATAAAGCTGTTCGAAGTCGTTCAGGAACTCAGGATCGATTTGCTCGTACATAGCCAGAACCAGGCCCGGATTTTTAATGGCTTGGTCAAAGGTAGTCTTAACTTCCTTTTTAGGTTTACTCTTGAATCCGTCTGCCGAAGCAGCACTTACCATCGCGAAGGCAACAAATGTTGCGATCAATGCAATTTTTAAAGTTTTCATAATAACCTCCGTTTTTTGATTGATTTGTTTGTTTGAAAGATTGAACTTTATTTTCTGAATGTTGACGGATCAAAGGTAGAATGCCCTGAAGGGGAAAACATGGCAGAAAATTGCCAATGTTTTTTTTAGTGGAATTCAGGGAGCGTATGGTTAAGGACTGTTTGATTCAGAGTGAATAATACTATCTCACAAATTTGTTTTATAATGATTATATTTGTTGTGCTAATAAATCAAACCCCACCATGATCAACATCCTGATTGCAGACGATCATCAGCTTCTTATTGACGGAATTAAAGCCACCCTTGCAGGTATCGAAGATCTCACTGTTGTAGCCGAAGTATACAATGGTTACCAGGTCATTGAAAAACTGGAATCCGGACTTGCGGTAGATATCATTCTTATGGATATCAATATGCCAAAACTCGATGGACTGAACTGTACGAAAATGGTCCATAAAAAATTTCCCGGGATCAGGATAATTGCACTTTCCCAGTATGATGAAAAAAGATTTGTAAAACAGATGGTTAAAAACGGCGCATCTGGCTACCTTCTAAAAGATTCCGGAAAGGATACCCTGGTAAAAGCCATCAGAACGGTATATGGTGGAGAGAATTACTATTGCGAGCGGCTTTCATTAAGAATGATCAACCAGGAGTTGAAAATGGAGGACACAAAGTCACTTTTCCCAAAACTCACCGAAAGGGAGATCGAGATATTAAGGCTCATTGGCAGAGAGTTGTCGAGCCAGGAAATTGCCGACAAACTTTTTATAAGTTTTCATACAGTTGAGAGTCACCGGGCCAATCTGATGAATAAAGCCGGGGTTAAAAATACCGCTGGATTAATCCGTTGGGCTACAGAGAACGACTTTCTGGATTAAAGAAAATTTGCTTTTCATTTATTAATTTCGTAATTTTCACCCGAATTTCTAATTAATTAATCACTTTTAAACCCAAATGCCATGAAATTATACGAACCTTTTCAGCGCCTTGACACTTTTGTCTACTTCAAAGTAGAAAATGCAGTTTATATTAAATCTTCTATCAATGTTTTATTGCCCGCCAGAGCTTCTCTGATAAGTAAAGAACCTGTATATGATGATAAATTTTCGGCTATATTAGATTATTATTATACTACTGATAATTCTGCGTTTGAACCGTATATTTTTGACCACGAAAGATTGATAAAATTCATTGATAAAGTGGCATTACCTGCAATGAATCTGGATGATAAATCTCTTGCAGCGGCAGTTAACAATGCAATCACTGAGCAATTGGAGAAAGCCATTAGTTTCAAAGTGACCTGCATAGTTCATAAAGATAAAGCTGAGGGAGGACAGGTAACAAACACTATTTCACATCAAGGTGAAGTGATCATTTTATAGCGTACCCCGGGATCAAATAAAAAACCCGCCAGTAATGGCGGGTCTCCTGGTGGTTTGGCTTTCCCGGATTAATTGACGTATGTATCGGTTTGATACTTTTCGGAGTACTTACTTCCACTTCAATTTAAAAAAGCAATTACTACCCTGAGTGCCGCTACTCTGATGGGGTTGCTTTGGAAATTGCAGTCACAATACAATCGTTCACGCAATTATCAGGAACCCCGTCGACGGGCAGTTGATGCTAGCTCTCACCAGACCAGGACATTGAATAACTTTGCCATCTTTATTAATAATAGTTATTTATTGTTTGATTATTCTTAAAGACGCAAATATAAGATCAGGTGTTTGCGAATCCATAGCAGAAAACCACTAGATTTTTTATTAATTGTATTCTGCTATTATTTTAGTTGCAAATCTTTATAATATTGCAGCACATGAAAAATAAGGTAAGATTTGTCAAAGATATACAGATCGTAAAAGACACTCCCGGGAAGGATAAAATGGCAATTAAAGCCAGGGGGATCGCGGAATTGAAGATGAAGATCACACCGGTGCTGATTCCCAGGGAATATGATTCAGAACCGGCAGACGGAATTTACGAACTGGATTTTACACTGGATGAAACCAGTGAAGCTTATACTAATGTAGACCTTGAAGTGGATGTGGTTTTATATATCAGGAATCTGCCCGGTTGGGTTAAAGGAATACGGGTCAATGCAGCGGAGAATTCAGATATAGAACTGTTATAACCGAAGAAATCAACAGGATGCTACATAGATTTGATAAAATTAATTTGCTTCTATATAAATATTGTAGTAATTTTTGCACAATTTTTAAACCATTCAAATAATCATTAAAAATTTAAAGCTATGGGACCAGAATTGTATATGCCGTTTCAACGTCTGGATTATTTCAGATACAAAGAAAGTGATAAAGATTTGTTCATTGATGCTAAAATTCAGGTGTATCTGCAACCAAATGAAATACTTGTTTGCAGGGAGTTGAATCCTGTGATTCCAATAGATGAATTCAGTATAATACTGCATTACGATGTTAAAATACCAAATCCTGATCCTGCGAATTCAGCTCCTTTTAAAATTGAGACCCACATCAAGATAGGCTCAAATGTCACCTATCAGGGAATAGTTACTGATGAGGCTTCAAAAATCAATGATTTAAGAAATCAAATCAAAAAAAGATTAAAGGATCTTAATACTGATTTTTTTGTAGTGAAATCTATTGTTTATGAAACTGATGGCAGTGAAAGTGGCCAGGTTGCAAATACTATTTCCGGGGATAACAACATCATGATCATTTAGGAATATAACCAGGCCGTAATTCGCAATAGATAGCTTTTCTGAAGTCATGCAGGCAATGATTTTAAATGAAATATTATGAAAAAAAAGTGGCTTAGTCTTATCCATCTGTTGCTATCGCTTTTTATAGCCGTTTTCATGGCAAACTCAGGGTTCTCTCAATCGCCATATTCCGACAGCCTGGTCCAGGTCATTGCGGGACAGCCTGATAATACAGAGAAAGCGGATAACCTGGTCAAGCTTACCCGGTATTATATCATGATTAACCGGGACAGTTCCTGGTATTATTGCGAGAAGGCGTATTCGCTTGCAAACCAGTTAAATTATACCGTAGCCAAAGCGGATGCATTGTATATGAAAAGTATTTTGCTGAAATGGAGAGGCAATATCCAGGAGGCACTTTCTTATAATGAAAGGTTCCTGCTTTTAGGAGATTCATTAAACGACAGCGTCAGGCTGGCAAAAGGGAATTTATACCACGGGAACCTGCTTACTGAACTTCTGGAATTTGATAAAGCACTTGATCATTTTGGTAAAAGCCTCGCACTCTACCTGGACTTGAATGATACCGATGGTATCGTTGCAAACTACAATTCCATCGGATCTGCCTTCTCCAGAAAATCTGATTATGACTCTTCCGCCATTTATTACCTCAAGGCTGTCAGCATTTATGAGAAAACCGGAAAAGATAAGCTTTTAGGCGTGCTTTTAAATAACCTTAGCGATGTTTATCTTGAACTGGGGCAATTGGAAGTTGCCCGGAAATATGCGTACAGAAGCAAAGAAATCAATACTAAGTATGATAATGTAAATGGAATGGCTATGGATTTCATCATTCTTGGCCGTATTTTCAGCGAGGAAGATGATTTTAACGGAGCGCTTGATAACTATCGCCAGGCTGATTCATTATACAACCAGATAGGTGATTACAATGGCATTAGCGAAATACAAACCAATATTGGTGTGATTTATCTCAAACAGAAGAATTACCTTCAGGCCATCCAGTATTTTAATAAGGCACTGGAAGGTTATCGAAAAATGGAATATAACAGGGGGATTATTGTAGCGCTTGGGAATAAGGCAGCTGTTTATTGCGAACAGGGAAGGTACCAGGAAGCCCTGGATCTATATGATACGGTGCTGTTTCTTTCCTTAAAACACGATTGTAGGGAGTATCGCAAGGATGCATTATGGAATATCTCGGATACCTATCAAAAGACAGGAAATTACCAGAAAGCATTTGAATACATGTTACGCTTTAATAAGTTGAAGGATAGTCTTTTCGACATTAAAAAAACAAAGGTAATCAACGATCTGTCTTTTAAATACGAAAAGGAAAAGGATCAGGCCCATATTTTAGCCCTTGAGAAAGAAGGCCTGCAAAAAGACCTGAGCCTCCGCAAGCGGACAAGCCAGAGAAATGCCTATCTTTTTACCGGAGTAGGGATTATCGCTCTCACTGTGTTTTTATTAATGTATTTCCGTCAGCGAGCAGTGAAGGACAAGATCATTATCCAACAGAAAATCCGTCAGTTAGAAGAGGAAAAGAAAATGATGGCCGCAAAATTACTTGTCGAAGGCCAGGAAGAAGAACGAAAGCGAATTGCTACGGAACTTCATGACGGCCTTGGCGTATTGTTATCAGCAACAAAAATGCAATTCTCCATCATCAGTGATAAAAGCCCGGAAAATAAAGTGTTGATCGACAAAGCTTCCCGAATGCTTGAACAGGCCACCGGCGATGTAAGGAAGATCTCCCATAATATGATGCCCGGACTTCTGACGAAACTTGGTTTTTTTGAGGCAGTTGAAGGCCTTTTTGAAGATATCGGTGATACCGGGGACCTGAATGCTACCTGTACGATTACCGGAAACCAGGATCGATTGACCGAAAATAAAGAGATCATGCTGTTCAGGATCATCCAGGAGATGGTGAATAATACGATAAAACATGCTGAAGCCAGGAACATTGAACTTCAGATTCACGTACTTCCTGAAATGCTTGATATAAAATACGCGGATGATGGAAAGGGATTTGATATAGGGCAGAAGCTGGAAACGGAATCCATAGGCCTTAAGAGTATCCAATCGAGGGTAAATTTTTTAAATGGTAAACTCACCGTCGAATCGAAACCTGGAGAAGGAGTAAAGTACACCATGCAAATACCGGCCTGAGTGTGGCTTGGTGAAATATTACCAGTGGCTTTACTTACTCTTTCGGCTCGAAGAATTACAATGCAGTGAATCCGAGGTTCGGGTATTAAAAAACGGCTGCTCGATTCACAACTAACGCCAAACCTCAGAAAAGAGTCCCATCTCATAAAAATGATTCCCCATCGCTTAAAGAAAAGAAAAAAGAATCAGGAGTTAAAAGATTCTTTAATCTTGTTGGGTTAATTCCCCGCCCTTTGGGGCGAAAGTATTATAATCGACGGGTTAACCCGTCGGTTAAATAGATGCCCCGTTACTTGCGGCGGGGTTGTTCATTAAGGTCTTTGGCAGTAAAGCAAATGAAAATCAGAAATCCGGATATTTTTTGTACTTTAGCTTTTTTCGGATCAGGGGATAATCAGTTATGAAAACAAGGGTTAATGTACTGAAAAAAATGATCAGGGTATCTCACTTTTACGAGATATTACTCTCGATCACTCTTTTACTGGTATTCATCCTGGTAATCGTGACCGGTGTATTGTCGTATCTGCGGTTGGACCAGATCATCAACACGGTGAATAAAAGAAGTCGCCCTGATCGTAAGCTGTTGCTGGTCAAATAAATTTACAACGACCTCTCCGAAGCGGAAAACAGCGTGAAATCATACTCCCTTGCGCGGAATGAGGACTACATGAAAAGATTTTATCAGCTTACAGATATTATGTGGCATTTAAAAAGAAAAGTTAGTATTCATAACTAAAGGATATTAATCATGAAAACCAACATTATTCGTGCTTTAACTGCAGTATTATTTCTTTCGTGCTTCATCGGATTAGGATCGTGCAACAAAGACGATACATCAGACGATCCTTCTTTACTCGGTGAACGGGATTTGCCTTACACATATATGAATTGGATGGCTACACTTCCTGATTCATTAACATTAGCCCAGATCACTCTTCCGGGAACGCATGACTGTGCAGCGGATGAGCATACAGGTGGCGTTCCCTCGGGTTCACATTGGGATGTAGTATGCCAGGATTTCAGTTTCCCTAACCAGTTAAAGCTTGGTGTTCGCTGGTTTGATGTGCGATATGACGATATCGACAATCGCCTTCACCATTACGACTACGTCCTGAGCCGGAGTCTGGATGATATCATCCGCGATGCACGGGATTTTTTAGCTGATCATCCTTCAGAAGTCGTCGTTTTCCTGATCAAGAAAGAATATGGCGGGTCGACGGACGGAACGTTTTCAAATAAGGTTGCGAGTGTGCTGAATGGTTATTCCGATGACTTGTTTTACATGGAAAATAACCTTCCCACGCTTGGAGAGGTGAGGGGAAAGATCGTCATATGCACCCATGACAACAGCAACCACAACGGGCATGCCCTTGGACCCAACTATACCTGGCCGGGCAATACCTCCCTGCATTTTGGCAATACAGACCATTTTAGCTTTTTTGTACAGGACCATTACAGCTTAAATTACGTGGACTACGATATTAAAGGCAACGAGATCCGCACTTTGATCGACATCTCAGTCGAGCACCCCGACAGGCACCGCATCGACCTGAATTATACCAGTGGTGAAAAAAATGCGCGTGCTACCACAATCGAGACTGTTGCCCATAACCTCAATGGCAATGTCCGAAATTATCTGTTGACGCATTCAGGATGGCGGCGTTGCGGGGTGATCATGCTCAATTACGCCGGGGGAAGTGATGACGGCCGGTGTTATTCCGATCTGGTCAGACTAATCATCCAGCACAATGATTTCCCGGAAATAAAGATAGGCACGCAGACATGGATGGGAGCCAATCTTCATATAGTCAATTACAGGAACGGCGATCCCATCCCCAAGGTCACCGATCCCGACCAATGGAAAACACTTACCACCGGTGCCTATTGTATTTATGGGAACATCCACACCGGGTATGGCTACCTGTATAACTGGCATGCAGTCAACGATCCCCGTGGACTTGCCCCTACCGGATATCATGTGCCCAGTGAGACAGAATGGAACACCCTGATAAACTATTGCGGGGGAACATATGCTGCCGGAATGGTATTAAAAGATGTTGGCACCCAGCATTGGTGGGGTGATCATGGAACGAATAACTATTTCTTCACCGCCTATCCCGGTGGCAGAAGGGATACGGATGGTGCATACTATGCACTTGGTGAAAGTGGTTTTTGGTGGTGCTCAACGGCCTCCGATGCTACAAACGCAATCGCTTACTGGATGAATTACGACAACCACGATGTATTCCAGAAAACAAAAGAAAAAATAATAGGGTACACGGTAAGGTGCATAAAGGATTAATAAGCATCGAGAACGGTCAGTAACATTATGTCTCGTAAAAAGACCATCAAGGTTCATATGATTGGTTATGCTGAATCATGCAAACTAATTCAAACCCGATGCACTACCTGTCACTTCCTGTTTAGGAGAAAGATAGGCAATTGGCTCCAGTAGTTAATTTTACTCTTGACTTAGGAGTTGCTTTTTAAATAGAAAATGAAATAGAATGCCACATAACGAGCCGGCAGCCGAGCAATGCGGGCGGTTTCCGGAGGCTGGCATTCATCAGACCTGCCAGCAGCCGGGGGAAGAAACCGATACAACAAGTAAACTCCACACTGCGGCTGCCAGGGGGGGGCGTTAGTGGCTATAAATATTTATTTTGTTTTTCTTGACTTGACAATATTAGATTTATTACTTTTGTAATTACATAATAATTACATGTGTCATGGAAATTCCTATTGTCCCTATTGGTAATTCTAAAGGAATAAGATTCAGCAAAACTCTCATTGAAAAATATGATTTTAAGGATGCTGTTGAATTAGTTCTTAATGATGAGTACCTCATTATCAAACCAGTGGTCCGTCCTCGAAAAAATTGGGATCTTGCCTTTCAGGAAATGCATGCAACTGGTGAAGACAAACTCCTTATTGATGATATTTTTGAAGATGAAAATATTAATGTATGAATGTTCAGCAATTTGAGGTATTCATTGTAAACCTCGATCCAACTATTGGAAGCGAAATCAAAAAAACCAGACCTTGCGTAATCATCTCTCCTGATGAAATGAATAATTATTTAGATACTGTTGTGATTGCTCCAATTACTTCTCAATCAAAAAAATATCCAACAAGGATTAAGATAGATCTGGAAGGAAATGATAATTGGGTTGTAATAGATCAAATAAGAACAATTGATAAGTCAAGGTTGACAAAAAGAATCACTGTGTTAAACAAAAAAGAAATCGCAGCCATTAAGACTGTGATTAAGGAAACATTTGTCGATTGATTATTTACGGCCACTAACAATCGCGCATCGCCCAGGCCGGACAAGAGATATACGATTGTCGATTTTCGATGGCCGATGGTCGATGTGATATTCCATCGAAAATCGAATATCGACCATCAATCGACAATCGAAAATCCTTCCCCCTTCCAGAATACCTCGGCGAAGACTTGCCTTTCTAAAGTGGTCAATCCTCAAGTAAGAACCGGCTGCCTGGCAGTCGGTTTTTTTTTACTGTTTAAAAAATATTAAGCCCACTTATTTAGTAATTTTGATATCGTGATGAAAGACAGAGCGTACATAACACCTAATGTTCTCATATGGGCCAGGGAATCAGCAAGAATGTCTGAAGCAACTGCTGCTGCCAAGATTTCTGTTTCAGTAGAGAAATTAAAAGAATGGGAAGAAGGCAAAAGTCAACCAACCATAAATCAAGCTCAATCATTGGCAAAAGCTTATAAAAGGCCTTTTGCCTTATTTTTTCTACCCGATATTCCAAGAGATTTTCAACCATTACAAGATTTCAGAAAGAAAGGATCAAAAGAATTAACGACTTCATCAATATTCATCATCCGGGAAATTCAACAAAAACAAGCATGGATTAGCGAAGTTTATGCCGGGAATGATGAAATCAAACTTCCGTTTGTAGGCCGATTTACCATTAATGACAATCCTCAAATCGTTGCTAAGGATATCTTAAAAACATTAAATATCGATCCTGGCAAATACAAGACTGAAACTCCAATTAAAGAATGGATAGATGCGGCTGAGACCAATGGAATTTTTATTTCACGGACAAGTTTCATTCACTCAAGACTAAAACTCGACAGTGAAGAGCTGCAAGGATTTGCTATTTCTGACTCCTATGCACCATTTATTTTTGTAAATTCTGAAGATTGGAATGCTCCCCAGCTTTTTACGCTTGTCCATGAACTTGCTCATATCTGGATTGCTGAGACGGGCATATCGAATGAGATTGAACTAGAAATCAAGATTAATAAACAATCCCACCCTGTTGAACTTTTCTGCAATGAAGTCGCGGCCAATGCATTAATGCCATATGAAACTGTTATGGGTTACGGGTTGGATATTTATCAGAATTCAAAGAAAGTGTTCGTAGCATCAAAACAACTCGGCGTCAGCTCCTTTGCATTGCTTGTCAGAGCGTTGAATCTTAAGTTGATTTCTTCCTCTGTTTACAAAAATCTTAAAAGTCAAGCAGATATTGACTATGCTGAATTTCTGAAGCGTGAGGCCGAAAAAAAGGCAAAGAAAAAAGAGAAGGAAAAAACGGGTGGCCCGAATTATTTTTTATTACAACTGAACAGGAATAGCCGGCTTTTTACACAGACCGTCTTAGATGCGTTTCATGGCGGATTTATAGAAGCCACTTTAGCAAGTAATCTTTTAAATGTTCAGGTAAACAAATTTCAAAAATTAGAGGCACAATTATACGGATGAGCATGAAGCAAGATATGTATTGTTTGGATGCTAATGTGCTCATTGAGGCCTGGCAGAAATATTACAATCCGAAATTTTGTCCTGATTATTGGAATATTCTGAATGAACTTGGTAATCAAGAAATCATTTTCATTCCTGAGATGGTTTACCAGGAAATAACCCGAACTGAAGATGAACTTGCTAAATGGCTGAAAGGAAGCAATATCCCGATAAAAAATATAACTGAGCCGGTTACCATTCAGTTAAAGGACATCTATGCAAAAAATTCGATACACAAAAGCTTGGTTGATAGCACAAAGGCTCGTTCATTGGCTGATCCCTGGGTAATTGCTCATGCCATGCATGAAAAGGCGATTGTCGTCACAAAAGAAGAAAAAGTAACCGCTTTAAATTCGAATAAAGTCAAGATACCTAACGTCTGCGATAATATGGGAATTCGATATATCAATGACTTTCAAATGATTGAAGAGTTAGGCATTGTTTTTACCTGTTTTCTCAGTTAAACATCGACCATCGAAAATCGAAATTCGACAATCGACAATCAATCCTTCCTTTCAACAATCCTGATCTCCTCCTCCGTAAGCCCATATAACTGATATACAATCTCATTGATCCGGTATTCGCAGTAAAAGAACCGGATTTTTAACCGATCGCTTTATAATCGAATAATCACTCGACCATCGACAATCGAAAATCCTTCCCCCTTCCAGATTCTGTTTGTTTTCAACAATACCCAGGTCGAAAGAACGGTTCGTAACTTCAAGGAGAAAGAGATCGAAACCGATCAGAACGGAAAAATTATCCTTGAAGACCTTGGCGAAGACTTGCCTTTCTAAAGTGGTCAATCCTCAAGTAAGAACCGGCTGCCTGGCAGTCGTTTTTTTAATCTTTCTTTTACTTTCCTTTCAAAATATTTCCTTCCGGAAATTTGTATTTGGCTATTTCTATTATATCTTTATGCTGTGATATATTTTGGTTTAAGTTGCCTGTTTGAGAAAAATAGTGTGCTCTCTTTCAATTTTTTAGGATGACTTACCCTGTATGTCATGTCATATTATAATTAAATCACCAGTCCCAGAAAGCTTAGTTATTAATATTTCAGCAGATCAATGGAATCATTTCATCTTGATTTAACCCAATCAAAACTCAAGGGACCAACCAAAGAACAAATAATTGTCCACAATCAATGGGCTGCGTCAGCGTTAGACATATATCATGAAGGTTCAAAAGCTGTAATTGAGTTCGATATTGAAGGTGATGTTTTTCAAGCAAATCTCATATGGGATTCGAACTTCTCAAAAGCAGCCATTAAAGAAGAAAAGGATATGGCAAATCACGGAGGCGTTGCATTGGCTTGGTTTGTTATGTCTGTATTAAAAGATTTTAGATATGTAGAACAGACGGAAATTGGTGATGGTGTTGACTATCGATTCAAAAAAGAAGAACCATCTGATGATGATTTCAATTTTTTAAATGATTTTCACTATGTGGAAGTATCAGGAATTCTGCAAGAATCAAGAACGAATACCCTTAAAGGAAGAATAATAGATAAGCATGATCAAATAAATAGGGGTAGTAAAAGAGATAAATTATCATCTGTAATTGTAACTCTGTTCAGCCAACCCAAAACTGTAAAGGAAATTCATAAATGAAACCTAAAATTATACATCAAGAGGCAATGGAATTTTCCTTCAAAGCCAAACAAGCTTTAGAACAAGGAAATTATTCTAATGCCTTTGATTTATACATTAAGGCTGCTAAATTAGAAAGCCAAGTCGCTGAATTTTATTTTGACAAACCCGAATTTGAACCAACACGAAGTTTTATAATTCGCAGTGCTGCATTTCTAAATATGAAAGCAGGACTTATTGATGAAGCAAAAAAATATATCTTCTTTGGCTTGCTGAATATCAAAGACGATTTTATTGTAAACCAATTGAATAATGCTTTGGAACTTGCGGTATCATTAGCTAATATGCCATCTAATAAAGCAAGTCGAGAATATAATTATATCAATTTATTAAGACAAAGCAGTATTTTCTATATACTGGAGCCCGCAAATAGAGTATTTGAACATTCTGTAAGTTTGGAATCGATAAAAAATTTCTCAGAAGATTATTTAAAATCTTTGAAAGCCTACGCATGTTCAAAACTTAAAAAAGTATTATCTATTACAGATGACCTTGAATTAACATGTGCCAAACAGATTGACAAATTCATTAATCCATTGGTAACAAACTCTTCTTACGGTAGCTTCAAATTTGCGATTGCAAACGATTTCATTGCAAGAGAAGGGGAATTGAAGGAAGTGCTAGATTTAAAAGTAAACGTAATCAAAAATTATCACCATGAGATTTTTGTAAATCCATTATCGGATTCTGATATCGATGTGATCAAGAGCGAATATACAGAGGAAGAGGTAAATAACATTTTTAGACCTCTTACTAAAATTAAAGCCAATAATACTCCATATAAGGTTGGCTACTACGACACTGATTTCAATAAAAAGTATGTAAATAAGATATTGAATAGACAAAGGAAAAGACTCTTAACAATAAAATCTATTTCTCAGGAAGACATTGGTGAGCTTGAAAGTTCAATTATCCATAAAAGGAGTACGGCAAACGGGAAAATTCATCAGACTACCATCCTTAAGGAACAGATGAAAAAATTTGAATTTGATTATCAGACGAATCAAATTGAGGCATCAGATGTAGCTCCGATTATTCTTTCTGAGAATGTTATATTAAATGTTCTCTTCAATTCAGAAATAGGATTTACTATTTCATTTGAAGATTTAAGAATTGAATGCTCTGGGATTGAATACAATAAAACCTTAACGGCTTTTTATAATACTTTTTATAGAAAAGCGAAGGAACTAGCGAAGACTAGCGAAAAAAGTGAAGATGAGCTGAAGGATTGGATAATTGTGAAAAAATTGATTGGTAATCCTGATGAGCTTTAACCCATCATTTTGCCAAGTGAGCGAATCTAAAGCATTTCATTTCCAAGCATAACTTGAATCGTATTATTATTCAAATAGTACCCCCTGACCCTCTTTCTTTAACCGCCAGCAATCCTCGCCAACACGTTCAGCAATATCTTCTAAAACACCAAGAATAGTTTGATGCTCAGGGGTTACACCGTTTTTAAGTAGAGGTATGATATAAAGGATTAAGTCGTCAAAATGAGGAGTTTTATTTTCCCTATCCATCCTTCTAAGGAAACTGAGCAAATAGTACTTTATTCTCAGTCTGATATCGACATGGGTTCGGAATTTTGAATCTGGTTTTAGGAGATATCGATCTGTTTCAGCATTATAATCAAAGTTTTCCAGGAGTAAAGGTGTTAAATCCGTGTATTCCTTTTTAAGCAAGTCAAGGAAACCTAGTTCCAGCCCTTTAATGATAAGTTCGTCATTTATCTGTTCCAGTGTAGCGCCATCATTCTTTGCAATTATCCCCTCAATGGTTTGCATGACAATCTGAGCAATATCCATGCCCAGATGGGCTTTCAAAATAGCTCTGGGTTTCTGAACTTTACGGAAATTAATAATAAGCTGACCGGAAAGTACAGTAAAAGGATTTTGTCGTTTCTTGAAGCTGGTTTGACCGTTTTTCTGGGGGACGGCGCCGATATATTCAAACCCACATGATTCTGCTGTATCAATTATAAGATGCCAAAATTCAGGGTCTTTGTGAGCAAAAACGAAGGAAAGCCAGCGGTCATATTTAAGAACCCTGTACATTTCCTTGATACTCTGTGCGATGAGTTCATTGTAGTTGTTCTTTGTTTTATTATGCTCGCCTCCTTCAATGGCCTCCTGTTCGTAATCTTCTTTCGTAACCTCCAGATCCAACCATGCATTCCACATGACCGATAAATCGAGATAGGGGATTTTCTTGCCATAAGGGGGATCTGTATAGATATAGTCGACACTTTCTTTAGGTAAGAAACTTAAGTCAGTTGCTGTATCTTTAAGAATTTGAATGTTAGAAATGGTTCTTTCATTTATGAAGTATTCCATTTCCTTCTTTGCATCACTGATTTTATTGTAACGTAATTCAAAGTATTTAATAACATCGACATCTTTTGGGTCAGGAGCAATTCTGTATCGGTAATATTGAAATGCGCTTGCGTTACCTTGACCATCATTAGTTGCTGTATTTCCGGTATGATATGTAAGATTTACTTTTGTAAGCAGTCCTGAAAGCATTAGCATAAGAGAATTACGAATGTTTTCATTTGCCTGTTTTTTTATGATTGCTTTTAAAAGTGCTAATTGAGCTAATTGCTTATTGCTAAAAAGTTGTTCCACTGTTTCAACATCAGAATCTTTTGGTAATATATTCCCTTTTGGATATGGATATTTCTTGAGTGCTTTGTTTATTTCCTCTTCAGATTTTGGTTCTAATTTTATATATTCCGCTTTCACCTCACTAAAGGCCAGTGCAAGATCCGTTTGTTTTACTGGTGCAATAAGTGAATTAACTATGAAGACTGCCAAAGGATTTATATCAATACTAATAGATCTACGATTATTCATCAGTGCCTCAATGGCTGTAATGCCACTACCTCCATAGGGGTCCAATACCAAGTCGCCGGGTTTGCTGAAGTTTTTAATATACTCAGCGACAACATTCCATGTCTGTTTAGTAAAATATCCATGGACTCCGAAATGTCGCCTTGCCGCTCTTTTTTTCACAGGAATTTCTTCCAATAATGGTCTTGTAGCGTAATCAAAGCCACCTTTTGCTTTTGCGTAAGTTTCAGTACGTTCATAAATGATGCTTTTTCCAACCTGGAAACTATCAGGAGCCAGCATCATCTTAAGCTTATCCCAATGATATTCAATTTCATCGACAGAAAAATACAAAACGGGCTCATTGGTCGAATCCCGCCGGTATAAAACGAACTCCAGACCGTTGCAGAGAGCAAAATAGGTGCTGCGGATTTCAGGATGAGAAGCGTAGCCAAAAACCTGTTCCAGGTTATCTTCATCAATCAAATGTTTATCAGGAGATTTTGCATCGAGTACCCAGGCATAATTGTTTTCGACTTTTAAAACATAGTCAGGTATTAAAATGACTGGTCTTTTCTTATTACTGCCAATTTTATAGAATGGATGCGCTAACGATTTGCTGCGGACAATGTCAGATTGATTATATCCTAAAGCATAAAGAATTGGCAGAATGATCACTTCTCTGACGCTATCTTCTTTAAATTCTGGATTATCGGAAATTTTCTTAAAATCTAATATGCCAAAAAGTTCAGCTTTTGTAACTTTTTCAGAAGTAAGAGATGTATTCATAATGTTATCAATGGGAAGGCTAAAGGTAAGAATAAATCAATTAATGTTTTCCAACCCTTTTCCATTTCCACTTCTCTCTTAATCACTCGATTTTTTCACAAAGTTACCTATATCGGTAATATCTGAAAACAAGGGCCGGCAGGAGCGGGAGTGATTGTCGATTGTCGATGGTCGATTTTCGATTTTCGATTTGAAGATGGAACATCACATCGACCATCGACAATCGGCCATCGACAATCGGCCATCTCATCCTCTTCACGCCGAAATCATATCTGACGCTGTCAGGTTCTCCCCCGCCATAGGCGGGCGCTGACAGGTCATCTGCCAATCAAACCTGACAGTTCCGCCAGAGGCGGACTGTCAGTGTTTGAACACACTTAAACAAAATGACCGGAACCCTTGCATGAGAATTCACGATCCGGTACTGGTTTCGCAAAAATTCATTATTTTGGTGCCGGAATAGCATGGAATATTATTGGCAAATAAGACATCTTTCATGAAAAGAACCATTGGAATTATTGCCCCGTTGATCGATACGAGCCAGTACAATATGGACTTCAGCATCAGGCTTAGACGGAACAACAGGGAATTGACACTTGCCGCTTTTTATGAACTTGCCAGTGAGTCTTTTAAACCCGGGCTTGTTTCCCGGGGCATTGATTACGGAGAAGATATCCCCGCAGCAGGGTTCTACCTGGAAGGTTTATTACACGGCCAGGGCTATGACACGCTGCTGACTAACAAATACGATACCGATACTATTAAAACCATTGCTGAACATGATCCTTTTGCCGTTTGTATCTCTACTACCATGATCATCTCAGCGGATTCGCTCCTGGAACTGCTTTCATCGGTTCGAAGAGCCATGCCCGGCACACCTGTTATTGCCGGGGGTGCGCTTGTGTGGAAAAATTATCTGCAATTTATGAAGCACCTGGATTCCCCGCAACTTTACCCGCTTCAACCGCGGATGCTTTTCCACCCCGGTCATACCAGGATGGATGCTGACATCCTGGTTGTGGCGCCCCATGGAAGATCTTCCCTGCTGGAAGTCCTTACAGCATTGGAAAAGGGCAGGAGCGCCTCATTCGAACATATCCCGAACCTGTGTTTACCTGGTGAAAATGGTTTTAATTTTACGAAAAGAGAAGAGGAGCAGGTAAATTATGATGAAGACTATACCCGGTGGGACCTTATTGATGAGATCCCTGAAAAAATACCGCTAAGGACCTCTATCGGCTGTCCATACCGTTGCCGGTTCTGTGATTTTTGCCAGCTCTATCCCCGTATTTTCCTTCGTTCCAGGGCCAGCCTTTTACAGGAGTTGAACCTGGCTAAAAACAGGCTCGGACAAAACCTGGCAGTTATTCATGTGACGGATGATAACGTGTTTATCACAAAAAAGAGGCTGCATGAGGTTTGCGGCGCCATTGCCGATTCAGGTCTCAGGCATTGGGTCGGCTTTATGCGGGGAGGGGAATATTCTGACGACGAGATGGCTGCGATAGAACGCTCCGGCCTGATGATGGGCAAAATAGGCGTGGAATCAGGCGACCAGGGACAATTGGAACGGATGAATAAGCGCCAGAAGATCGGGAATGTGAAAAGAGGGGTGGAACAACTTGATGCCCATGGTATCGGTGTTCTGATGACTTTTGTCGTCGGCTTTCCGGGTGAAAACAGGCAGACCCTCAGGAATACAGCCGATTTTCTGAATAGCCTTGCGCTGACAAATTTATCTGTCGGTTACCAGTTATATCCACTTGTTATCTTTCCTTTGAGTGAACTTGCCGAACCTTCGTCGCGCACTGAATGGAAAATAGAAGGCCTCATGGAAAAATGGTCGCATTATACCATGAATTCAGATCAGGCAACAGAAGCTTGCTATGACTTGTTTAAGGAAATCACAAACATACCCTACTCTTATTCTGAGGAAAGTTATTTTTTCAACAGGAGTATGTTCACCTTTGAAACCAGGAAATCGCTATTTCAATTACGGCAACAACTGACCATCAAATTGATGGAGAAAGCGCCATGGGAGCAAATCGAACCCATCCTGCAAAGTATGGCCCGTAATATGGAATTACCCGTCGACGGGATCGGGGAAAACCTGAGGCATGAGCTTTCAGTAGGATAAGCGGGTCTTACAAGTATATGATTTCGGCTATAATCCTTTTTTCAGCATCACTTTGGCAAGTTCCTTGCCGCATTTTGCATAAGCTTCACTTATTCGTTGAGCGACATCAAAATCATAACCCCACACATCGGACCCGGGTACTTTTAACATGGAAACATTTGCCAGATCTGTTGATTTGTTAGTGGTTTCAACAAAAGAGATATCTACATCGATAGATGCGGACACCCTCATAACACCTGCATTAAAGCCAGGTTCTATCATGTGGGTTTTAACAATAACCGAATATTTAGCCGCCGGGTCGTCGCCGACTTTAATACCTTTTTCACCCAGGTATTTGTTCATTAATTCTTCAAATTTCGGTTTAAAATGGTCTTCCCGGTCATTTTTCCAATTGACCAGCCATGTGTCGCCTTTACCGGGTTCATCAGCATTGTAATCGGCAACCTTACCTTTGATGTATTCCTCTTCGGTCTTTTTGCCAACTTTCAGGTTGTCATAAACATACTCTACATTGAGAGACGTTTGTCCTTTTAACTGCGCGAAATCACCCGTTACTTTTATTTTCTGGGCATCCACTTTTACCGATGAAAATAAGAACATGCTTACTCCCATCAACAGAATCCATTTGAATTTTTTCATGGTTTGTTTTTTTTAATTATTATGTGAGCAAATATAGGAGAAAAATTTATGAGTTGAGAATAGTTACGCGGCCATTCAAATAATATCTTGCCTTTCCGTTTGTTTTTCTTTAAATTTACAGGCTGTAAATGGTTCTGGCGCTCACATTTGCCATCCGGGAATGATGAACAGCTTAATATGTGGTATGATGAAAAAGTTCTGCATTATTTTGATTGCGATGCTTATGTTAAGTGGTGCAAAGGCACAGTCATGCCTGCCTGAAGGCATAATATTTGAAACACAGGCCCAGATTGATGACTTCCATACCAATTATCCCAATTGTACGGAAATTGAGGGGGATGTCGATATTAATACTGGTATCCCGTCTTATGATATAACAAACCTGAATGGCTTAAACGTGCTTACAACCATCGGGGGTAATCTTCATATCTATGGGAATGAAGCCCTGAACAACCTGACAGGACTTGATAATGTAACTACCATCGGAGGCGATCTTGATATTTTTGCCCACGCAAATCTAATCAGTCTGACAGGGCTGGAAGGATTGACTTCCATCGGGGGTGATCTCATTATTTATTACAACAACGCCCTGACCAGCATGACCGGGCTGGATAACGTGACATCCATCGGGGGTCTTTATATCAAATATTGCGAAACCCTGACCAGCCTGACTGGATTGGATAATATGACTTCCATCGGGGGTAATTTTCATATCTATGGGAACGAAGCCCTGACCAGCCTGACGGGGCTGGAAGGATTGGCTTCCATAGGGGGTGAGTTTCTTCTCGAATACAACGATGTACTGACCAGCCTGACGGGGCTTGATAACTTATCTTCTATCGGTGGATATTTTGAAATTGATGATAGTCCTGTCCTGACCAGTCTGACAGGGCTGGCAGGATTAGTATTCATCGGGGGAGATTTTAGAATCCAGGGCAACGTTGCACTGAACAGCTTGATTGGACTGGAAGCATTAACTTCCATTGGGGGTAATCTTATAATTTATGGCAATGAAGAATTGACCAGCCTTACCGGGCTGGAAGGACTAACTTCCATCGGGGGTGATCTTGATATCGAATCCAACGATGCCCTGACCAGCCTCACAGGGCTGGAGAACATAAGTGCGGGTTCTATTTCTAACCTTATTATAGCGGGCAATAATATTTTGGCCACCTGCGATGTCCAATGCATTTGTGATTACTTAACTGCACCCAATGGAACAGTTATGATCTTTTTCAATGCCGCAGGCTGCAATAGTATTATTGAATTAGCAACTGCCTGCGGAGATGCTTTACCTTGCCTGCCTTTTGGAAACTATTATTTAAGCAGCCAGGCGGATATAGATAATTTCCAGACTGTTTTTCCAGATTGCAATGAATTGAATGGAGATGTGACTATTTCCGGAGATAATATTACAAATTTGAATGGCTTAAGTACATGGACTTCCATCGGGGGTGAACTGTTTATCGAGAACAACCTTACCCTGACCAGCCTGACAGGGCTGGATAACCTGACTGCTATCGGGGGTGATCTTCAAATCTTTGTTAACGCTGCCCTGACCAGCCTGACAGGGCTGGATAACCTGACTGCTATCGGGGGTGATCTTGAAATCTTTATTAACGCTGCCCTGACCAGCCTGACAGGGATAGACAATATTGATGCCGGTTCCATTTCTAACTTAAATAT
>Ga0247841_10004114_pt1 | contig 25545 bp, 14 predicted proteins | sample LaCruzMarch2015__2_FD_192410 | JGI IMG/M metagenome (GOLD analysis project Ga0247841, IMG submission 192410) | Freshwater microbial communities from meromictic Lake La Cruz, Castile-La Mancha, Spain - LaCruzMarch2015_18m | ecosystem: Environmental > Aquatic > Freshwater > Lake | place: Spain... | reverse complement strand
ATTTTCTGCAAAAAATGTGGCTGATTATTTCAAAAGCCAGCATCGAAAAATCGATCTCAACACGGTTTACAATTACCTGTATGCGCTTGAAGGCGCCTTTATTGTATTCAGGATCCCCCGTTATGATGTCAAGGGGCGAGAGATTCTCAAAACATTTGAAAAGTATTATGTAGGCGATCAGTCATTGCTGTATGCGGTGATGGGCTACAAGGACAGGCTCATTTCGGGCGTATTGGAGAATATCGTGATGCTCGAACTGAAACGAAGAGGATACCGGGTATTTATTGGAAAATCGGATAACCGGGAGATTGACTTTATCGCTGAATTGAAGGAAAAAAAAGTGTATATCCAGGTCGCCTACAAAATGGCTGAACAAACCACGATTGACCGCGAGTTTACTCCGTTGCTCGAAGTTAAAAACCATCATCCCAAATATGTGGTGACCATGGATGAAACGTGGCAGGATAATGTGGAAGGCATTCAACACAAACATATTGCCGATTTCTTACTGATGAACGAGTTCTAGGCGTGACGAAAAAATCGTGACACGTGCCGCGTTCCGTCAAAACATATCTTCAGGCGAAAACCCTCCATACGTTATTTCGTAGCCGACTAATTTGTTCAATAACCCCGCAGACTTTAACTTCAGCTGATCGAGGCTGATATTGTTTTTATTGAGTTTGACCTCTGCAATCAGCGCTTTCTTTTCAAGGTCATTGATGGCCACAATATCCAGTTCATTCTGATTCCGTTTTTCCCAGTACGGACCAACCTGCGAATATTGACCCGATAAGGCCATCTTTGTACGGAAATATTTCTCCAGGTAAGGTCCGCTGAAGGTATTGAAATCGCGTTCAACAATGGTTCTCACATAAGCATAGTTTCCTATTTCGATGGCGCTGCGGTATTTATAGATGAACCTGAACCAAAATCCCAGGAAATTATCTTCAATTAAATATTTCTGAACCCTTCCGTTGGGTTTCGAAAGGAGCGGCCTGACACTGCGGATGATTTGATAGTCATGTTCCAGCCGTTCGAGATAACCGCCAATATTTTTTTCCAGGATTGATTCTATGTCGCTTCGTGATGTCTTTGACGATGCAATCAATGATAAAATGGAGAAATAGGTCGTATATTCTTTTCCAAACTCTTCAATCAGTATGTTTTTACCCTCTTCAAGCAACAGGGAGTTCTCCCTGAATATTTCGTCGAGCATCTGTTTGAGCGAGAACCTTTTTTTGTCAACAAATATTTCCACATATTTGGCCACTCCTCCAGTGAGCATATAGAATGCCAGCAGGTCAGCCGCTTTGCAGGCAGGATGATGATCAGATAAAATCGTTTTGATCACCTCAGTTGAAAATGGTTTTAAATGGATCCGTTCATTGGCTCTTCCAAACAGCGGCTCTTTTGCATTTTCAAAGATCTTCTTCATGAGCGAATAAACTGACCCGCTCAGGATCAGGTTCATCTTTGAGGATGATTTATACCGGTCCCAAAGGTTTTGCATTTCGCTGTACACCGTATCATTGATTTGATAAAACTCCTGGAATTCATCAATAACAAGTGTAAATGGCTCAGATTGTGACATGATCAGGAGGGATTCAAAAAGTTTAATAAACGTTCTGAATTCTCCCGGAACACGCTTCTTCAAACCAAGTTCAATTTCATCAGTAAACTCCTGGCAAAGTAGCAATTCTGATTTTCTTGCCACGAAAAAATAAAGAAACGGCTTGCCTTCAAATGCTTTTTTTGCCAGGCTGGTCTTCCCCACCCTTCGCCGCCCCACGATCACAGTCATCCTGGCCGAACGCTCCGATAACTCCCTGGTTTCAGCTAAAAGTGACAGTTCATTTTCGCGATCATAGAATTTCATTTCAATGCGCTGTTTTTACAAAGTTAAACTATTTATCGTAACCATGGTTACGGTAACCAGGGTTACTATCAAAATATTTTTGTCTCATGACGGAAAAAAGGCGTGACACATGACACGTGACACGTAACGGAAAATTCGTAAAGAGAATAATATGTTACCACATGAGCAGCCTTAGTCTGGAGCGGAAAAAGAGAGGTTGAAGAGAGAGAGAATATTAAGTTACCACATAAGCCACCTTAGCCTGGAACGGAAAGAAAGTTTAAATAGAAGGAATAACAGGTACCACATGAGCAACCTTAGGCTGGAGCGGTGAAAAGTTGCAGGTAACTCTTTATAAATATAATCGAACGACAGGCGCAGTTGCGAGTGGGTACCTGTTATTCACTTACTCCCAATCGAGTGACAGACGTAGATGCGGTGTGGTAACTCCTTATTCATAGAAAAAGCCGCCCTTGTGAGGCGGCTCTTTCTGTAAGAATCCGTAAGAGTGTTACTAACCCTCCTATTTGTTGAACACGATTACCCTCTTCACAACCTTGTAGGTGCTATTCCTGAACACTACGGTGTAGGTTCCGCTTGGGATAGGACGGAGGTCGATCTGGGTGTCGAGTTTACCACCTGTTGTCACCGCATTGCGCAGTTCGTACAACTGTTCGCCAAGCTGGTTGTAAACCACGATGGTGAAGATGTCGTCAACCGGGTAACGGATGGAGGCGGTAAATTCGCCGTTGTTCGGTACAGGATAGATGGTGAAGGAGGCAGATGCCGGCATTTCAGGAACGCCAACCACTTCAACCCATATCTTGTTGGAAATCGGGGATGAACAACCGTTTAAAGTAACCATCACCCAGTACCAACCGGTATTGTGTGTTACCTCATAGGTTTGCTCTGTAGCGCCCGGGATGGCGGTACCATTGTAGTACCACTGGTTGCCTGCAGGTGCGCTGCTGGTCAGAACCATGCCATTCTGCGTGATAACAGGAGTTTCAGGAATCGGGTTAACAACAACCGTGGTATTCGCTGAAGCGGAGCATCCGTTTGCATTGGTTGCAATGAGGGTGTAAACACCTGCATTGGCAACGGTTGCATTGGCGATCGTCGGGTTCTGAACGTTGGAGGTATAACCATTCGGTCCGGTCCAAGCATAGGAAGCCATACCGGCAGGTGCGCCAACCAGGTTCAGTGTTGATCCTGAGCAGAGTGGTCCGTTGTTCGTTGCCGTCGTAGCTGGCTTAGCATAGATGGTTACTGAAGTAACGGCGATACCCTGACAGCCATTGGAATTGGTCACAAGCAATACATACTGACCAGTAGCAGCAGCAGTCACGTTGGTGATCACAGGGTTCTGAACGTTGGAGGTGTATCCGTTCGGTCCGGCCCACAGGTAGCTTGATGCGCCTGCAGGTTGTCCGTAGAGATTCAGTGTTCCGCCTTCGCACATCGGGCCGTTGTTTGCAGCAGTTGCAACAGGCGTAGCATTGATAACTACCGTAGTGGTGGCAGCTACTGAGTTACATCCTGAAGAGTTGGTCACAACGAGTGAGTAAACACCCGCTGCAGCTGCAGTCACGTTGGCGATGGTTGGGTTCTGAACCGTGGAGGTAAAACCGTTCGGTCCGGTCCATGCATAGGCAGTCATGCCGGCAGGTCCACCAATCAGGTTGAGGGTTGAACCAGCGCACATCGGTCCGTTGTTCGATGCTGTAGCAGCAGGAGTGGAAGGTTGTGCATTGATCACGATATTGGCAGATGCTACCGAAGTACATCCCGCTGCATTGGTAACCACAGCAGTGTAGGTGTTGGCAACAAGGCCGGTTACCGTACTGGTCACGCCTGTTCCGGTAGAGGTGATGGCGCCCGGATTGAGTACCAGTGTCCAGGTTCCGGTGGCAGGTAAACCATTCAGAATAACGCTACCCGTAGCTACAGAACACGTTGGTTGGGTAATGGTTCCAACAACAGGGGCTGTAGGTGTGGCAGGCTGCACGTTGATCACGATGTTGGCCGACGCTACCGAAGTACATCCGGCTGCATTGGTTACAACAGCAGTATAGGTGTTGGCAACAAGGCCGGTAACTGTAGTAGTCACACCTGTACCTGTCTTCACGATGGCGCCAGGATTGATAGTTACTGTCCAGGTACCAGCTGCAGGTAAGCCATTCAATACAACACTGCCCGTTGCTAAAGTACACGTTGGTTGGGTAATGGCTCCAACGGTCGGGGCTGTAGGTGTAGCAGGCTGTGCATTGATCACGATACTTGCAGAGGCTACTGAGGTACATCCATCTGAATTGGTAACTGTAGCAGTATAAGTACCCGCTACAAGACCTGATTTAGTTGTAGTCGTACCTGTGCCTGTAAATGTTCCTCCTGTCGGATAGAAAATAACTGTCCAGACACCGGTGGCAGGTAAGCCGCTCAATGCGACACTACCTGTTGCAACTGTACACGTCGGCTGGGTAATGGTTCCAACAACAGGCGCTGACGGTGCAGTAGGCTGTGCATTGATCACGATGTTAGCAGAAGCTGGCGAAGTACATCCAGCTGCATTGGTCACGGTAGCGGTATAGGTACCTGCAACCAAACCTGATTTGGTTGTTGTGGTCCCTGTTCCCGTAAATGTTCCACCTGTCGGATAGAAAATAACGGTCCAAACACCTGTAGCAGGTAATCCGCTCAAAGCTACAGTACCTGTTGCAACAGTACATGTTGGTTGGGTAATGGCGCCAATAACAGGTGCAGTAGCAACCGGCTGTGCATTGATAACAATGTCAGCAGATGGTACCGAGGTACATCCACCTGAATTTGTAACAACTGCAGTATAGGTTGCACCAGCAGGTAAGTTAGAAATAACTGTACTTGTGGTGGTGCCCGATGTAACAAGCGCGCCCGGATTGATCGTTACTGTCCAGGTGCCGGCAGGCAGGTTGCTCAATGCAACACTACCGGTAGCGACTGTACAGGTTGGCTGGGTTATAGCGCCAACAGTCGGCGGTACCTGTGTTGGTACAGCGCTGATGACAATATTCGCAGATACTGCTGAGGTACATCCTACTGAATTTGTAACTGTAGCAGTATAGGTACCCGAAGCAAGTCCGGCAATGGTTGTAGATGTTCCGGTTCCTGATGTAATTAATGCGCCAGGGTTAAGCGTAACTGTCCAGGTACCCGTTGATGGTAATCCGGTCAGTGTCACACTTCCTGTTGTCACTATACACGTCGGAGCAACAATGGTTCCTACGACTGGTGCTGTTGGAACAGCAGGTGCCGCATTGATCACCATACTGGCAGAAGCCGGTGAAGTACATCCGATGTAGGTTGCTACTGTTGCCGTATAGGTTCCGGCGGCCAGACCAGAAATGGTAGTTGTAGTACCAGTACCGGTATAGGTTCCACCTGTAGATGGACTAAATACCAGTGTCCACATTCCCGTTGCAGGTAATCCGCTCAGGGCTACGCTGCCCGTTGAAACGGCACAGGTTGGTTGAGTGATGGTACCTACCACCGGTGCAGTTGCGATAGCGCCCACCGTGATTGTTCCGGTAGCCGTAGCAGAGCCACAAAGTGCGCTTGCAGCAGTAATTGTATAATTGAATGTACCAGATTGAGTTGGGGTTCCTGTGATGGTAAAGGTTTTTAAACCCAAATCAGTATTGGTAGACAAACCTGTCGGGAGTCCGCTGGAGGTAACGGCCGTTGTGGCGCCACCATAGGTATAAACAATCGTTCCGATTGCGCCACCGATACACAAACTCTGGTTGTTAGAACCGGAAGTCAATGCAAGTGTTGATATCGCATTTACTGTAACAGTTGCTGTTCCCGTTTGTGTACTTGAACAGGTATTTGCATCCTGTACAGACAACAGACTATATATATAGGTGCCTGCCGTGCCTGTTGAAGCTGATACCGTTACACTATTTCCGGTCACGGTCGTCACTGTTGTTGCAGTTCCGGCGTTCACATCATAGGTAAAGGTATATGGTGCGGTTCCGCCGATACCTGTAAAGGTGATGAGGGTCGATGCGTTCTGACATACTGTTGCTGTTCCACTGATGCTACCTGTAGGTACTGCATTAACAGTTGCCGTCACCGCTGTTCTTGTAGCGGTTGTACAGGATCCTGATGTCGCATCTACATAATAGGTAGTAGTTGCCGAAAGTGTTCCTGTAGTATAAGTGCCTCCAACAAAAACTGTTGATGTGGCTGTTGCGCTGGTGTACCAGTTAACAGTTCCTGCAGAAGCAGTGGCTGATAAGGTAACCGTGCCTGCGCCACAGCGGCTGCCAGGTGTTGTTCCGGTAATGGTCGGAGTTCCCGGTTGTACATTGATCACAATGTCTGCAGATGCCACTGAGGTACAAGTTGCAGAATTTGTTACAGTTGCTGTGTATGTGCCTGCAGCAAGACCGGCAATGGTTGTAGATGTACCGGTTCCTGATACTGGAGCCACTCCCGCGATGTTAACGGTCCATGAGCCGGTAGCAGGTAATCCTGTCAGTGTTACGGTACCTGTTGCCAGAGAGCAAGTTGGTTGAACAATGGTTCCGATTACCGGAGCAGTTGGTACAACGGGAGCAGCGCTGATTGCAAATGTAACAGCGGAAGAAGGACATACTGCTGAATTCGTAACAGTTGCGCTGTAATTACCTGGGGCAAGGCCACTTAAGGTAAGCGTGGTACCTGTTCCGGTAGTTGTGCCACCGGGAGCGAGTGTGACTGTCCATACGCCTGTGGCGGGCAATCCGCTCAACGTAACACTACCCGTGGGTACAGTACAGGTTGGCTGAATGAAGGATCCGGCAACCGGGGCTGTCGGCAATTCATTTACTGTAATTGTACCAGTACGCGTAGCAGATGCGCAATATATGCTGGCAGCAGTAATTGTATAATTGAATGTACCTAATTGAGTTGGAGTTCCTGTGATGGTAAAGGTTTTTAAACCCAAATCGGTATTGGTATTCAAACCTGTCGGGAGCCCGCTGGAGGTAACGGCCGTTGTGGCGCCCCCATAAGTATAAACAATCGTTGTAATTGCATCTCCCAAGCAGATGCTTTGTGCAGCTGTTGCAGTCGCTGAGGTTAAGACCAGTGTAGAACTTTCATTGATGGTGATCGAAGTTGTTGCTGTTGCTGCAGCGCATCCTCCGGAGACCAATCCAGTGTAAGTTACGAGATAGGTGCCTAACGTACTTGTGCTTGGTGTGATTGCTCCTGTTGTTGTATTCAGGCTCAACCCAACAGTAGCGCTATAGGTACCACCGGTATACGCTCCTGTACCAGACAAGGTAACAGGCTGCGCAACCGCAACTGAGGTACAGAATGCCGACGCTGAATAGGAAATGGTTGCCGTCGGAACCGCGGTTATGGTAACCGAAGTGGTAGCCGTACCTGCAGCACATCCACCGTTAGCCGGAATGGCGTATGTAACGATGTAGGTACCAGCTGTACTGGTACTTGGTGTTATCGCACCTGCTGAAGTAATACTCAACCCGGTGGTTGAAGTATAGGTACCACCCGTTCCGGTTCCTGCAAACGTTGGAGTCTGGGGAGTTGCAACAGATTGACAGAATGGTGTTCCACTATAGGAAATTGTCGCAGTCGGCAATGCAGAGATCGTTACCGAGGTAGTTGCCGTGCCAGCAGCACATGCTCCTGATGCAGGAATGTTGTAGGTGACAACATAGGTACCAGCAGTACTTGTGCTTGGTGTAATCGCACCTGCAGATGTAATGGTTAAACCTGCAGTTGAAACATAGGTTCCACCTGTTCCTGTACCAGCAAATGTCGGTGTTTGAGCAGTAGAAATCGAGGTACAGAATGGAGTTCCGCTATAGGAAATGGTCGCCGTAGGCACTGCGGTAATTGTAACCGTGGTTGTTGCAGTGGCTGCAGCACATCCGCCTGAGGCCGGTGTAGTGTAGGTAATAAGGTAACTACCCGCCGTACTAGAACTTGGCGTAAATGTACCGGAAGTTGCACTTAAACTCAATCCTGCCGGTGTTCCAACATACGTTCCGCCGGTATAAGAACCAGTTCCATTCAATGTTACAGTTTGAGGTGTGACATTGGATTTGCAGTATTCTGGTGCTGAATAAGAAATGGTCGCCGTGGGAATTGCTACTATTGTAACAGTTGTCGTCGCAGTTCCTGACCCACACGGTGCAGATGCCGGAATGTTATAAGTAACAGTATAGGTATTCACCGTACTTGAACTGGGATCAAAGGCACCCGTAAGTGTATTAATGGCCAATCCGGCAGGTGATGCGGAATAATCTCCTCCCGTATAAGCACCTGTTCCATTCAATGTTACTGTTTGTGGAGTAGAATTGGTTTTACAGAAAGTAGATCCTCCTGAATATGATATGGAGGCAGTCGCCTTTGCAGTAATGGTTACCGAAGTTGTAAAGGTTGCTGCTGGACATCCACTTGCCGCTGCAATGACATATGATACAGTATAAGTACCCGGAGTACTTGTGCTTGGGGTTATTTCACCGGTTCCCGTATTGATGGTCAACCCGGTCGTTGAAGTATATGTGCCACCTGTTGTACCGCCCTGGGTTACCGTTTTAGGAGTAGCATCGTCACTGCACCATGGCGAACCTGTATAGGAAATGGTTGCTGAAGGTGCTGTGTTTACAGTAACAGAAGTTGTAAAGGTTGCTGCACTGCATGCGCCAGCTCCAATGACATATGATACCGTATAAGTACCCGCAGTACTGGTACTTGGGGTTATTGCCCCAGTTCCTGTATTGATGGTCAAACCGGCTGTTGAGGTATAGGTCCCTCCTGTTGTACCAGTTTGTGTTACTGATTGTGGCGTTGCAACAGATATACAGAAAGGTGTTCCAGCATAACTTATCGTTGCCGAAGGAATTGGAACAACAGTTACAGAAGTTGTAAAGGTTGCTGCACTGCATCCGCCTGCTGCGGCTATGATGTAAGATACTGTATAAGTACCGGCAGTACTCGTAATTGGTGTAATTGATCCTGTTCCCGTATTAATGATTAATCCGACTGTAGAAGTATAGGTTCCACCCGCTGTCCCGCTTTGTGTTACAGCCTGAGGACCTGCATCACTTCTGCAGAATGGTGAGCCACCATAAGAAATGGTAGCGGACGGAATATCAGTAACAGTCACAGAGGTTGTATAGGTTGATGCTAAACATCCGCCTGCAGCTTCTATCACATAAGTCACTGTATATGTACCCGCAGTGCTTGTGCTTGGTGTTATCGCTCCTGTTCCTGTATTGATGGTCAAACCTGCTGTTGAAGTATAGGTCCCGCCTGTTGTACCGCCTTGGGTTACCGATTGAGGGGTTCCAACACTTTTACAGAATGGTGTTCCTGCATAACTTATCGTTGCTGAAGGTGCAGTATTTACAGTGACAGAAGTTGTAAAGGTCGCTCCACTGCATCCGCCTGCATCTGCTATTACATAAGACACTGTATAAGTACCCGCAGTGCTTGTGCTTGGGGTAATGTCACCATTAACTGTATTAATGGACAAACCTACTGTTGAGGTATATGTCCCTCCTGTTGTACCAGCTTGTGTTACTGCTTGTGGCGTTGCAACACTTGTACAGAATGGTGAGCCTGCATATGATATGGTCGCTAAAGGTATATCAGTAATTGTTACCGAGGTTGTAAAGGATGTCTCAGTACATCCTCCTCCTGCAGGAATAACGTAGTATACGGTATACGTACCTGCAGTACTTGTGCTTGGAGTGATCTCACCTGTTCCAGTATCAATGGTCAATCCGGCAGTTGAGGTATAGGTCCCTCCTGCGGTTCCGGTTTGCGTTACCAATTTTGAAGAAAGATCGCTTTTACACCAGGGTGAGCCTGTATATGAAATGGTTGCAAAAGGCGCTGCTGTTACAGTTATTGTCATAGTAGCTGTTCCTACATCTTCCGGTGGGGGAACACCATCATATACGTTTATTGTAAGTGTGTACGTACCAGAAGTTGCAAATCCGGGAAAAAGATTCGAGAAATTTATAGGATTTGTAATATAGGCAATGGGTTCAGTACTACTATTATAACTACCTGGTCCCACCAGATTCATCACATAAGTACTGGTTCCTGTAGCGACATAAGTACTCGTAAAAGTACCACTTATCGTCAAATTATTCCCTAAACAAACATAGACCGGAGGAGTGGGTGATGTAATCGCAACCTGTGCCTTAGCCTGAGTAAGAGAAGCCAAAAGAATCATTATAAAAAATAATGCTCTCAGCTTAGATCCAATTTTTTGAAAATTGTAAATTGCTTTCATAGATTATTTATTTAGTTGTTATTTCGTTTTATATGCGGGAAAATATAGTGAGTTTTTAGTCGCAAATCATAAAGCTCTGACATGCAGAAAGTTGTATTTTTTTTCATTTTTTCACACTGAATTTAGTGGCGAATATATTGTAAACATTGGGGTTATCATGCATATCTTTTAATTAATTTTCATGTTTTTGAGAGAGGCCCCAATTAGGTGACGGATTTCTCGTATTTCTATAAGATAAAATAGCCTGTCACATCAATCTGCAAACATATAGATTACATTTACAGACCAGAAATGTCAGGAGTTCGTGCAAAGGTAAAAAAATATATTTTCAAACAATAAAAAAATTAATTTATTACTCCATTACTTTGTCACCATGTTACCTTGTCACCTAATTGCCCTGTTACTTTAAAGCAAAATCATGAATCCACCCGCTAAAACCATCAAACTGATGATCGCCGAAGACCAGGCCATCATCCTGCATTCGCTGATGATTTTGCTCAATTCGCTTCAGAACATCGATGTCATCGGAACCGCATTGAACGGGGTTGATCTGTTGGCCCTGCTGGAGAAGGAAAAACCCGATGTGATCCTGATGGACATCAACATGCCCAAAATGAACGGGATCGAGGCCACCAAGATCATCGATGCCAAAATGCCCTGGGTGAAGGTGATCGCCCTCTCGATGTACGACCACCCGGTATATATCAAGAAGATGTTCAAGAGCGGCGCCAAGGGATTTGTATCCAAGAATGCCACCAAAATGGAGCTGGGTAAAGCCATCGAGATGGTTTACAACGGGGATATCTATATCTCTGAAGAGATCTCACGAATCCTGCTTCGAGAATACTCCAATGCAACCGATTCGGACGAAAATGCAGATTACACCTCCCTAACATCCCGCGAGATCGAAATCATTCAACTATTAGCTGACGGTTTATACACCAAAGAGATCGCCGAAAAGCTTTTTATCAGCGACAAAACCGTCGAACGCCACAAAACCAACATCCTTAAAAAACTCAAGCTGAGAAACACCGCCCAGCTTGTAAAAGTCGCCATTACCAAAGGCATTATCGTTAGTTGAACTTTTTGTCACGCGTCACGTTTTTCTGTCACATACCTCCCATAAACCATCCTGATTCCCTCCTCGAGTGTATACGTTGGTGTAAATCCAATTGCTTTTAATTTTGACACATCAAGTAGTTTTTTGTAGGTTCCGTCGGCCTTTGAGGGATCAAAGACTATCTCTCCGCTGAATCCGCTGATGTGCCTAATAAGCATGGCCAATTCGGCAATGGTCTGGTCGATGCCGGTGCCGATGTTGAGAAATGTAACAGGGTAACAAGGTAACAAGGTAACAGGGTGAGAAGAAGGCGTGACACGTGACGCGTGACGCGTGACAAGGTCTTCAATATTTAATTCTTCCATTACCTTTACGCAGGCAGCGGCCATGTCGTCCACATGCATGAATTCACGATAAACCTGGCCGGTGCCCCACAAAGTGACCGTGACGCGTGATGCAGAAGGCGTGACGTGTGACGCAGAAGAGGTGACGCGTGACGCGTGACGCGTGACGGAATTATTGATTGAGATTCCGTATTTTGAGAGGATGTTCTTTATTTCTTCTTCTGATGAATTTCCATTGATTCCTTCGATGGGGCGTTTGTTCAGGTCATCGCGTATCGCTTCCCAATCGCTGGTTTCAAGACATTTGCCGAGGTGGATTTTACGGATCAGGGCCGGGAGGACATGCGATGTTTCGAGGTTGTAGTTGTCGTTGGGACCATACAGATTGGTGGGCATCACCGAAATGAAGTTACAGCCATATTGCCGGTAATAACTTTCACATAGCTTGATGCCGGCGATCTTGGCAATGGCATAGGGTTCATTGGTTTGTTCCAGCAAACCGGTAAGCAGATACTCCTCCCTGATGGGCTGATCACACTCCTTCGGGTAGATGCAGGAGCTCCCGAGGAACAGCAGCTTATTTACGCCAGTTGCATAACTCTGGTGAATGATGTTGTTCTGTATCTGGAGGTTTTCATAGATAAATTGCGCACGATAGGTATTGTTCGCCAGGATTCCTCCAACTTTGGCTGCAGCGAGGATGACATATTCGGGCCTTTCCGATGCAAAAAACGCCTCAACATCCTGCTGCCTGGTAAGATCCAGCTCCTCCATCGTCCGGAATACAAAGTTGGCGCAGCCTTTTTCAACCAAACGCCTGTGGATGGCCGAACCCACCATCCCGGTGTGGCCGGCAATATAGATCTTCGAATTTTTATTCAAAGTAGTTGAGGGTGTTGAATCCGTTTTCCTTGAGAAATTTTTCCTTCTGCATCAGCCTGAAGTCCGATTTTACCATATCTTTCACCAAACCATCCAGGTCGTATTCAGGGATCCAGTTCAGCACCGTGCGTGCCTTGGTGGCATCGCCGATAAGCAATTCCACTTCAGTCGGCCTGAAATAACGCGGATCGATTGCGACTACATCCTGATGGATCAAATGGTTGTATTCCGTTTTTTCACTGGCGATGATGGTTCCCTTTTCATTTGCACCGGTACCGGTAAATCCAACGGTAAGTCCAACTTCTGCAAAGGCCTTGGTAATAAAATCCCTCACCGTGGTGGTTGTTCCCGTGGCGATCACATAATCGTCGGGGGTGTCGTGCTGCAGCACCAGCCACATGGCCCTGATGTAGTCCTTGGCATGACCCCAGTCGCGGCGGGCCGACATGTTCCCCATGTAAAGTTTGTCCTGCATACCTAAAGCAATTCTGGCCACAGCCCGGGTGATCTTCCGCGTTACGAAGGTCTCTCCCCGGATGGGCGATTCGTGGTTAAACAAAATACCATTGCAGGCAAACATTTTATAGGCTTCTCTGTAATTCACCGTGATCCAGTAGGCGTAGAGTTTGGCCACGGCATAGGGGCTCCGGGGATAAAATGGAGATTGCTCATTCAACATCGCTTCAACGGGCTGAGAACCGGACTGCCGGTTGGCCGGGTTTTGACTTCCCGGGGTCCTGACACCCGGTTGCAGTGCCCCGGGAATATGGGAACCCGCGATAAGGGAGTTCCCATAAAGCTCAGAAGTGGAGGCCTGGTAAATCCTTGTCTTTTCAGTCAGTCCCAACAGCCTGATGGCCTCCAGCACCCGAAGGGTTCCTGTTCCGTCGGCATTGGCCGTATATTCAGGGGTGTCGAAACTCACCTGCACATGGCTCATGGCTGCCAGGTTATAGACCTCATCGGGCTGCGTCTCCTGGATGATCCGGGTTATATTCAATGAATCGGTAAGATCGCCGTAATGAAGAAACAGCTGCTGATCCCTGGCATGCGGATCCTGGTATAGATGATCGATGCGATCGGTATTGAACAGCGACGACCGCCGCTTTAATCCATGCACGGTATACCCCTTTTTCAGCAGGAATTCCGCCAAATAGGCCCCATCCTGCCCCGTAATCCCCGTAATTAATGCTACTTTCTGTTTAGTCATAATAATTTTATTGATTTTATTTTCTTCGTCACGCGTCATGCGTCACGTGTCACGATTTTACCTCTTTTTGCAAAACTTCTCATAGTTATTGCCGGCGTCCTTATCCCCCATCCCCATCGCCTTCTGAAAATCAATACAAGCTGCCGGGTCATTGCCCAATAAATGCAGGTTTACGCCCCTCAGATTGAAATCACCGGGTTTTGTAGGATCAAGCGCAATGGCCTTTTCAATGTCCTTCAAACTGAGGGGATAGTTGTTGAGATAGAAGTAACAGAAAGCCCTGTATTCATAAGCCTGGACAACGGTAGGATCTAGCCTGACCGCCTCCGAAAAATAGGTTATGGCCTTGTTATAGTCTTTCCGGCTGAATGAAGCCATGGCATTCTTGAAATTATCTTGAAATTGTTTGCTTTTAGTCCCCAGCGAAAGGGCGCTATTTTGTTTCTGGAGGAGATCCTTTTGTGTATAAATAAAGCCGGGAATTGTTTGACCATCCTTCGTATTAAGCTGTATAAAATCATCCAGTACCTTCATGGCCTGACCAGGATCGCCATTTGCCTCATAGGCGGTACTCATCACGCTTACACTCCCTGAGAAATAGGGCTTTAATGCATTTGCCTTTTTTGCATAGAGCAAAGCGCTGTCGGGCTGACCTAACTTGGCATAGGCCATGGCGATATAAAATTCGGGTCGGCTGTCATACGGGCTGGAGTGGTCCTTTTTCAACAGTTCAATCACCTCCGGGTATTTTCCCTCCGCTTCCAAATACCTTGCTTTGGTCACGGCAATGGGCTCGCCCTGAACATTGAGGTTCGGGATGGCAGGAAATCCCATCATAAAATACTCCGATTTCGTAACAAGGGGTCCCTTACTTAATTCGAAATAGGCCAAAGCCTGCAGCCTGAGCGATACGAAATTCAGGTACAAGATCCAAGCGGAGATGAGCATGAGGGTGAGTAGGGTTACGATGAGCGTGACGCGTGCCTTTTTACGAGTGACGAGTGACGAATGACGAGTGACGAATGACCAATGACCAATGACCAATGACGAAATACGCGTGACGAAGGATGATGGGGGGGAGAAGGCGATGACGGCTCCGACGAAGATGGCGAAGAGGGAGGCGATTTCGGGGCGGTCGGCGGGGAAGTTGAAGAGGGCGTCGAAGCTGTAACAGAAGAGTCCGAATGCGGGAAGGAACAACCATTTGTAGGATTCCTCCTCCCCCTTTTTCGCCCTGAAGAAGGCCCTGATGAAGTTTGCCACGACCAGTATAAAAATGCCCAGGAAGAGCACCCCGCCGATGATCCCGGTTTCTGCCGTGGTTTCCAGGAAATCGTTGTGGTTTTTATACATGTAGATATAGGCTGGGGTAGTGGGTCCCTCGTATTTCAATACCTCGATTTTCCAGTTCCCAGTCCCAACCCCTAAGATCGGATTTGCCCTGATCAGCTTAACCGAATTTTGCAGCGCCTGGGCCCTGAGCCCTGCCTTTTCCTGCGACAGGGTCTTTAGCCTCTCAACAACAGCAGTATACTCACTTTTTAAACCAAATCCCGACTCCGGGGATAGACGCGTCATGGCCAATGAAAAAAGGATGAAAACTAGGATCACTGTGAGTGGTATGGCGATGGTAAAGAGGATGGCTTTGATTTTACTGTTGTTTTTAAAAAACCGGTTGATCATGAACAACCCATAGGAAATGACCAGGAAAAAGGAGCCGATATAGAATGACCGTGTGCTCATAAACAGGATGGCTATGAATGCAAGCAGCAGGGTAATTCCGCCCAGTACTTTCATCCACCCCTTACCGAAAGACAATAAACAGAGCACAACGGCTAACTTTACAAACAGGGCCGAAGCCTGGATGTTCTTGTTTGAGTAGATGAATATCACATCGGACATGTATTTCCCCAAATGTTTATAGTACAGGACGGTTACACTGTCGAATACAAGGAGAAGGGCCAGTGCAAATAAAATCACATACAAAAACCGTTTGTCTTTCCGAAGAATAGCCGATACAATCCATGCGGCTGAAAAAATGGTAAAGAGTTTCGAAAAGTTGACGATGGATTCAAAGATGTTAAAGGCCTTGAAAAAAGAGAGCAACGCAACAAAAAGAAACAAGGTATATACAAACCCAACCCTGGTGCGAAAAAAGGAAAAGTAAAAGTCAGGCTGTGGTTTTACCCGGTTCCCAATTAAAATGATCGCAAAAGCAACCAGGTTCAAAATGGACAGGGCATAAAACTTGGGCCCGTTTGAATCAAAGGCATACCAAGCCGGCATCAACACAGCCACATAGGAATACCCTAATAAAACCAACCCATAAAAAAAGCCGAGCAAAGGCTCAGCCTGGCTGACTTTTACAGCGCCCCCACCCACCGGTTTCTTAAGAGAATTTTTATGTTGTTTTACCTTCAAAGCTTTTTCCCCTATCACCCTGTCACCTTGTCACCCTGTTACTTTTTTTTACAGAACTTCTCATAATTATTCACCGCATCCTTATCCCCCATCTCAATAGCCTTCGTAAAAGCTTCACAGGCTGCCGGATCGTTTCCAAGCATATGAAGATTTACGCCCCGCAGATTCAGATAGCCGGGTTTGGTTGGATCCAGTGCAATGGCTCGCTCAATCTCATTGAAGCTTTGTTGGAATTTGTTCAGGTAGAAATAACAAAAGGCACGGTACTCAAATGCCTGAGCAACCCCAGGTTCTTTATCGATAAACTCCGAAAAATATTTCAGTGCCTTATTATAATCCTTCCGGTTAAGGGCCTCCATTCCCTTGTTATAGGGCTCCTGATTTTGCTGGATCCTGGCTTGGGTGGTAATGCTGGTCAATTGCTTATAAATGTTATCCATTATGGGCTGACGGTTGTCTGAGTTTAGTTTGATATGGTCCTCCAGCACCTTTAAAGCCTCTGTAAAATTGCCTTTTGCTTCATAGGCGCTGCTCATCACGCTGAAATTACCCGAAAAATAGGGCTTCATTTTATACACTTTTTGCGTATAAACCAAAGTGCTGTCGGGCAGCCCCATGTTCAGATAGGCCATGGCGATGAAAAACTCCTGCCGGGTATCGTAGGGGCTTGACTGGTCCTGTTTCAACAGATCGATGGCCTGTTGATACTTCTTCTCCACGATCAGGTAACGAGCTTTGGACACGGCTATGGGCTCGCCCTCAATGTTTATATCAGGAATTGCAGGAAATCCGTTCAGAAACAGATCCGAACTACTGGTAAGGTTTCCTGCGTTTAGCTCCTCTTTGGCAATACGCTGAAGTTTCAGGGAGACAAAGTTGAGGTAGAAAATATAGATTGACCCTGCCATGAGAAGGAGGAGCGTGGCTATGAAGGTGACACGTGACGCCTTGCGAGTGACGAATGACAAGTGACAAGTGACGAATGACGAAAACCGGGTGATATATGCTGATTGGGGTGAGAAGGCGACTCCGGCGCCCACAAAGATGGCGAAGAATGAGATGATCTCAGGCCGGTCGGAGGGAAAGTTGAACATTGCGTCGAAACTGTAACAAAACAGACCAAAAGCAGGAAGAAATAACCATTTATATGATTCTTCCTCCTCTTTTCGTGCTTTTAAAAATGCATTGATAAAGTTGCCAAAAATTACAATAAAAATTCCAATGAACAGTGCACCTCCAAATATGCCAATATCAGCAGTAGTCTCTATAAAGTCATTGTGGTTTTTATATTGATAAATATAGGCTCCTGTTAAGGGGGTTTCATATTTCAGTACTTCAACCTTCCAATTACCAGTACCTATTCCAAGTATTGGATTTGCTTTTATTAGCAGGGAAGAGTGCTTCCATGCTCGCTTTCGCGCACCTCCTGCAGCAGTCTCAGGACCAAATTCCCTTGATAAGGTTTTCAATCTTTCAATAAATGCCGTAACTCCACTTTGTTTTGATTCAGGGTTTAGGTATTTCAAAAAAAACGAGAATGCAAGAAAAACAAGAATTACAGTAATTGTTAAATACATTGCACTAAATATAATCCTTCGTTTATCATTCTTCCTATAGAAACGCATGATCATAAAGGATCCATAGGTAAGTCCTATAAATATTGAACCAATAAAGAAAGACCTGGTATTCATCAAGAGGATAGCAACAAGAGAGATAAACAGTGTAAATCCACCAAGTATTTTCACCCATCTTTTACCAAATGATAAAAGCCAGAGCACAAAAGAAATTTTAACAAAAATTGCCGCAGCTAGTATGTTTTTATTGGAATATATCGATTTGATTTCGCGCGCTCGCATTCGGTTGACGGCAATATCATAAAACACAGTTAAACTATCGAATATAAGCAAAAATACCAGCGCAATCGAGATCACGTAAATGTATCGTTTGTCCTGACGAAGTATGGTTGAAACGATATAAGCGGCAGAGAAAATTGTAAATAGTTTCGAAAAATTAATGATTGATTCAAAGATATTAAGGGCCTTAAAAAATGACAGGATGGAAACAAGGAGAAAAAGTGTGTAAATTAATCCTGTCCAAGTTCTGAAAAACGACCAATAAAAGTCCTGTCTCGGTTTCAGCTTGTTTCCACTTAAGATGATAATATAGGCAAACAAGTTTAGTATTGCAAGTGTATAGAATTTTGGACCATTCGAATCAAGGGTATTTAGGTTCGGTGTCAAAACGGTAATAAATGCATAACCCAGCAAAACTATACAATAAAACAGGTTGAGTTTTGGCTCAGCCGACTTAATATTCTTCGCCTTATAAGCAGCCGATTTGTTGGAATATTTTTGAGGTTTTTGTTTCATTATAGTACTCCCAAAAATCAGGACAGTGTGTTAAGGTTCGCGTTAGTTTTGTACCAATTATAAAATAATTGTATTCCTTCATTCATATTCTTTGTTGTAGTATAATTTAAAAGGTTGTGAGCTTTTTCAATACTTGCATAAGTAATTGGGACATCCCCAATTTGATTTGATAGCATCTTTAGTTTTGCTTTTTTCCCAATCACATTTTCAATTGTTTTTACCAAGTCAGCGAGGGAAATAGGTTTGTTATTTCCAATATTAAATATTTCATAATTCGACTCTGTAAATCCAATTGCTCCAACTATTCCATTCACGATATCATCAATATATGTATAATCTCTTTTTGTTTGCCCATCACCATAAAATGGGATTGGAGAGCCATCCATGATCATTTTTGTAAATTTATGAATCGCTAAATCAGGTCGTTGCCTTGGTCCATAAACAGTAAAAAACCTTAAAGCTAAAAATTGCATGCCATAAATATTACTATATACCCGTCCTAGTAATTCTCCACTGACTTTTGTAGCGGCATAAGGGCTAATTGGCATAAGTACATTATCATTTTCTGACCAAGGCACATTTGGATTTAATCCATAAACACTACTCGATGAGGCAAAAATGAATCTTTTAATTCCTTTGTTTATAGCGTATTCTAAAAGATTTTGTGTCCCAATAATATTTGTTTCAGTATATTCCATAGGATTTTGGATACTTGGCAAAACACCTGCTTTTGCTGCAAGATGTATTATTGCATCATAACTTTCATTTAATTGTTCAGCTAATCCATTGAAATTTCTAATATCCAGTTCAGAAAATCTGAAATTACTGTACGTCATTGAAATTTCAAGATTTTTCTTTTTCATTATTGATGAATAAAAATTGTCAAAATTATCAATTGATGTAACTTTATGTCCCAACGATAGTAATTTTTCAGACAAATGGCTACCAATAAACCCAGCTCCACCAGTTAATAAAAAATGTTTTGATTGTTTCATAAATAGTAAGTGAACAATTTAATTTTATGATCGTTATATGCCTTGGAAGTTAAATGTAACCGTTAAGATGGAGATGCTCATATCTCAATGGAATATTCTTTTTTAAGATAGGCCTCAATTTTTAACTTATCATTTCCACAAGCATTTTTAATTTCATGAATTTTTGCATCAACCAAAGTACGATACCACCATCCTTGGAAGAAATTCCAAAGGAATCCCTGATAACCATCTAAGAAGCCTAACTTGATAAAATGACGATAAAGGAAATAAAAAAAAGCGCGCCAATAAGGTGGCAATTTCGAATAAGCGAATTTTTCCTGTTTAACTTTTTCAGCAATCTTTCCAATATTATCAGTTGAACCGTCTCTCTGAAACAGACCTATTTCCTGATGAAGCATTTCTATTGCTTCTTTTGTGGAATAATCATTATGCTTTTTTACCCATTGAAAGATACTATTCAAGTTATCATCGACGAAATCGAGTAAAATATTTGCAATTTTGCCTCCCTTCAGATTCACATGTTCATCAATCCAGCGAGGTTCATATTTTGCAAATCCCAACCGGGTTACTCTGACCATAGGCCGGGGATATTGGCCGCTATTTTTCATCCAGCGACCCTGAAAGTGGATCCTTCGGTTTAACGTTGCACCATTTATTTCTGGTTCAAGTTTGTCAAGTTCTACAGGTAACCTCTGTATTGTATTATCAAGAAAAAACTCATCTGCATCCAGTCGTATTATCCAAGTCGTTTTTATAGGCAGGTTTTCAAAAGCCCAATTCATCTTTTTTGAGAAGTTGCTTGAGGCAGTCCATTCATATTGAAACACCTCAGCACCCAATGATGCTGCCTTTTCAGTAGTACCATCGGTTGATGAAGAATCTACGACAAAAACGTGGGGTGTAAGTTTCAATGCACTTCTGACCGATCTTTCAATATGGATAATCTCGTTTTTTGCAGGAATGATTACAGATATATTAGATACCATCGCAATTTAGAATTTCACGTTTACTGATAATTCTAGCAGGATTACCCCCTACAACAGTCCATGGTGCAACATCTTTAAAGACCGATGATGATGCTCCAACAACTGCTCCTTCACCAATTACCACACCTGGTCCAATAAAACATCTGGCTGTAACCCAACTTCTTCTGCCCAATACAATAGGTTTAGAGTATTGAGGAAAATCGTTTTTTCTTATATCATGGGAAGCTGTACACAAAAAACTATATTGAGATACAATTGAATAGGCACCCAAATGGACGATTGCAGCGTTTTCGATGATTACATCACTTGCAATACAAGCATGCTCTTCCATCACCAGATTCCATGGCATGTATATCTTAGCTCGCGAATAAATTGTACACGAATTGTCCACTTTGGCGCCAAAGAGTCTTATAATTAGTATTTTCCATCTTCTTGCAGTATTTCGCGGAAAAGGTTGTGCCAATAATTTCCACGTAATATTCCAAAGCATCCTCTTAAGCTTGTTCCCTGTACGATATGGATCTTTAAAATTAACCTCATTCATTATATTAAGAGCTGAATTCCATTGAATCATAGTTTTATCCTTCTACCAAGAATTTTTTTAATCATTAATATCACATTTTTGCAAAATTTTTCTCCGAAAAATAGTAACCCTAAATAGTATATATTAAAATAAATAGTGCCATCTAGTCCCATTTTTCTAAGCACCCGGCAATGCTCCCTAAATTGTTTTCTACCCAATCTGCGTGCCAACCACATCAAAGAATAGGAATATTTTGACAATTCCGTTTTTATAATCTCGGTCGAGTTAATATTGTACTTATTATCAATAAAAGTCGAAATTTTGATAAAGCCATTAATAAAATTGACATTATTTGTGACCAAAACACCCGGTGTATACAATTCCCGTTCCTTCTCATTGGTGCCAAAAAATGATGTTCCGTCACCAACTCCCTGAACAAGAGGTGTATTGCAATAGGCAGCTGGATAATTAAGACATACTTCGGCTAGTAGATAAAGTTGAAACAATAGTGTATCATCTAAGTAATCAATTGAATAATCTTTTACGAGATCTCGTTTTATTGTAAAACCTGACATAAAAACACTTTTTAGAAAAAGCTGAGTATAGGTCTCAATACCTGGACTAAATACCTTGTTGTCATCAAAGTATTTAAAATATTCATAGCTATTATTTCCTAAAAGTTGTCGCGATGATCGTAAAATATATCCACAATTTTTATGCTGCTTTAGAAAAACAAAAAAATCATCAAATGCGTCAGGAATAAACATATCATCGTCACCCATGAAAATGACATATTCGCCATCTGCCTGTTTAATGCATTCCCTCAGGTTTTTTCCATGCCCAAGGTTCTCAGGATTCTCAACATATTTAATATCATAGTTGGTTTGGTTGCTATATAATTCAACAACCTTTCCAACCTCTAACCTTTTTGGAGCATTGTCTTCGCAAATAACGATTTGAACTTCGTTTATATGTTTTGTATCCACACTGTCCAATAGTCTTTTTAATTCCTTCGGCCTGTTATAGCTGGGAATACAGATGGAAATAATAAAATGATTTAACATAAAAAACTATTGATTGATAAGAGATTTAGGACAAATAACCATCATAATAGTTATCTATATAATCTTTTAAAGAAATTCGCCAGTCTCGCATAGCGCTTACTCCACGCATCTGGAGTTTCCTGGTCCATAAGCGCTCAGAATCTGGCCTGTCAGCAAAATACTCTTCAGCAAAATATTCAGAAGTTACAACATTGATTGTTATTTCATCCTCTAGTCCTAAATTCTTTAGCAGTTCCTGTGCTACTTCCAATCGGCTAGTCTGTCCCCCGCAAACGCAGTTATAAAGTCCCCAATACTCCTTGCTTATCAAGTTTTTAACTGTTTTTGCAAAGTCGTGAGTATAGGTCGGAGTACCATCCTTGTCATTTACAATGAATAATTCCTTTTTTCCATCCTTTAACTGTTTCATGATTTTTTGAATAAACTTTTTATCTTTTTTAGGTCCGGAGCCCATCATCCAACCTGCACGACAAACCAAATATCTTTTTGCATTCTCAATCACAAAACGTTCACCCATGTATTTTGACCGTGCATAAATGCCTAACGGATTGGGGAAATCCCAGTCATCATATAAGTCCTTTTTTCCATCAAAAATACCAGCAGTACTAATATATAAGATTGGAATATCCAGCGCATTAGCAATATAAACGGCATTTTCAACGCAAAGTGTGTTTGTTAAATAAGTCTCATCAACATTCATTTCACACCATTCCAAGTCTGTATATGCGCCAAGATGAAATAGATAATCTGGATTAAACATTTCTACATCTTTTTTGTAAGCTTCAAAATCTCTAAAATCCAGAAATGATAGCCATTTTATATTTACGTCTTTATCGGTACATTTGATCTCATAATCATCTTTAAATTGTTCGTAGAAAGCTTCTCCGAGCATACCTCCACACCCGGCAATATAAATTTTTTTCTTCATAACTACATTGATAACTGATGAATGTGAATTATTTTTCTTTTAATTGAATTAGTTGATCCTTATTAATTCACTTTTTTGGTTCATTCAAATGCTTTGGATATTTACCGGGGAAAAAATGATCGCCTGGTAATACCACCGGAAAAGAAAAAATAAAAGCTCTTGTCGTTTTAACCTCATCCACTTCATCATATTGTATGCTGAAGCAGCCAATAATGTGTTGATTTTGTCTCCAGCCGTGCCTTTCAGGTAATTTCTGAGCATCCTGTGATCATGTTTCAGGTGTGAGATAAGTCCTTCTATTCCTGCTCTTGATCGACATCGCGCTTCTCGTTGTTTTTTCAGGTAGTAGCTCTCTCGTTTTAGTGTCTTTGGCATTACCACATCAGTTATCCCTATCTTGTCACATCCTCTGTACCCACGGTCCACAATGGCTTTCCGTGTTTTCCCTCCGGTTAATTCTCTTACCTGATCCAACTGTGGCTTCAGTGTGTGTCCATCAAAAGCGTTTCCCTCTATGGCCATGGTATAATACTCCCCAAATTTCAGACCACGAGTTAAGTTGAAAATTTTAACTAATTTAACCGTGGATTATGAAAGCAAAAAGGAGAAAATTCACAGCGGCTTTTAAGGCCCAGGTTGCCATTGAAGCAATTAAGGAGCGGGATTCGCTGGCTGATTTAGCAAAAAGATTTGAGGTCCATCCAAACATGATCTCTAAATGGAAGCAGGAATTTATTGAGAGGTCATCAGAGATCTTTGAAACTGCTCCGCCCGAAGAAAACTTTGAAGCAGAACGAGAGAAGTTGTTTGCCAAGATCGGGCGACTCGAAGTGGAGCGTGATTGGCTAAAAAAAATTTCAAAAATGGCCGGTCTATGAAACAGGTTATGAGTTATATTACAGAGGATAAGGACATAAGCATTCGGCATCAATGTGAACTTGTTGGAATAAGCCGCAGCAATGTTTATTACAAAACGGTTGGTGAATCAGCCGAAAACCTTGAATTCATGCGGCTGATGGATGCGCATTATCTGGACCATCCGACCTATGGCGTGCTTCAAATGCAGGATTTTTTGTTTTTATTGGGTTTTATAGTCAATGAGAAGCGGGTTCGCCGATTGCTGCGCAAGATGGGGCTTATGGCAATATACCCCAAACGAAACCTGAGTAAACTGGGCTGTGCCAAATATATTCGACCCTATCTGTTAAGAGGACTGAAAGCCGTGAGACCTAACCAGGTATGGGCGGTTGATATAACGTATATCCCAATGACTGGCGGATTCATGTATCTTACGGCAATAATTGACCTGTACAGTCGGTATGTTGTTGGTTGGGATATATTCAACACACTGGATGCTGAGAACACCCTGGAGGTATTTAAACAAGCTGTAGCGACCCATGGTAAGCCAGAGATTATTAACTCCGATCAGGGTAGTCAATTCACCTGTGCTTTATGGACGGAATATGTTGAGAAAGCGGAAATAAAAATAAGCATGGATGGCAAAGGCAGGGCCATTGATAATATTTTCATCGAACGACTTTGGCGTACAGTAAAACAAGATTACGTTTATTTGCATCCCGTTGACAATGGAACGCTGTTGTTTATAGGACTTAAGGGTTTTTTCGATACCTACAATAATAAAAAGCCACATCAGGGAATCGGTCGGGTCAGTCCGGTGCATTTGTACAAAGTGGCTGCTTGAAAAAGTTATGAACAAAAGAAAAAAGAACCAAAAAAGAAAAGCTGTTAATAGCGAGAATAACTCTGCGAGTTATTGCCCGCTATTAACAACAATAACAACACAAACAACTCTATTAAATTCAATTAAGAAAAGTCATTCGCTGGTCTAAGAAATGGGGAGTAGAATATGGCTCCTACAATGATGCCTCCATGGCGTGTGTATGCGAATGAACTCTTGTTGCCGAACTCGTATGGCTTATGTTCTTTCCCTTTTGCAATACAGAGTACCTCTGGCTCGTGTATGCTGTATACTTTATTTTTGTCCTCACGACGTTGTGTCAAAACCCGGTACAATACATTGAAAGTGTCCAGATAGCTTTGTTTCGGCATTGGATTCAGTTGAGTCACCAGGTCATTGTGTATCTTAACGGTAATCCGATAAAGCTTTTTCTGCAAACGATCCAGCTTCTTATAGTTCCTGGGCTTCCGTGCAAATCGCAGCTGGGCCTTTAGTTTACGTATTTCAAAGGTATAGGTTCTTTTGAGCTGTATCCCTTCCGCCTTTGCAATCCGTTTGCAGTATTCGATTGTCTTTTCGTAAAGTTTACGGTCCGTCGGGAAGGTGATGTTCTTTTCCTGAACTGTGGTATCAACCCTAACTTCACGTACTTCCTTCCTGATCACATCTTCACCAAACAAATCGATGCTCTGCTTGAAGATCTTCTGCATCCCTTCTGCTCCGATCCGGTGACGGAAGTGAACAAAATCACTTGGGTCAAAAGGCAGCCGGTACTGGAAATAGATCTCACCGCAAAAATGCTGCCAGTAAGGGTTTTCAAGATACCGCTGTACTACTGTTTCATCGCCCAGGTTGTACATCTGCTTCAATAGCAAAAGGCCAACGATTGTTCTGATTGGAACTGAAGGCCTGC
>Ga0247841_10004113_pt1 | contig 25560 bp, 12 predicted proteins | sample LaCruzMarch2015__2_FD_192410 | JGI IMG/M metagenome (GOLD analysis project Ga0247841, IMG submission 192410) | Freshwater microbial communities from meromictic Lake La Cruz, Castile-La Mancha, Spain - LaCruzMarch2015_18m | ecosystem: Environmental > Aquatic > Freshwater > Lake | place: Spain... | reverse complement strand
CCAAACGGACTTTATATCCTTCGCATAAAAACTTCAGACCAGAAACAGGTGATGAAGAAACTAATGCTTTCGAAAAATTAAATCATAATTCTGATTTTCTTCTACCTCTAATCTTTTTAAAAAATTCATTTTTATTTGGCACAAATTCATCATGGCTATTTATCTTTATGAAAAAAATCATGAACAGAATTTACATCGCAATTATTATTTCACTTTTTGTATTTCAATCCTGTTTAAATAAAAAAAACGATCCCTGGATTATCTCTGCACCCGCTGGTGAACAGTTCGTTACCATCGACAAAAATGGCAAAACGGTAATTCCTAACGGAAGAATTTTAACTCCTGCAGGAAAAAGCATTGTGGTTGCACCGCACCCTTACGGATTAACTTTAAGTCCCGACGGGAACACAGCAATTACCGCCAATTCCGGAATAAACCCACTTTCAATTACTATCATCAGAAATATTCTTTCCGATAATCCGGAAGTTCAGCAAATACCTCCCGGACCAGCCACTGACAAAGGAGTTCTTGCTTCGGTTTTTATGGGACTTGCCATTTCAAATGATAATTCAGTGGTTTACGTTTCCGGTGGACAGGAAAACAAGATTTATGTTTTTGATTTGAACTCGGGTGAAAAAAAGGATTCAATCGACTGCTCTTTGGTTTCTGAAAACGTTGATTATTCGCACGGTTACATTGGCGATATGGTTCTTTCGAAAGATGGCAAAAAACTATATGCGGTTGACCAGATTGGTTTCAGAATGTTGATTATTAATACTGAAACCCGAAAACTGGAACACAATGTTCCTGTGGGCAGATATCCGTTTGGAATTTGCCTTTCGCCAGATGAACGAAAAATTTTTGTGGCCAATGTTGGGATGTTTCAGTACAGCATGATTCGCGGGATCACCAAAGATAATGTAGTTGCCAAAGCAATGAAATATCCTGCATTTGCTTACGGAAGTAAGGAAATGATTGAAGGAATTGAAACGGACAGCGTATCAATTCCGGGTTTGGGAGAAATGAATTCGCCCGATGCATTTTCGGTTTTTACGATAAGTGTGGCAAATCCCGAAAAACCTGAAGTAATTGCCAAAACCAAAACCGGCAATTTGGTCGGCGCTTTGGTGGAAGGAATTCCTGCAGTTGGCGGTGCAAGCCCCAATTCGCTGGTTGCCTCCGATGAATATGTTTTTGTAACCAACGGAACCAACGATAATATTTCAGTCATTTCCATCGAAAAAGACACCGTGGTAAATACCATATATATTAAACCCGATGACCGTGTAAAACAGTTTCGCGGAGTAATTCCGTTTGGACTGTCGCTTTCGCCCAATAATCAAAAATTGTACGTTGCCTGCTCCGGAATTAATGCGGTTGCAGTTATTGATGTTACAAAATTGAAAGTTACCGGTTTTATTCCAACCGGCTGGTTTCCTGCTAAATTAAAAGTGAGTAACGATGGCAGCAAACTCATCGTTTCTAATGCCAAAGGTTTTGGAAGCGGCCCCAACGGAGGTTCAACTTTTGATCGTGGTCCCGAAGGTAGTTACATAGGCTCGCTGATGAAAGGGTCGGTTCAGGTTTTGGATATTCCATCTGAAGAACAACTGAAAATATATACCAATCAGGTAATTTCAAATAATTTCAATTTTGAAAAATCCAGTGCAGAGAAATTTGCAGGCCGCAAAAATAATCCAGTTCCGTTGTATCCGGGCGAAAAAGTCAGCCCGATAAAACACATCGTTTTTATTTCGAAGGAAAACCGAACCTACGACGAAGTTTTTGGCCAACTCGAAAAAGGAAAAGGCGATCCGGAACTGGCACGTTACGGAACGGGAGTAACTTTCAGAAACAGTAAAAAAACTGCAACCGTTGAAAATGCCGATGTGATGGTGAACCACCTGAAACTGGCGCGTGAGTTTGCCATTTCCGATAATTTTTATGTCGATTCCGATGTTTCAGCCGATGGACATCGCTGGCTGGTAAATACTTATCCAAACCAGTGGACAGAAACAAGCACTTCGGCCAGTTACGGAGGAAACCGAGAATTTAAATTCGACTCGAAAGCGCCAGGTGTTTATGCCATGAACGGCGCTGCCGGTGCAATTTATCCGGAGGATTACAACGAAGCCGGTTCGATGTGGGATCACCTGGAACGGAATAAAACTGACTTTTACAATTTTGGTTTCAGCATCATGTTTGAGCCGGGAATCTACGAGGAACAATTTAAATATGAAGGGATCAGGCATTACATTAACTACCCGTTGCCGCAACCCATCTGGGATCGAACATCGAAAGTGTATCCAACTTATAATATGGCTATTCCCGATCAATTTCGCATCGATCAGTTTCAAAAGGAATTTAATGAAAAGTGGATGAACGGAAAGGATACTATGCCCGCGTTAATGACGTTGATTATTCCCAACGATCACGGCGCCGAAGACCGGCCGGAAGCAGGATATCCGTTCCGCGAAAGTTACATGACCGACAATGATTTGGCAATTGGCAGAATTGTGGAATTCCTATCGCACACTCCTTACTGGGAAAACATGCTGATAGTTATTACCGAAGACGATGCCCAAAATGGCGTTGACCATGTTGATGCACACCGCAGTATTTTAATGTTAATTTCGCCCTGGGTAAAAAAAGATTTTGTGAGCCATTACCATTACAGTTTTGGCAGCATTTTCAAAACTTTCTGGAATATTCTGGGCTTACCCTATCTGAATCAATATGATGCCGGAGCAACCGACTTTGCCGATTTTTTCTCCGAAACGCCGGATTTTACTCCATACAACGCGATCCCTGTCGATTCAAGAATTTTCGACCCACAAAAAGCACTCGACCCGTTTGACGAAAATTTCGACTGGAAAGCGCTGAAAGAGTCGCCGGTATTAGACAACATGGAAGACATGATAAACGAAAGCAAGGAAAAAGACGAGTACCGGCTGGAGAAAAGAGAGAAAGAAAAGTAATCTTCCAAATTGAAAAAAATAAACCTAATGCAAATCAATTCAAACTATTTGTTTCTGAAAACTATCTTTCTGTTGTTTTCAGTTGCGCTAATATCGTGTTCAACAAAAAAAGTAATTACATCAGACAATTTTGAGAAAGATTCGCTCAACCAGATCTGGACCAGCGACAAATTCATAGAAGGTGGATTTCAGATTCAGACTAAAAAAACAAGGTCAGGAGAAAAAGCAGCCATGTTGCAGTTGAAACAAGGTGACCAGATTGAAGAGGAAAAAGGCACTCACTTTGAAAGAGCCGAGTTAAAAGAATCGAAAAAACTGATGTCGGCAGAATACAAAAACTATTCTTACAAATTCAGCCTGATGATTCCCGAAGGTTTTCCGGAAACCGGCACCCGGCTTGTAATTGCTCAGTGGAAACAAAACTGTCGGTCTGATAATTGTGACCCAGATAATCCCGTAATTGCTGTCAGGTTTGAATCGGGTGAGTTGTTTATCACTTTGCAAACCGATGAGATAAGACAGGAATTATACCGAAACAAAAATTCAGTTTTAAATGAGTGGCTTGATTTCAGGTTTGATGTACATTTTTCGCGAAACAACGATGGCATATTACGTGTCTGGCTAAATCAGCAGCAAATCATCAATTTTTCGGGCACAACTGCTTATGCCGAAAAATTTGGTTTTCCAACCCCCGGAGAATTCTATTTTAAAATCGGACTGTATCGCGATACGATGAAAGAACCAATGAAAATTTATTTTGATGAGTACTCAAAGTCGTCGCTAAAAAACTTACATAATTGACTTTTGCAGAACAGCAAACAAATTCAAAATCCTATCTTTGGCCCTAAATAATAATTCAATAAAATAATATGCTTTTTTTACAAAACAGGCCAACTGTAAGTTTCAGGAATTTTTTGTTTTTGTTTTCACTTATTCATGTTTTAAATATCGGAAACTCAAACGCCCAGGGATTTTTGCACCGAAATGGCAAATACATTTACGACGGTTCGGGTAAAGAAGTGATATTAAGGGGAATCGGCACCGGTAACTGGATGCTTCAGGAAGGATATATGATGCAGACTTCTGATGTGGCTCCAACTCAGCACCAGTTCAGGGCAAAATTGGTAAGTACAATTGGCGAAGCTAAAACCGACAGTTTTTATACCGTTTGGCTCGATTCACATTTCAGAAGAATTGATGCGGATTCGATGAAATCATGGGGATTTAACAGTGTGCGGGTTGCAATGCATTACAAATGGTTCACACTTCCCATTGAACAGGAACCTGTTGCCGGACAGCAAACATGGCTTGAAAAAGGTTTTACAATGATTGACTCGCTGCTCAACTGGTGCGGTGACAACCAAATGTATTTAATTCTCGACTTGCATGGAGCGCCTGGCGGACAGGGAAAAGATGCTGCAATTTCTGATTATGATGCAAAGAAACCTTCGTTGTGGGAAAGTCAGGCAAATAAAGATAAAACCATTGCTTTGTGGAGAAAACTGGCTGAAAGGTACAGCGATGAACCCTGGATTGGTGGTTACGATTTGATTAATGAACCCAACTGGCCATTACCAACCGGAAATGCACCTTTATGGGATTTGCTAAAGAATATAACAACTGCAATTCGCGAGGTTGACAAAAACCACCTGATTTTTATTGAAGGAAACGGTTTTGCAAACGATTACTCAGGATTACCACTGACTATTTGGGATAACAACCTGGCGCTGAGTTTCCACAAATACTGGACGTATAACGATTCAGGTGCTCTCGATTGGATGATTAACCTGCGAAACAGCAGAAATGTGCCGATCTGGCTGGGTGAAACCGGTGAAAACTCGAATGTGTGGTATACCGAATTAATTGCGCTGTGCGAAAAAAACCGGATTGGCTGGTCATGGTGGCCTGTTAAAAAACCAGGAATAAATAATCCACTGAAAGTGACAGTTAATCCCGATTATACAAGACTTATTAATTATTGGAAAGGAACGGCGACAAATCCCGGAGTCGACGCCGCTTTTAACGCCGTACTTCAGTTCGCCAAAAATCACAGGCTCGAAAACTGTACTTTTCAGAAAGATGTGGTGGATGCAATGATCAGGCAACCTTTCACAACCGAAACCATTCCATACAAAATATACAAAACCGGAGAACCCATTTTTGCTGTCGATTACAATCTCGGGAGAAATGGTTTTGCCTATTTTGATAATGACACAGCCGATTACCACCTCAATACCAACGTTTATACCAACTGGAACCAGGGTTGGAGTTACCGCAGCGATGGAGTTGATATTGAAACCTGTACCGATACCGATGCAAACAATGGTTTTAATGTTGGGTGGACAGGAAATGGTGAATGGATGGAATATACAGTAGAAGTTGATTCAACGGCTGGCTATACATTAAATATACGTTCGGCTTCGGGATCAAGTGGATCAAAAATAAGGCTCAAAATTGGAGGTAGATCTGTTACTCCGGTTATTCAATTACCCGGAACATCGGGCTGGCAACGCTGGCAAACCAACACATACCAGGGAGTAATACTTGAAAAAGGAACAAACAAAGTGAGGTTCATTTTTGACCAGGGTGGTTCGAATCTGAATTATTTTAAATTTTCGAATCCGGTACATACAGATAGTTTAGGCTTTACTTATTTTTATTCCGAAACTTCAACCGACGGGGAAACCATCAGTTTGCATCTGAGCAAACCGGTTACAACCGGCAACAACGAATTCAATCCGGCCGATTTTACATTAACAATCAATAATAATCCGGTTACTGTAACCTCAGTTTCAGTCACAGGTAATCAAAATATACTTTTACTCAGGATTACCGAAAAACTTTTTTACGGTGGGGCCATCAAATTATCTTACAACGGAAATTCTGTTTTCAGTAATAATCAGTCTTTAAAACCTTTTTCAAATGCTGTTGTAGAAAATAAACTGCCAGTCCGATACAATCTTCCGAGCAGAATTCAGTCTGAAAATTTTTCCTATAACAATGGATTGGTAAGCGAAACCTGTACTGACACCGGTGGTGGACTGGATATGGGATATGCCGCACCGGGCGATTATCTTGATTATTTGGTTTACGTTCCCGACTCAGGGAATTATAAATTTAATTTCAGGGTTGCATCAGAACGATCTTCCAGCCAATTAATTATTCGAATCGGTGAAGGGAATTCATTTACCGCTGTTGATACGGTTACTATTACATCAACCGGTGGATGGCAGACCTGGAAAACAGTAACTTCGAATGCAGTTTTGCCATCAGGAAGATATACTATTCGAATTTATGTCAGGTCCGGAGAATTTAACACCAATTGGTTCGAAGCTGTAAAAGCGCCAGTTACCGGACTGGAAACAAGTAAAATTAATAATTTTAATATTTATCCAAACCCGGCTTCCAGTGTTGTAAACATCGAAATCAAACCTACAATAGAAAAACAAAAAGTTAGCATTTACAGTACATCAGGTCAAATAGTTAAACAGACGGAAGTAACCGAATCGGGTACGGTTCGCATAGATATTTCTGATTTGAGAAAAGGGTTTTATCTTGTGGAATTACAAAACGAAAAAGGCGAAGCAAGGAGTGCCAAACTGTTTGTGCAATAGTCAGTCTGATTATTAATTCCCCTTTTTGATTTTGCTCGCGCCAGACAAAGCGTCGATGTTTACCTTAGGATCGAAAACAACCTGAACGGCATCTTGCCTGGCTGCATTTCGTATTTTCTGGGGTGAAACAGTTATTTTTCCGGTCATCAGCTCGGGCCGGTTGAAATTCAGCAGGTAGTTGTTGTAAAATCCAGGGTCTTTCTGTGGCAGCACAAACGGTTTTCCGAATTTCCCGTTCTCATCAACATGAGCAATAAACGTGCGTGTATGAATTCCATCGAGCCGGCGGCTGCTGAAAATCAGCCATCGTCCGTTGGTTGACCACGAATGATAACTTTCGGTTTGATTACTGTTTAACTCGCCGGCAACTCTGTATTGACCCGTATTCAAATCGAGAATACACAAATCGCTCTTTTTGTGGTGAATGGTAAAATAGCCGTAATCCGTCAGACAAAACACCAGAAAACGTCCGTCAGGCGAACATCGGGGAAAGGTGATGCTTTTGCCGGTCAGGTTCGCAGAAATTACGGTATCGGTTTTGCCCCAGAGATTTTTGTCAGGATCATATCCCGTTTGCATAAGGCTGTAACGGGTAATCATTCGGGCTGAATCGCTGGTAGCTTCGCCGGCACTGATATAATAAATGGTTTTTCCATCAGCAGACCATTCCGGCAGGTTTTCGCGACTTCTTGTCGATACATCAGAAGAGGTGGTTAATATATTTGTTTGCGTGTCGTACACCACCAAATCGGAGTATTTATCGCTCACTTCGTTGCTTTGATCTTTGAAAACATAAAAATTCTGATTTATCTTATTCACCGAAAATGCAATGTGCCGGCCATTTGGATTCCACGCACCATAAGACGCCGAAGCGAGGGTAAAATCGGTTTTGGTTTCAATTTTTTCGAGCTTACCATTATTATATATAACAGTACCCGGAAAGTTGGCCCGAATATGAAACATAAATTTTTCAGGATTATTTTTGCTCAGTGAATGACAATTGATACAACCGCCACCAACCGATTTATTCTGAATAATCACATCTTCATCGAAATTTTCGAGATTTCGCTGATACAATCCCATTTCGAACCACATTACATAAGCCGAATTTATTAGCCGATACGAAAGGTAGCTGTCGATTTTATCTTTTGCGATGCGGTGCTTTATGGTTTTATATTTCGTCCATTTATCACCATTTCTGCAAAATACTTCGACATTCAATTCTTCACCCGTGTTTTCTGATAACATTTTTTCCCAATCAGCATTTTTAATTTGTATCACCGGCTTGCTTCCAACAATTTCGATTTTATCCCCATTTTTCGATGAAATGCTTACTGCAAATTCATCGCCCGGTTCTTTTATCATAAAATTCAGCGGGGCGATATTTGGCGGGAGAGTTAATTCAGTATAATCCGGAAAAATTGCAGGAAGTTTGTCTGTTTCCGAAAACGTTTCAGGAAGCCTATCTGTGCACGAACATGCAACTACCATAAAGAGAAACAGATAGAAGGAATGTATTGAAATCTTTGAATTCATTGATAATTTTATTTTTTTCAGTTTTCAATAATTGGCATCAACTGGCTGGGTATCCAGTTTCAACTTAGTCACCTTTGGACTAAGGAACAAAACATAGTACCAATAGGTATTTTTGTAAGCCTGCGTTGCTTGTTTCGCCTTTTCCCTGTCGCCTTTGGCAGCACTTGTGAGCTTTGCAAATTCCCTGAATCTATCGGTTGTCGGTTCCGAAATTTTTATTCGGTCAAACAACACATTACTCTTCCCCTGTGATCTGTAAAGAATAATTGCTTCCTCCAAAGCAACCGGAAGCTTTTTATAATTGAGTTGATTCATATATTTTAAATCTTCGGTAAGCGAAACAACATCGTGTTCCATCAGGTCGAAAGCAATTAAATATTCAAATGCCGCTTTATTCAATGGATTTTTTTCGAGCTGACTTATTAGTTTTAAAGGTGGAATTCCTATCATTCCTTCGGTTTTGTTCATGTCTTTCCTTTTCTGTGCAATCAAAGGATCGGTGTCAGCCTTTTCCGGATTACTGATGTAATTCCGGTATTTCTCAACCCATTTCCTTTCCAGTGGATTGGCTGCAAGAATATTTAAATATGTACCGGCAGCTTCCATGTTATTCATGATCATACAATTTAAAACCAGCCGTTTTAGCACCCGCGGACTGTTTCTCATTAATGTTTCCGATTCAAATGCATAGCGCTGCGATTCGTCGATATTGCCTAAATCGAAGTAGATATCACTGTTTGGGAGGGCAACTTCCGAAGTAAATGGTTTATCCAGAAATAAGCCTTGCGAACCCAGTATCTGGTCATATTCAAAAAGTTTTTCAAGCAACTGGCCTTTATTCGACAACGCCCTGTTGTATTGAAAATTAACCATCCTGTCATAGGTTTTCATCTTTTCGCTCAATGCTATCACATTATCCCAGTCCTGTTCAAAGGCATAATAATCAATTTCCATTTTTAATTTTTCCGCCGGTTTGTACACCTTGTAAAACACGATTCCTGAAACACCAACTAAAATAAAAGCATAAAGCGAAAATGCAATTTTCCGGTTGTCACTGAATTTAAATCCTGGCCGGTTTTTGATTTTTGCTTTATCAGGTTTTTTCATCAAAGGCTGAACTTGCTTTTTCGTTTCTGACAGGATTGCTGAAATTTTTGATAACAATACAAATACCGGAATTATTGAAAGGCCAACATAAAAAACCGGTGGCCTGGTGTAACGTATCATTGCGGCCACATCGGGAGTCGAACGAAAAAAGGAGTTATTGAGCGAAGAAAGAAAAACAAAATGATATGCGACAAAAGGAATTACGAATGCTTCCGCTAAAATTAGTGAAACATTGATAAACATATTTTTATAAGGTTTTGCAAAAATTAAAATGGCCGAAGACCCCATAAAAATCAGGAAGTACATTCCACCACTTATATAATATAACTAAAATTTCCCACATGGGAAAGTGTTGATATATCAAGAAATTAAAATGTAATAAGTAGTGGTAAAATAGATATTAAATTGCTATATTTGAGTTAGTTACACACCAAAAAGCATTTTATTTATAAAACCACTACTTATGACATCAAAAATAGCACATTTAAGCGAATTGGAAAGCGTTCTTTGCAATAATGAAAAAACCAACGAAGGGATACTCCATTTCTTTTCAGTTTTCAAAATTGGGCGGCTTTTGGGCTCATTCGGTTCATTTAAAAGCAAAGGGTTCGACGTTACGGTTCTTTTGCTTTCATTATTAGTTTTCAGGCTCAGGGGTGAAAGTATTTGCAGGATGCAAATCCAAAGCAAAAACTTTCTTGAAAAGATTGATGACAATACCTTTTATCGCCTGATGAATAACCCTTGGATGAATTGGCGCAAATTACTGATGACATTTGCCAAACAATTTACCGGGCAGGTGAAAGCCAATGGCGACAACACAGCCGGAGTAACCTGTTTTGTTTTGGATGATACCGATATTGAAAAAACCGGAAAGACCATGGAATTCATCAGCCGGATTTTCAACCATGCGACCAAGCTCTACCCATTGGGGTATAAATTGCTTCTGCTGGCTTTCTGGGATGGCAAAAGCCTTATTGCAACAGACTGTTCACTCCATCGTGAGAAAGGACAAAAGGGAACTTACGGTTTATCAAAGAAGGAGCTACAATCACAGTTCAGTAAAAAACGTGATAGCAAATCGCCAGGACAAAAAAGGGTTGAAGAGTTAGATATAAAAAAAGGCGAAGTTGCCATTTCGATGCTCAAACGAGCTGTAAAAAATGGGTTTAGAGCAAGTCATGTACTGATGGACAGTTGGTTTGTAAACGATTACATGATTAAAAGCGTTCGTACCATAAAAAACGGGGCAATGCATTTACTAGGGATGTGCAAACTTGACAGGCGGAAATATCTGGTTGACAAAAAGGAATTGAACGCCCATCAATTGATTGCCAAAAACCAGCGTAAGAAAAGCAGGTATTCAAGAAAATACAAGTCAACCTACATCTCTCTGGTGGCTGATTACAAGGGTGTAAAGGTCAGGCTTTTCTTCATACGTTATAACAATGCAAAGAACTGGACAATCCTGTTGACAACTGATTTATCCCTATCTTTCGTTGAGGCAATAGAACTGTATCAGATTCGTTGGACAATCGAAGTCTTGTTTAAGGAATGCAAACAGTACCTACGTTTGGGTGGTAGCCAGAATACTGATTTCGATGGCCAGATTGCAGATGTAACAATTACGTTGGCAACCCATACAATATTGTCACTGCAAAAACGGTTCAGTTCATACGAAACTATGGGCGAACTGTTCCGCGAAACCCAACAGCACCTGCTGGAACTAACTTTATGGGAGCGGTTGGTCAAGGTATTTCTTAAAATGGTGATTCAACTAGCGATGATATTGAATGTTGATGTAGAAGAAATAATAGAGAAACTAATGCAAAGCGACCAAACAAGCAAGCAACTACTGGCAATACTCAAAGTGGTGGTTGAATTTAAAGATAATGGCCAAAATAACGACAAAACAGTCGTCGGTCTTACAGCAGCCTGATAATAAACAATTAACGATATGCTTACAACTAAAATGAAATATTTAACATGCCCGATTATGGGGCCTTTAAAATGTGGGAAATTTTAATAATATAATAGTATACCTGTAATTAATGTGGGAAACGAAACCGTAAAACCTATCCGCTTTTCAAGTAAAGTACATAAATATAAAAAACCCGAAACAATTATAAGGTTAATTATTACTGAGAAATGAAAATTATAATCACACATCATCGCCAAAATAATAATCTGAACTAAGGGAACAAGTAAAAGCATCAAACCGGATTTCTCCTTTCGGAAATACATTGTTTTAACCAAAAAAAATGAAATTAAAAAGCCGGAAGCAGCAACTAAAATGCTGCCTGTAATATTCGAAATAAATAATTGTGAAATAAACAGACTCAGATACTCTGCCGGTCCTCCTGAAAAAGCAAGGTAATAATCAAGAAACAATTTGGTGGATTGCCATGCAATTTGCTGATTATAATGATGTAAAGAAGTATTTATCGCAAAAAAACAAAACAAAAAAGAAAAAACTGCCGAAACAGTAAATATTAAATATAAATGGAACTTTTCTGATTTCATTAGTAGTTAAGTTGAGTAATAAAAAATCATTCCGCTTTCAGTCATAATGATAAGCAAAAATAATAACCTTTATTTTATTCAAAAAATCTTTCTGCCTTTTATTGATGCAATTATTTGAAATACAAATGTTTTACAAAAAAAGTTAAGAAATATTAAAAATTAGTCAATATTCAATCAATTTAAATTATAAATTTGGCGGATTAGAAAAACATTGAATATGAAGAAATCAGTAAAACTACTTCTTGCAGCCGTGTTTGCTGTCGGGATGTTTGGGATCACAGGATGCGTAGATCATCAGGAAAGATATGACACTCCCCCCTGGCTCGGTGGATCGAGCATAGAAACGCTGAAAGAAAGAGGAAACTACAATACCTTCCTCGAACTTATGGAAAAAGCAAACTATTCGGTGCCTATTTCCAAGCAATTATTTACACTGTTTGTGCCCAACGATGAGGCTTTTGCAGCCTATTTTAAGTCGATTGGCAAAAACTCAGTGGCCGATTTAACCAAAGATGAAGCGGTGCAACTATTTACACTGCATGTGTTGCGTAATCCGCGGTCAAGAACTCAACTGGTGTATGAATATGCATGGGGTGAGTTTCAGGGTCCTAATCAGGCTGCACCTATGGGAGAATATGCATCACTGTTCCATAGAAAGCCGACACCAAGTACTTCAATTCCTTATTCAGAAGTGGTAAAATATGACACTCCCGGTCAAAAGGCGGGAACTGAGTTGTTGATGTACACCGGCGGAAAAAATATAGGCCTTTTTACTGAAGAATTTTTTACCGATTTTGGTGGTAATCCAATTGGTGATGATTACCTTTTTATGTTTCCCGGAAGCACATGGAAGAAAAATTACACACCGAATTTAAAGGCAATGAACTGGCACAATGCGCAGGTAATTCCGAATCCCGATATCCCTGATGAATTGGAAGTTCGCACAGCAAGCGGATTTATATATTTTCTTGACAGGGTGGTGGCGCCAATGAAAAGTATTGAAGAATACATGCGTGCTAACCTGAATAAATATGGATTGTATTATGATATTCTGCAAAGATTTGCCGAATATGGCGGTCAAAAATCTGACGAACTGGGCAGGATTTTATACAAAAAAAGTTACACAGCTCCTCTTTTTAATCTTGCGGAAGAATTAGGACCATCAACCAATACTGCCGTTCCTCCACAAAATATGTGGACCATATTCCTGCCGACAGATGCAGTACTTCAAGATTATCTTAAAAATACTGTATTAAAATATTACGATTCTCTTGACAGTGTGCCAAGAGTTACTCTTTATTACATTCTGCAAACTCAGTTATCTGCCCGATTAGTAGTGATGTCGGCATTGGAAAAAGGTTACTTTAATGCCTTTGGCGATGCCATGAATATTCCGAAATCGGACATTGCATCTGGTTACATGTGTAGTAACGGCGTTGTTTACGAGTCAAAAAAAGTACTCGAACCAAATGTTTTTACCTGTGTTCCGGGATTACTATTCATCGATAAAGACTATTCAACACTGCTTTATGCGCTTAATGCAGCAAATATGCTTTCCAGTCTTTCGAATCCTGATTCCCATGTTACGCTGTTCGCTTCTACCAACGAACAACTCGAAAAATATGGCATCAGGTATAACGCGACCAATGCCATTATCGAATTCAGAAGTCCGGCAAATGGTAAATGGAACCCGATGAGTTCAACTGATTTAAATTTATTTGCACAGGACCAAATATTTAAAGGCAGATTATCTGATTTTAGCGGAGATGGTACCTTCGTTGAACTGACATCAGGAAATTATTTGCGTTATGCAGATAATAAAATTGCTGCTGCTGAAAATCAGTTTAAAAACGACATAGCGAGTGTTACAGATGTAATTGAAAATGATCGCAACGGATTTTTAGTTAAAGTAGATAGGCCTGTAGAATCAAGACTTGTGATGGGCGATTACCTTATGTCTGATCCTGAAGTTTCTGATTTTGCAAAATTGCTGACTGCGGCAAATCTTCTTGCCAGAGCCCAAATTTCAGACACCAGAGAAGTATATTACAATTTAAAGTTCCTGGCTGCAGCCAAATACTGGAGTGGTTTTATTCCCACCAATTCAGCAATGAAAAAAGCCAGAGATGAGGGTTTTATTAATATTCCTGCGTCTCCTACTACCGGCTGGTTTAGCAAACTTTCAGCCGCCGGAAAGGATTCCGTTAATAGTTTTATTATGTACCATTTTGTTAAGGACGATGTGGTTTTTGATGATGGAAAACTATCAGGAAATTTAAGCACCAATCGCACATATAAAAACGCAGATGGGAAAACAGTAAATGCTACTGTTAAAGTTTCAAATATTCCTAAAAATCTTTCTCTTTATGATGTTTCAGAACAGGTGGTTTATCTTAATCCTGCAAAGGCTAATATTCTTGTAAGAAAAGGTGTTTGCCATAAACTCGACACTGTTTTAAAATATTATAAATAGTTTTAAAAAGTCTAACCAGAGCTAACATGAAAAAAATACTATTACTATCGGGCATACTATTTTGCTTATTATCAGGTTTCAATAAAGCATATGGCCAATCTGCCATCATAAAAGGAAAGATTGTGGATTCGACAACCAAAGAAACACTGATGGCCGTTAATGTTGTTGAGGTTGATAAAAATGGAAGGTTCATCAGCGGTATAACATCTGACATAAATGGGAACTATGTTTTAAAGATTTCCGATGTAAAAAACCAGATTCAGGTATCGTTTATCGGGTACAAAAAACAAACTTTTGCAATTGAAGGCAGGACAACTATCGATATAAACCTTGAAACAGAATCAATTGCTGTTGGCGACGTTGTTGTAACCGGAAATAAAATGGGCAACGACGGAACGACACAGGTACGCGACAGGGCAACTGCCGTAACCCGGCTCGAGTTAAAGGGGATGGAAACCGTTATGTCAACCTCGGTGGAAGATATGCTTCAGGGACGTTTGGGTAATGTTGATATATCATCAGTTTCCGGTGACCCGGGAGCTGGATTAAATATCAGAATCCGTGGAACAGCTTCGTTAAATGCACGTAACAAACCGCTTATCGTAATCAATGGTATTCCTTATGATGCCAATATTGACGACAGTTTCGATTTTGGAAGTGCCGATATTGAAAAATTTGGTAATTTAATTGATGTTTCTCCTGAAGATATTGAATCAATTGAAGTTCTTAAAGATGCCGCTTCAACAGCGGTATGGGGTTCCAGGGCATCAAACGGAGTTTTGATGATAAAAACAAAACGTGGATCCAAATCAAAACCCATTTTTGAATACACTTTTAAAGCAACTTCAGCGCATGAACCCGACCCAATTCCCATGCTTGACGGAGCCGGTTACGCCCGTCTCATTGCCGAAGAACATTATAATGTTACCTATAATAATTTCTTTACTGATGATGGAGTATTTAACCCGGGAACTTCCGATGAAATTGCTTTTAATCCTGAATTCGAGGAATACAACAACTATTCGCAAAATACAAACTGGGTTAAAGAGATTACCCAGGTAGCTTTCACTCAGCAGCATGATTTTTCGGTTCGTGGTGGTGGTGATAAATCAAGATACAACATGTCGATGGGATATTTTGACGAGGGTGGAACAACCATTGGTAATAACCTCGAAAAACTTACCCTCCGCAGTTCTCTGGACTACGATCTTTCTTCCAAAATACAGTTCATGTCCGATATCATGTTTACACGTTATAACCAGGATAACACCTATGATGTTGAAGACTCGGAATATGGTAATTGGAAATCTTTAAGATCTGTGGCATACCGTAAACAGCCAAATCTTTCGGTTTTTGACCTCGATACGTTAGGAAACAGTTCAGGTGAATATTTTACTCCTGTCAATACTTTACAGGGAAATGCATGGGACGTTTACAATCCTGTTGCATTTGCAAATCTTGGCACACAAAAAAGATTTAAGGACAATGCACGGGCCTTATTTAGTGTTAAATACAACATTACTCAGCAATTTTGGTGGAAAGCTACAGTAACACTCGACCTTTTCGACCAGAAGATATCTAAATTTCTGCCTTATAAAGCAATTGGATACAACTATGACAATGATATAACCAACCGGGCTTCCAATGAATTTTCAAAGAAAAGTTCCATATTCACAATAAATCAGTTTTTTTATCGTCCCGACTTTGGAACCGATCACGATGTGTCATTTATGGGACAGATAGATACCGAAGAATCCCGCTCGAGATGGTATAAAACTGAGTCGAGTCAATCAGCATCTCCGTTTATAACCGAACCGGTAAATGATAAACACCTTAATTATTTTGGCGCCAGTTATACCGAATACCGATCGCTGGGTTTTTATGCAACGGGTAGCTATAAATGGAAAGATAAGTACAGCGTTATGCTGGGAGCCAAGTACGAAGGGAATTCGAAATTCAGTGAGGAAAGCCGTTGGGGTTTGTTCCCTACTGTTGCAGGATTCTGGCGCCTTTCGGGTGAAGAATTTATGCAAAGCGCCACTTTTATTGATGATTTGAAACTAAGAATGAGTTGGGGGCAAAGTGGTAACTCTCCTGCTGGTAATTATCTTTATTATAATACCTACAGAGCAGGCTCAAGCTATTCTTACATGGATATGCAGGGAGTACAACCCAATGGTATAGAGCTGACAAGTCTTCAATGGGAAACCATTGATCAGTTAAATCCCGGTATTTCTTTTATCGGTTTAAACAGCAGGATGAATATTGAAGTTGACTATTACGTCAAAAAAACATTAAACCTGTACCTCGAAAATTCCGGAATTCCTGATCATACTGGTTTTAGCAGTATCGACCGTAATGATGGAGAAATGGAAAACAAGGGGTATGAGTTCATGATTGATTATACAATTATCCGGAAAAAAGATTTTCAGTTAAATTTTAACTTAAACCTTTCAAGCAATAAGAACAAGGTGATACGTTTGCCCGAAAATTACAGTCTTGTATATGGTAACATGCTCGAAAATGGAAACTATAAAATAAGCATCACCCCAGGTGAACCTCTTGGGGGATTTTTCGGATACGAGTATGAGGGAGTTTATGCTACCGATGCCGATGCAATTGTGAGGGATGTAAATGGCGACCCTGTTTATGGTATTGGTTCAGACACTCCTTTGAAAATGATTATGGGTGGTCCTTCAGCTTATGTTTTTGAAGGTGGTGATGCAAAGTACAAAGACCAGAATTATGATGGAAAAATTGATGAACTTGATCTTATTTATTTGGGTGATTTAAATCCACAGGTTATGGGTGGCACCGGATTTAGGGTTCAATACAAGGGATTCATCTTGAACTCCTTCTTTTATTTCAAATACGGCCAGGAGATTATCAATCAAACCCGCATGGATACCGAAAAAATGTATAACTATGATAATCAGAGTACAGCAACCGACTGGCGCTGGAGAAGAGCAGGTGATGAAACTGATATGCCAAGGGCACTATACAACCAGGGTTTTAACTGGTTAGGATCTGACCGTTTTGTTGAAGATGGTTCGTACATCAGGTTAAAATCGTTATCACTTAGTTACATTGTTAAACCCGAAGTTACCAGACGGTTGAAATTGAGCGATATGAAAATATTTGCAACTGCATATAACCTTTACACCTGGACTAATTATTCAGGACAGGACCCGGATGTGGCACCGCCAACAAGGCCTGATACGCTGCCAAGAGATTACAGTAAAACACCGCCAAGTAAAAAGTTTATGCTTGGGTTAAACCTTGTTTTCTAACTATTAAATATTAATTCAATGAGAAAATTAATTATAAAAGGTTCGTTAATTGTTGCCCTGGCAGCTTTAATTATTGTAACTACATCATGTCAGGATTACTTAACGGTTGCCCCTGAAAATGACCTGATAAAAGAGAAATTCTGGACCAAAACGGCAGATGTAAACAGTGCCCTTGCAGCTACTTATAATGCCATGCGCAAAGCAAGTCTTAAATCGTTAATACATGGCGAGGTTCGGGCAGATTTGGTGAACTTCACAGGTCCTCAATTTTCTGGTTATGCCCAAATTGGAGCAAGCAATATTAGTCCAACAAATGATGCTGTTAAGTGGACAGAATACTATACTGCGATCAACCTCGCAAATACACTGATGTATTATGACGATGAGGTATATGCAAAAGACAAAACATTTACAAAAGAAATGATGGACGCGATTGAAGCGGAAGCGCTGTTTATCCGTTCACTTTCCTATTTCTACCTTGTGCGTTTATGGAAAGATGTTCCGTTGGTTTTGGATGCATCGGTATCTGACACAACCAATCTGTATGTTGGTAAAAGCCCTGAAAATGTGGTTATAAATCAGATCATCAGCGATCTTTTGAAAGCTCAGGATATGGCATATACCACAGAATTTAAAGGGAGCACCTATTTTTACGGACGTGCGAACAAATATTCAATTATGGCACTTTTGGCAGATGTTTACCTTTGGAGTGAACAATACCAGAAATCTTATGACTATTGCGATTTGTTAATTAATTCAGGAATGTATGCCATTGAAAGTACTGAAACCATGTTTAATATTTATTATCCGGGAAATTCTCCCCTGGAAAGTATAATTGAACTTCAGTATAATGATGCACTTGATAACCAGGAAAATCCGCTTTACAATGATTTGGTTCCAACTTATGGTGGCGGAGGTGCTGAAATAGATACACGAAATCTTACTTTATTAATGGAAAGGGAAGATCTCCGTCATTTTGGGGGTAAAGAAGCGATATGGAAATACAGGGGAAAAGATGCACTGGGTCTTGTTTCCAGGACAGGAACAGAACGTGATGCCAATTGGAATATATACCGTTATGCCGACATACTTCTTATAAAAGCTGAAGCAGCAATTGAACTTAATAAATTCGACGAAGCCAACAACCTGATAAGGGAATCCCTGTTACGCGCAGGTATGCCTTATGAAGATAAATCTGACAAAATTGATTTAAGAGATGCTCTGTTAGACGAAAAAGGAAGGGAGTTTCTTTTCGAAGGAAAACGTTGGTTTGATTTGTTACGTGCTGCCAAAAGAAATAAATTTCAAAATAAACAGATAATCATTGATATGATTCTCTCGGGCGCCGATATTAAACAACAGGCCATTTTGAAAACAAAAGTGTATGATACGTTAAGCTATTACTTACCTATAGCCGAACGTGAGCTTATTTACAACCAGAATCTGGTTCAGAATCCTTATTACGATCGTTAAAAAATTAAAAGTTATTTTTATGAAAAATATATTTTGGCGTATTCCAGCACAGGTCGGCAAATTAATATTATTTGCATTGATACTGTTTGGATGCAAACAGGAACCGGTTTTATGGAATGTTGATTCTACACAGCAGGTTATTAGCGAATATGTAGAAAGTAAAGAGGAATTCTCTGAATTTAATAAAATATTGGAGAGTACCGGGTTAAACAGTCTTCTGGCAGTTCGCGGACCATTTACATTGTTCCTTCCTTCGGATGAACTAATGAAAGCTTACTACACTGAAAAAGGAGTAAAATCATATACTGAATTTAGTGAAGAATTTTTAAAGTCACTTGCCCTAAACCATATCATTGGGCGTCAAATCGAATCCGGGGATATTGGTCTGGGAGCAATCAGTGAACCAAATGCAATTGGCGATTTTATTGTTACCGAATTTGAGGGTGCTGATATTATCCTGAATAAGAAAAGTAAAATTGTTAAAAGAGATATTCTGGCTTCGAATGGCGTGGTACATCATGTTGGAAAAGTGCTTGATCCCATCACAAAGAATGTTTTCGATGTACTTTCGGGCAATCCATCCTATTCCATATTTACCGAAGGATTAAAACGTACTAATCTGAAAGATACTTTGCAGACCATATCTTTTATGTATGGTAAAAGACCAGCTCGTGCCCGTTTCACAATACTCGCTGTGGCTGACTCCACCTATAACAGGTTTGGTATTAAATCTGTTAACGATTTAATTGCAAAATATACCAATTCACCCGATAGTCTTACTTACCTGAACAACGGATTTTACAGGTATATGGAATATCATTGTCTAGCAAATACTTACTACCTCAGCGATTTGAAACTTAATAACAATCTTTATCCAACTTTGACATACGACAACAACGTTTCAATAACCGTTGACACTGACTATAAAATTAACATCGATGCCAAGAGTAAACAATATACTCCCTTTGTAATCGAACAATGTAATAATCCTGCAAAAAACGGTACTGTTCACACAGTTGCCGGACTTTTACCTGTTGTTCAACCCATACCCGTTATATTGACCTGGGAAACAACCGACCATTTCGATATGAAACAAGGCGATTATTACACAAAATACTACGAACGTTGGTTTGATGGACAGAATACATTTGCAAATATTAAATGGGAAGGAGATTATTTGTTGTATTATTATAAGAGAAATCATGGTTTGATTAAAGATGATGCCTTGAGTATGAGCGGTTGGTGGTGGGTTGAAGTAACTACCCCAAAGATCATGAAGGGCAAGTACAAAATAACAGGTAATATTTGGAGTGGGCAGGTTAATTATGCTGTTTATGTTGACGGCGTTAATACTGCACTTGTTAAAAGTTCTGATCCTGCAAGTAGCTATACCTGGGCTGAAGTTGAATGGACCACTACATCAACTCATAAAGTTAAAATAGTAAATACAAGCCCTGGTTTATTGTTCTGGGATACAATCATATTTACACCAATTAATTAATTCAATACCTGTTAAATAATTTAATACAGTTTTGAAATGACAAAAAGAAACTTATACTCGACCTGTTTATCTCTTTTAACCTTGTTTTTTGCCATCAATCTCAGTCAACCTCTGATGGCTCAGACACCTGAAATAAATGTTAAAGGTGTGGTTACGGAATCAGGCACCGGAAATCCTCTAAAGCAGGTTTCAATTTCAGTATCATCAACAGGTACAACTGCAGATACCGATGAAAAGGGAGAATTTACCATCTCAGTACCCGATTTGGAAGCAGAATTAACCATTAACCTTCCCGGATACAATGTGAGAAACATCTACCTGAACGGAAGGGAATTTATAACAGTATCACTGGTATCAGCCGAATTCAGAACATTTGATAATGGGTATTACACACCAACAGGTGTTATAAACGTTAAAGATGCTGTTTATTCAGTTACCTCACTTACGTCAGACAATTTAAAATATTCAAAGGTGACCTCGTTTGATCAGGCACTTCAGGGAAAAGTACCCGGAATGTCGGTAATTCAGCAATCGGGAATGCCTGGTCACAGAACTTTTATGAATGTCCGCGGAATTTCTTCGTTGTTTGGCAACACAGAGCCTTTACTGTTTATTGATGGAATGATTCACGATTATTCATATGCCAATTCGAGTCTTATGGAAGGATTTGCATTAAATCCCATGGATGTTTTGGACATTGATGATATTTCTGACATCTCTGTTTTAAAGGATGGATTATCGTATCTGGGTGCTGCCGGTTCAAATGGTGTAATTAACGTTAACACCGAGCAAAAGGCCGAAACCAGTACTGTAATGAAATTTTCAGCGTATGGAGGTATTACAATGGCTCCAAAAAGTCAGGATCTGCTCGACGCCGGTGAGTTTAAAAATTACTTTACTGAAATGTTAAACTCACAGGGATATAATTCAAGCGAGATTAATACAAGGTATCCTTGGTTAAATGGAAATACCTCTTCAAAAGATTATTACAAATACAACAACGTTACCGATTGGCAGGATGAAACTTATTCACCATCGGCTGTTTCAAAATTCCATTTCTTCCTTAAAGGGGGCGATGATATTGCAACTTACAACATATCCACCGGTTATTTATCGCATACCGGAATTTACGATAAATCAGCATACACCCGGTATAATTTGCGTATTAATGGTAAAATCAATATCACCGATAAATTCTCAGTAACTCCAAATGCCAAGTTATCTCTGGCTGACAGCAAACTGGCTAACCAGGGATCGAGTGCATGGAAAAATCCAATACTGGCAACTGCTTTAAAACCATCTATTATGGCTCCTTATGCCAGAGATCCCGAAACAGGTACTACGCTTGATTATTTGGATGATGTGGGCGATGTTTTTATGGTAAGTAATCCTACTGCAATTACACAAAATGCGCAGGGTTCAAACCGTAATTACCATTTTCTTTCTTCAATAACTGCCGCTTACCGGTTTAACGAGCATTTTAACATTTCAACTTTGATCGGTATAAATTTCAATAACTCGCGCGAAAACATCTTCTTACCCGATATCGGTATGGTACAGGTTGATTCAGCTTATAACAGTCCGGGCGATTTTGTGTTTGAATTCCGTTCAACACAGAATCATACCACATTTACCTATACCAATAAAACAGCTTCAGGTCATTCAATTTTGGCAAATGCAGGATTCAGGTATATGCAAAACACCTACAAGTATAACCTAAGTACCGACCTTAATACTCCGTCCGATGATTTTAAAAGTCTTGGTCAGGGTTCGCAGTACAGTTTCCTCCGTTCTACTGTCGGCGATAACAGAGGACTGAAATGGATTTCAATTTTCGGTGACTTCAGTTATAATTTCAGAAATAAATATTACGTAAACGCGAATATGTCATACGATGGAAATTCGGCAACAAATGAATCACATCGTTACAATATTTATCCAACCGTCGGTGGTGCGTGGAGACTTTCATCCGAAGATTTCCTGAATCAGTCAGGCTGGATTGAAGATTTAAAAATCAGAGCATCATACTCGGTTGCAGGTAATATGTTCAGCAGTGTTTACGATAATTCGAAATTGTATTATACCGACCGCAGGATGAATGGAACAGGTGTTTTAACCCGCGAAATCATTCCAAATGAAGAAATGGAACTGGAGAAAAAGAACACGATTAATGCCGGCGCCGACCTTTCGGTATTAAAACAACAACTTAACGTTCATGTCGATTTCTTTAAATCGAATGTAAACAACCTGATTATCAGACAGGAACTTCCCTCAACTTTCGGTTATACCGATTATTATGACAATGGCGGTAAACTTGAAGTTACCGGACTTGAAATTTCTGCTGATACACGTTTACAATTCAGCGATCTGATTTGGACACTTGGAGCATCGGTTAGCAAAGAACTTACAACAATAAAAAGTCTGACTTTCATTAATCCGAATACAACAAGTATTATCACAACCATTGATGCTGCCCAGTTTATAACATCAGAAGGTAATGCTGTAAATGCTTATTACGGCTACAAAACCAATGGTCTGATATCGGCCAGTGAAGCAGGCAAAATTATGGGACCAAACGGAGTTATGATGCAGGAAGGTGATATTAAATTTAAAGATGATGGTAATAACATCATCAACGAAAACGACAAAACCATTATTGGAGATCCAAATCCTGAACTTTTTGGGAATATATTTACAGCCTTTGTTTATAAGAATTTTCAGCTTTCCGCGATGTTTAACTATTCAGTTGGCAATGAAGTGTTCAATTATGTGAGGTACAAAACCGAATCGATGAGCGATTACGCCAACCAGTCAATAACAGTTCTCGACAGATGGACAGCAACCAATACCAGCGCTACTTTGCCAAGAATGGCATACGGCGATCCATCGGGCAATACAGCTTTTTCTGATCGCTGGATTGAAGATGGTTCTTATCTGCGCCTTGGACAGTTAACATTGAACTACAATGTTCCTCCAATACAGGGATTTATAAAAGGAGTTGCTGTTTATTTAACTGCCACCAACCTTTTCACTTTAACCAATTATTCAGGTTACGATCCGGATTTCATGTACATGAACAGCCCGTTTTATATGGGAGTTGATTATGGCAAAATGCCACAGACGCAATCGTTTATTATTGGTTTAAAATTAGACTTATAACAGGAAAAATTGATATAAAATGGAAAACAGATCACGAATAACACCGTACTTACTGGCTATTTTCAGTGCGATTATGGTTTTAAGTTTCGGATGTAAAGATGATTTCTTTAACGAAACTGCCGGAGACAGAATTACTCCGGATAAGCATTATCAGTCAATAAATGATGCTAACGTATCGATGCAGGGTGCTATTGTTACGCTGCAGGATGCAATGCCAAAATTGATTATGCTCGACGGATTACGTTCGGACTTGATGGAAGTTACACCAAATGCTGACTCCTATTTAAGGGAAATAAATTACCAGACGATTTCGGCAACAAATCCGATTATAAATCCATCCGATCTTTACAAGGTTATTGTTAATGTAAACGAAGTACTTCTCAACATTGATAAAGTTGCTGAAAAAGACAGAAATTATGATGAATTAACTGCTTATTCAATCAAAGGAGGATTAATCGGAATGCGGGCGTGGACTTACCTTACTCTTGCACGTTTGTACAACAAAGTGGCATACATCGATGGCAATCTCACTTCACTGCCTGCAAATCTTTCACAAACTGTATTAACCAAAGATGCAATTCTCGATACACTTATCAATCAATTGGAAACCTATTTTAAATCGGAATATACAACAACAAAGTATCAGGAATTAAGAATTCCGCATTATGTGAACAACAAAGCGCTTTTGGGTGAGTTATATCTTGAAGTTGGCCGATATGCCGATGCCGCCAATTACCTGAAACTGGCCTGCGAAAGTTATGGAAATCAGCCCACTATGCTTAAAGTTAATAATGCAAATCAAAATGCAGCCTGGGGTGCAATATTTCTGAATGCTGAATCAAACAATATTGAAAATATTTCAGTAATCCCCTTTTCAAGGGCCGAAGACCAATTCAATCCTCTTGCAGACTGGTTGGGTTATGACCGTAAGTATCTGGTAAAACCATCGACATTACTGGTTGACTCGTTTATTGCACAGATAGATGCTACCGGAGCTAAGGGGGATTTATGGAGAGGTGGTATTACATTCGGGTTAAAGGATTTTGCATGGACCAGTGACACCACTTACACCTTTGGGGAAGCATATATTACAAAATATGCGGTTGACCCGACTGATCCTCAAAGTTCAGACATTATTCTTTCAAGAGCAGCCGATATTCATTTAATGCTGGCGGAAGCTTATAACCGTATGGAAGATGCTACTGGTAATTCAAAAAAATTCGCGTTGATGCTTTTAAACCAGGGAGTGAATAAGGAGAATCCAAAACCACCGGCATTTGCCAGGTGGTCGTCCAATATCGGTGTAAGGGGAAGGGCATATTTGAAATCGCGTGAAGTACCCAAGAATATGATTTCTAACGATTCAATCACTACTTTAATCGAAGATTTTATTATTGATGAAAGAGCGCTTGAGCTGGCATTCGAGGGTAAACGCTGGACAGATTTGGTACGTGTTGCAGAGCGCAGGAACGATCCGGCCTATCTTGCCGACAAAGTTGCAGCAAAATTTAAAGGTACTCCATATTACAACCAGGTTCATGCAAAATTGATGAATCCCGCCAATTGGTACCTCCCTTTTAAATAAAATTTCATTACCGAATATAAAAAAATGGCTGCAGAAAACTGAGGGCACTGAAAAAGTCCCTTTGTCATGAATATTAATCTTAAGCAGTAAAATAAAGAAATAAAATCTTGTATTTTACTGCTTTTTTAATATTTTAAGGCCTGAAATAAAGGCACTTAAATGTTAGTACAACAACAAAAGATCCAGCTGAGTACATACTCAGATTTATACGACCTTATCGTACCCCAGAATAATCTTCTGCGAAAAATTAACGAGCTCATCGATTTTTCGTTCATTTATGATGAGCTGGTAAATAAATACTGCTCAAACAATGGGCGCAAT
>Ga0247841_10004111_pt1 | contig 25562 bp, 17 predicted proteins | sample LaCruzMarch2015__2_FD_192410 | JGI IMG/M metagenome (GOLD analysis project Ga0247841, IMG submission 192410) | Freshwater microbial communities from meromictic Lake La Cruz, Castile-La Mancha, Spain - LaCruzMarch2015_18m | ecosystem: Environmental > Aquatic > Freshwater > Lake | place: Spain... | reverse complement strand
AACAGCACTTCTCCTGCTTGGATATAGAGAACCTGACAGTATGATAATAGATACTCAATAGCATCAAGATCAATGCCGCGAAAAAGTAATGATTTCCCCAAAGCATTTTTCAGCTCGGTAATTGAAATCGGAGAGTTTCTTGCGTAGGTTTGGCTCATAAGTTTATACCTTTAATTGAATTTATACATAACGACATTAATATTTGCGCATGTTGAAGATTATTTCACATTGGTGACGCGATAATCACGCGCAAAGAATTTTGCCACTGTGTATGATATCATAATTGCTACGAAAACAACATTAATAATATCGGCTTGAAACCCTTAGAAAAGGGTTGATTTTGAAAAACAACAAGGAAGATACCCGTGTAGCCGAAAGCTGGAATCAGGGGCGTTTTTGATTTATCTGATCCCGGCTTTTTAGTATCGACGGAATCAAAAGGGGGTTCTGAATTTAAAAATCCGGGTCGTGTGTTCTATGGTTTTGATTATCTGTCACTGAGCCATTACTGACTTTACCTACCAAGTCAACAAGGTGTCTTGACCAGTTTTAGTCAAGGTTAACAAAGGAAAGTTCATAGAAAACGGGAAATCCCGCTTTACCCATCTATCAGAAACTTGAAGGTACCCTGATAGATGGGCGTGTGATCATATTGGACCATTGCGCAAGGGACGCAATAAATTTCATAGACGTTCAAGTGGATAAACCATTCACCTTACCGGATTCCCGTAGAAAGCATTCTCTCTTTTTATTGATGAAGTATCACCGGTAAGCTTAACATCTACGGCTATTTGGCGATTGCAATTGAGATTTGCACAGTTACCATTATCAACGAGCTTCCCATCTGCCCCTACGGTAAAGCCTAGGGTGCGTGAAAGCTTACCATCCTGAAGGACTTTTATCTCGTACTCGCCTGGATTTGAAGAGAGGACATGGGCATCGGGATGGCTGTTCGTCTCCTCATTATTGAAAACGAGAACCGTGTTAAACCAGAAAGATTGAAGGCTCCATACGTATGGAGAGGACTCGAATGTACTATATGATTTCTTCTGATTTGCTTTTGATGACGCAATTTTCTTGCCCTTGTAAAAAAGAAACCCCTCCAAATGTGGAGAGTCCCCTCTAAACCAGAGGTCTGTCTTAAAAACCGGCGCTGGGTTAGCATTCCATCCGCTGGTTTGTTGCACATACCAGTCACTGTATATGAAGCCATAGAGAAGCCGCCAATCCTGGTCAACGTAGTAGTCAAACTTGGTCTTAAATGATTTGTTCCAGATATATTTTTTTACTTCGATTTTCCCGTTGAAAAGGGGCTCTCTCTTGCTTTCCAACTCATTGACAAGTGTGATTTTGAGGCCGAACATGCCTGCCTCCGAGGTTCCCTTATCGTCGGGAATTTCGTTGCCGGCGCGGGTGAATTCCCGCCACGCCCCCTTAGCGGTTTCATCACAGACAAGGTCAAAGGATATCCAAGGTTTACCGCTGGGGAATGAATATTCAACGAGGAATCTTGTTCCCGCCGGGATCGGTCCAAGAGCCTTGAAATCAAGGAGAGGCACCCAGCTCCAGAGTTTGTCGTTTCTTGTTCCGGAGGATGTTGGCAGAAAGGTGAGTGTGCGCGCCCAAACAACTATCGAAGTCTTGTCTACGGCTCGCTCCGCCATGGCAAAATCTTCTAGCGATCTGCTCACAGGAGCACCCTTCGTAAATCCTATGGCAGCTTTTTCTCCCGGAACGGTTACTGCTTGTACATTTTCTCCCCTGCTCGTTTCTGTTTGAACATTTTTTTCTTGAACTTGCTTATTCAACGCCCCTGAAGCAGCATCCTTTACGCTATCTATCCACCCTGCATTGACGGTCGATGACAGTAAAAAAATAAAAACCACAATATACATGCCTTTTTTCATCATGCCTTTGTCCTCCTGTGATTGATTATTCTTTCGATAAGACATTCCTCTTCATGGATCTGTTATAGACATACCTGAACGAATGATTTCCTGTAATCTATATTATTATGCCTCGGATAATAACAGTAACTGCAACGAATGGCAATCACTTATTTCCGTAGAGAATGGCGATTTGCTAATAATAAGAACGCACCTTCACCTCAACTTGAGGAAAAAAGAAGGCTACTTGAAGGGAAAGGTTGATAGGACGCAATGCCGCATTCGCCTGAATAATTTTGATATGCCCATGTGCGCACTGCTAAGACGTCGCTATTATGGCTCTTAGCTGCTGCGTAGCCGAAGGCTGGATTCGGGGGCGTTTTTAATTTATCTGATTCCGGCTTTTTGGTATCGATGGAATCAAACGGGGGTTCTGAATTTGAAAATCCGGTTCATACGAACTTTTATTTTTATAACCATATCAAAACGATGACTATTGTTTTTTTATAAATATGAAATCCCCTCCCTCGTGACCAGAGTTGCGAATCTCCTTGTATTCCGGTATTTGGTCAGATCTGCCAGCTACTCTAGATCTGACATGCTGATAGAAAAGCTCGTCTGCGGTAAAGGTTTTTGGTTCGATATCCTTAAGTGCCTTGATGAAAGAATCGGCGAATATCGAATGTCCTTTACCGCCGCTGTCCGATACAGGCTCGTTGCCGCCACTGGCCATCAAGGTCCGAGATGGGCGCTCCATCATCTTTTTCATAAATTCCTCTCGATCACCAGATTTCTTCAAATCCGTTTCAATATTCCTATCCAGTGTTCCTGAATAGCAGCTGTCTGACACAACAAGAACGTGACGAGACGATAATCTCTTGATATTGGACGTGATATCGTCGGCGATAATCCATTCGGTTGGATCATCCCGCTGAGCATCCACGGCTAGCCAATAAGCTTTGTTGGCCGTTTTTTCGAATTCACCATGACCAGCATAATAAATGAGAAAATGATCGTTTTCTCTCAGTATTTTCCGGTAGTTATTAAGACTGGAAAGAATGTCTTTCCGCTTGGCATTTTTAAGAACCTTGATATCGAAACCGAATTGATCCCTCAAAACCTTTCCGACTTCTTGAGCGTCATTCACCGCTGTCTGGAGTTTTGAAAGATACTGATAGTTGTTATTGCCGATGACCAGAGCATAATATTTCCCTGTGGAAAGCAGTGGTGAGGTTGCAGGGCGCGGCGCTTTCTTGGGGATCTTAGCCACCTTGACCACTTCCCGGCGGATGGTAAAATTCTCGGTCGTCTGGTTCTTGCGGATATCAATCGCTACAATCGTGATTTTATTATCACCGACCTTCAGAAGAATATCCGCTGAAAAATTACCGTTTTCATCCAGAATGGCTTTCTCATCATTGACGGTTACAGATGCCACGCCGCTGTCATCGGTGGCCCGGCCGGTTACGGTTATCAACTCTTCTCGAGCCACGACCTTTACACCTCTTTTTATCTCAGGTGAGGTAATGTTAATAATGGGGGGACGGATGTCTTTGACTTCCTTTATGGGCAATGGTTTCTGTTCATTACTATCCGCTACTTGCTTTTCCATGGCTAAGCGGTCTTGCTCAATATGTTCCGCAAGTTTTCTTTTTTCATGAATGTTTTTACTCATTAACAAAGCAATCTCTTTTAGACCACCAGGACTGCGTATCTCGCCGGCATCAAATACTTCGTATGTACGGATATCAATAATGCTGTACGATACGGTCAAATTCTCAACCATCCCCGCGATGACATAATTAGCCCCAACGATCTTTCCAAAACGTTTCGCGTCTTCAGGGCCTAAGGATCTCGTTTGTATCTCATTGAGAGCGGCCTCAACCTGATATTGTGGCACTATGATAAATTGACCACTCTGACGCAATGCCGCCTCCAGTTCTAAAGCCATGACTTTACCTAATGATCCCATATTGATGTCGTAAAACTCAATGACAGCAATTTTACTCTGCCCTTCGGCATAAACCTGGCCGACCCATACAAATATTATCAACACCAATAAAACTAATCTCTTTACCATTATTAAGCCTTATTGGTACTAATGATGGTTGTTATAATCTTTCTCTCCAGAAAACCATCCCCTGGCCGTTCAATGTATTAGAAAATGTATGAATGCGAATCTGGAAAAGTAAAATTCAACTGCCGAAAAGGATCATGATCAATAGTTAGAGGTGTTTTAAAAATACAACTCTTGGTCCGTAATTTCAATGAATATTTTCCTAAGGCAGCAATGAATACCATTCGAAAGGGTGCACTCCTTGTGTGATTACCTGACGCTTCCTTAGAAGAGGAAGCTATATTCATGCTTTTGAAACCCCCACATCCTTCAAATCTGGTGTGGGCGCTAAAACCGGAAAGTTAAAGAAGGTTAAAGGCAAGTTAAAGGAATTGTCTCGATAAAAATCGAAATTTGCTAATAAAATGGCGGAAGTGCATGGGAATCGAACCCATCCGATACAAATTAATCATTAGTAATATCAAATGCTTGTGCGGACATGAAAGGTTAGGGTTAAAGAAAAGTTAAAGGATTATTGGTTTACTCTTTTCACCTCGTTCATCTACCTATTGATATCCATTATATGATGATTTTAATTTATTATAAAGCTAACATAAACCCCATAAGTTACTCTTGTATAGGCATTCATTATTCGGCTGTTTTTTGTTCAAAAAGGAATATGTTGTCGTGGACGCCAATCAATTCTCGCACTGCAGGGTCGTCAAACAGCTGCTCCCAGGCTACCACTTCGTAACCGAGAGTCTGCAGGAGCGGCGCATAGTCCCGTCGCTTGCCATCCCTCTCACTCGAAAGAAACTGGGATGGATTGTTCGAAATGATCATCAGGTGCTGGACATTCATGGTCTTGATCCGCATCAACCACCACTCGACCGCAGCATACGTGCATTCTGAAAAACTATGGATGTTCAATGCAAGGTCATACTGCCCTGGGAGCAGTTTGTGTTCCACTTCGTCCAATGGAACCACCTGCACGCGATTCTGAAGCCCGCGGTGTTTCAGATAGAACTCGCAGAGGAAGGTCGATTCCGGGACCGCATCAACACAGGTATAGGACCCGATTTGCGGATTTGCCTCTAGCATCCTATGAGCCATGCGGCCGTAACCCGCGCCAATGTCTAATACGCGTAGATCGTCGCGCTCAATCACATTTAGATGCTTGTGCAGGAAATTGATCTCAAAGATAGAATCCATGAGGTCGCGGCTTACGAATCCGATGCCCGGAAAGTCGAATCCAATGCAGCCGAAAGCAGCGTCTTCGCGAAGCTTCCCGAGCAGACCAATGGAGTCCTTTCGCCTTACAGCATCAGCATAAATGAAATACTTCATTCTTGCTAACCGTGGATCAGAGCCGGTATGAGACCAAACATACGCGCTGTGGCCTCGAAAGGCACGCAGATCAACACCACCAAGGCCAATATCGGGCTCTGTATCCGATGTTCCCTTTCTTTCCCAGACTGAATGGACGGCGATCGGAAGATTAACCCGCGCGTAGCGCGATTTCAAATTACGCAATAGGCCTGCATCATCGCCAAAAACGGTGGTGAGAGTCTGTCCGGACAGGCACCGCTCGAAGCCCTCAAACTCGGCACGCTCTTCAGACGAAATACGATATATATTAAAGCCTATTCGCCACAGCAGACGGCGGATCATGTTCTTTCCTAGTCTTTTCGAAAGCCGTTTCCAGAATTTGAGCATCGATCAATCTCCGCAATTAAGTCATGTTACGCATAGAACGGGAATTACCAACTTGACAGATATTATTGATAAGACATTGTTTTTTCACGACGGGAGTATATTAAGAAGGATTTTGTATGTCAATTGAATTCTAACCACATGAATGCTAATCACATAATATGGGGTCGGTATCGATGATCATTACGCATTGAATGTGCGCTAGGAGGCTGCACAAGAGATGAGGATACAATCTGCGGTAGAATGCCTGGAACGGAGCATTGATGCCTGTTTGACTTTTTTCAACTTTCCTATTGAAGAATGAATCTCATTAAGAACGGCCAATATTATTGAGCGGCTAAATAAGGAGTTCAAAAGAAGAACCAGGCCGATGGAGATCTTGGCTGGGGAGGCGGCTTGTTATCGGATTTTGGCTTTTATTTGTCTGAAAATGGAATTGCATTGGCGGTCAAACCCTGTAGGAAAAGTGCGTAAGAACCTGCCTTTCTTCAAGGAATTGCCTATGAAAATTTTAAACAAAAATATTAATACTACCCCCACTTTACGATATTACTAAAGATCTTTCTGGCTGTTTCGATGCGTAACCTTACACTATCCAATGTTTTCATCAACAACAGATGCGACAGAATATATGATGGTCTAAAATAGAACTCCTTGTAAGCCGCCCGATAACAGACCTCCACGGCTCCCGGCGAGACGGTCGGAAGCTTCAGAATGGCATGAGACAAGTCGTATTCCTGCCACCGGGTATGCATGAGATAGCCATTTTCTTCAGCCCAAGCAAATAACGCCGTACCGGGAAAGGGTGTTGTGATATTGAAGATGGCATACTGAATGCCGATTTTTTTTGAATATTCTATGGTTGCCCGCATACTGTCTTCAGTTTCCTCCGGACTGCCGAGCATGAATGCGCCGCGAATGTCGATTTTTGCATTTTTTGTCCAGGCAACCACATCGGCATATTGTGATGTTTTAACGCGTTTGTTCACCGCTTTCAGTACATTCTCGTCTGTTGTCTCGAAACCGTACATGATCTGATGGCAACCCGCTTTTTTCATCAATTTGAGGATATCGGGTTTAACCGTATCTACCCGGGCAAAACAGGACCAGGAAATATCCTGCCTCTTGTTAAGCAGCAGCCTGCAAAGCTCTTCAACCCGTTGCGGATTTGCGGTAAAAGTATCGTCGTAGAAGGATATTTCCCGGATTCCATAGTGTGATTTCAGGAATGCAATCTGCTGATAAACATTATCCGCAGAGAGAAAACGAGTTTTTCGTCCGAACATGCCCGAATAGCAGAACGTACATTTACCCGGGCACCCCCGTGAGGTGATCATCCCGATGGAGGGATGTCGAATGGCCGCACCAATTGCGGAGCTGTATTTTCCCATGGGAAGCTTATGATAGGCGGGCATGGGAAGATCGTCCAACTCAACGAATTCATCCCCTTCCGGATTGACAACAACCCCACCATCCGCCATTTTCCATGTCAGATTCGGAATTCCCTTCAGCGGCTGGCGATCGGCAAGGCGGATAATCGCTTTTTCAGCCTCGCCCCGGATCACCATATCGCAGACATTATTATTCACCAGACTCTCATGAAAAACAGTCGGATGCACCCCTCCCATTAGGATCTTTTTGTCAGAATAGCGGTTTCGGATTTTGCGGGCAAGTCCGATGGCATTGTCAATCTCCGGCGTCGTAGAGGTAATGCCGATCACCTCCAAATCGGGAGTTATTGCGGACAGGATTTGCTCAGAGGAAAAATTCTCGGCATATGCATCCACAATTTCCGCTTTGTGACCATTTGCTTCAAGAACAGCAGCTAGGATGGCAAGCCCTAAGGGGGGAGTAATGGAGTTGACCACACCCCAGATGTTGTCTTTGGAAATATGTCGGTTAGGATTAATAAATAGGAATCTCATGTCTTTTATTAGTTTTCATTGTTTGCGGTACATAGGCGTTGTTTTCATGGCGACACAATAATTGTTCATACCCATCTGAAAATACCGGTGTCGCTCTGTGATCATTCCGGATTGACTTAAAAGTTTACTAAGATTATCGTGATTAAAATATTTCTTATGGTCTTTCATCTCAACTTCGCTGACGATATGAGACGATAAGCCAGGAATTCCGGGACCGGTTTGGCAATCTGACTGGGGAGCGGTAAGCACGGGCCAGCCTCATCTCTTTAAAACCCGCTCCGTTTCAGACATCATCCGCAGCGGATCTCTGAACTTAATTTCAAGCTTATCAGCATTGATCGCAACACATAGTTTTTCCACTCGGAACTTGTCAATGAAAATGAGACACCCCCGACAACAATTTATTGTAGCACCGTTTCACCACTGTTGTTGACGTGTTGGATAGTAATTGACTTATTCCTTTTGCGACTCTACAACAAAATTAACCTATCATTATTCTCAGACTTGTCAAGAAGTATCTGCATAAACTTAAAAAAGCCTGTTCATTCTACAAACCCAAGCAGATTCAATATCCCGATCTCTTTCTTGCAGTCCGGACATAGCCTATAAACACCACTCCTTACAGTTTCCAGAAAGATATTACCAAGCACTTCCATAGGCATTGTAAATCCCTCCTGCTCATCATATTCCACGAAACACCTGCTGCATATACTCATCTTTCCACCTCCCCAAATAGGTAAAAATGGCCATCTATTCGGTTTGCTGGCCAACCCTACCGCCCCTTGTGCGGACACGCTGTTTGCATCCTTTCCCTTTCGGGATTCGTTTTGCTCGCATGATTTACGACCGACTTCAGGCTGGTCGTTATCCCACCTTAGATCCAGTTTTCAAAGATCATCCCACCTCATTCATAAGAATGCTTTGCACCTCCTTGTCTTCAATTCCCAGATACCTCATCGTAATCGCAGGACTGGAATGATTAAACCTCTTGCATAACACCTCAAACCCGACACCATAGACTGTCCTTTGAACATACCCCCACGTCTCCCTCAGTGAATGAGCTCCAAAATTACCTTTCAAGTTAATCGACTTTGTCCATGCCTTGACCATGTTGTTGACGTATTGCACTGTGATCTGCTTCATCCCTTTTCGACTCTTGAACAGCATGGTCTCGTTGTCTGGTTTCATGACGTCGAGATATGTCTGCAACGATTTGAACACACTTTTATTCATCACCAACACATTTCGCTTGCCAGTTTTCCCTTCAGTAATAATCAATGAATCGCCAACCCGCATGTGTCGCACATCACCAACCTTGAGTTTCAGCAAATCACCTGTACGCAGCCCATTGTTTATCCCCATAACGAAAAGCAGATGATCTCTCGGACTGTCAGACAGCATTTTCGAGATTGCTTGAATGTCTTTTACTCGTCTGATCGGCTCAACAGTTGTGTGTGAACCCTTTTTTGGCCCATTATAGTTTTCACCTTTCTTCATGACCGACACCTCGATGAATCTTAATTTTGTTGTCAGGACGCTCACGGAGTTAATATTCAAAATCAAGCGAAGTCTTTCAATCTATCGAAGAAATGGTTATACCGCTGATGTTATGAGGATTATTGAAGAAAACTGAACATTAATTTTGTAACATTATTTAAGATTCAGAATTGGATTTTCTTGTCAGGGAAAAAATGGAAAATAAAAAAAGACATCAAAATATTTTTTGCAAAATTTATTTTTGATAAAAAAATACAAATATCAATGTAGGAATGTTTTCGCCAGAAACAACAGAATTGAACGTGAACTGAATTTGATATTTATACTTTATTCAAGAGAAAGATTTTCGTTTCCATGTCGGCATCACGCTTTTAAATTGGGTAGGGGATATTTTGTCTTGTAAAAGGAAATATATAATATTATTTTTTGAAATAGCACGTACCACCGTCAGCAGCACTCAGGCGCATTAAAATGCACTATGCAGGCTTTTATGTGCTCTGATCTAATCTCCTCGTTACACTTAAATCTGTTCTTGCTCGCCATGCCCCATAACGTATCGATCTATTGCGGTCAGGAGAGGTTTGCGCCCTATACGACTTGTTCGTACAGGACAATAGAGATGAGTCTTTTCTTGTCTACCGACACCCGCGTTAATTTTGCTTCATAAGAAATCTGACGGCTGCCCGCCGATTTCAGTTGGAGATTCGTCAGGTGAGGCATTTTCGGATGGGCCTGCCGCATGATGTCTTTGAGGGTCTGCCCCTGTCCCTCCCGAGGCTCTAGAAAGTCCTGAATGTTTGCGTTGTGCAGGTAAGAGCGGCTTTTGTTTGTCATGTTCATGGCCTTTTCCGTGACGCCGCAGATATGCCCGTCATCGTCGACCAAAAAAACAATACTTTCCGCATAATGTCTTGCCGCTAGCTGATCCTTCCTTTGCCTCATACAAAGATAGGCGTCCATGAGCTTCCGGTTTGCCTCTTCCAGTTGTTCGCATAATTCTTTCTGGACCTTCTCCGCCTGCTTTCTTTCTTTGATCTCTTTTTTCAATAATTTGAGCGTACCTTTGAGTTCCTCATTCTTCTGGTGCCATCGTGCCGTCCGATCCTGAACCCGCCGTTCCAGGGTTTGCTTGAAACCCTCCAGTGCCTTCTTGGCGGCGGCCATTTCGCGGCATGATTTCTCCAGATCATCTACGAGTAGTTCCAGCTTGAATTCACGGCTCTCGACTTTGACGATCATCATGCCGAACGCCTCGGCCAGATCTGTGATGGCCTTGGGATAGGTGTCGGTTTTAGTCAAATTAAAGATATTTTTGGCGATGGTGTAATTTCCCATAGACACCTGCATGGTTAGGCGCGTTAGCTTCCTAAACAAAGCGATGTTGTCTTTTTCCCCTTCGTTTTTTGCCGCCATCATCTTCTCCCCCGAGTCGAAAGATGTTTTTATTGATGCTATAAATTTTTTTTGAAATATTCAACGGTTATTTGTTATCAACGTGGGTAGCGAATCGTCAGCAGGTTAAATTCTTCTATGGCTGACCTATCAATGCGACTTTTGCGCATGGCGTGCAACTGCCAATGCATGATCAGAAATTAATTAATAGGTTACCCCCTATAGAGATACTTATTAATTAATTCTTCAATTACCTTAGAGATCAACAAAAGGTAAGTAATAATAAAGCTATAACTGTAATATGAGTTAAAAATGAAGAGTATCAAATTGGATGGAGTTAACTTTTATGTTTCTGAGTGATCTTTCAATGCGACTTTTGCACATGGCGTGCAGCTGTCAAGACAGGATCAGAAATTAATTAATAGGTTACCCCCTATAGAGATACTTATTAATTAATTCTTGACTTGCTTAAGATATATTATTTAAAGGTTAGCATTAAATTGATTTTTTCTCAGATATTAGTCACCAGTTGCATTGAAATGCTGTAGGCGGGCGTTTATGTTCCGATGACTTGTCGAGCAGACTTTCGCACATTGTATGTTGTATAATCCGATCTCTAAACCGGATGCAGATCAGATCAAGAATTTCATTTGAATCGATTCTATGGTTCAGGTTGCCACACCTCCCTTGATCAGTACCCGCTTTTTTCACCCCATGAATATCTTCCACCTCGAAAATTGATCTCAGTCAGAAGCCAGTAGTGATTTAAAGTCAGGATTAAAATTAATTAATAGGTCTCCCTCTATATAGATACTTATTAATTAAATTGAAGTTGAACACCTGTTGAAAAAATAGTTTTGATATTGAGGACATATCGATCTCTTGAAAAAGTTATTGGCACCACAGTGGATCGCTGCTCTTTGCCGATTGCATAGTGTCACATGTCTCCCCTTATGATCTGAGGGATGCGACATCAAGAGACCGAAAGACCTTGCAAGAGAGCCCCATGACCTGATGGCGGATCCCTTGTTTTCCCAGAAGCGATTTCGAATCACTTTTCCGTTTTTCTTCCAGGGTGCCAATCATAGCCCTGATGATCTTCCGCACCCTTCTGAGTCTTGTTCTCATTGAGGCAGACGATATAGCGGTGGTCGAGACAAATTACATCCTTTACTTTCAGGGTTGCAGGGGCTTTGGCGGATGAACCTTCGGAGTAAACCGCCCGATAGTTGCTGGCGTAATAATGCCCCCTGGTTGTTGATGGGAAAGATTTCAAAAAACTGCTTCTCTCGCCGCTTCCCCCCACAGAAATTTCTTCATGCTCGCAAAAATATTTTTGTGGCCAACCATGTTGCGATGCAACAATCTAGCTGATTTGTATTTTTTTACGAGAAAGTGTCGTAAAATGAAAAATGATGCAACCTATTGACAATGTGGAACTTTGTGTATATATTATAGCCCAAGCACGACGAGTATCAAAAAAGGAGGTGATATTTAGAGGAAGAGAACCACCATATAATAACCCCGAGAATTGCCGAGCCCCAAAATAAAAATGAAGAGATCACATGAGGTGATCAAAATATAACTAAAAGGAGATCGGCAATATGGAAAATGCATTACAAAAAGCGGCAATTCAACGGGAAAGCGAACAGGACAGCGGCAAAGTCATAACAATTCGAAGGCTAACCAAGAACAATCTCCGCCTTATTACCCGCTCTGCGGGCTTGGCAGGGGTGAGTCCACAACAGCAGCAACGGCAATACCTTCAAACTCTATTTGGGGGCTGTAAAGCGGGATGTATCGAAATCCGCCCTATTCCTGCTGACCCAAGAGACCGTCAATGGTTAACGGTTAGCACGAGGCATATCAAGAATATCCCTCAAGGCAAGAACATTTACATTGGAGTCGCCACCTGCAAGCATGGAGAAGGTGGGAAGAATGCCGTTGTTGAGATCCCTGCTGTCTGGGTAGATGTGGATTTCAAGGATACTTCTGAGGCGGAAGCTCAAAAAATCCTTGCCGGTTTTTCTCTAAAACCATCAATCCATGTCCAGTCCGGCAATGGCTGGCATCTTTACTGGCTCTTAAAGACACCCGCGGTTTCGCGGGACATTCCCAAGATTGAAGCTATCAACCGGAAACTGGCAGAGCATTTTGCCGGGGATATTAAGGCATGCGACGCTTCGCGGATTTTACGCCTACCCGGCACTTATAATGTTAAATACACCCCTCATCGTTTTGTAAGACTGCTGAGGTCCGACCCGACCAAGGCTTACCAGTTCTCAGATTTTGATTTCCTGCCTCCGCCTACACCTCCGCCTCCGCCAGCCATAGTCGCTCAACAGCCAAGCGTTTTATACAGCGTTGCAAAAGGAGAACGAAATTTTCGAACTACCCAACTGGCCGGGCATTTCTTAAGGAAGAATCTTCCGATAAGTGAGATTTACGAAATTCTCCGCCTCTGGAACAGGACGAATCGCCCCCCTTATCCTGATATGGAACTTATCAGGACCATAGACGGTATCCACAAATCACATATGGCCAAACAGCCTTCCGCAGCAGATTCCCACGATGATATTGAGGTAGCCCTTGAATACGGTGGGATCGATTTTAGTAAGTTGATCACCTTGGATATCCCTCCGATTGAATATCTTGTGAAACCATGGCTTTGTGAAGGAGATATAGCCATGATTTCGGCACAAAGGGGTATCGGCAAGACATGGCTGGCACTTTCCATCGGTATGGCCGTGACGCATGATCTGCCTATTGGAAACTGGAAAGCCGAAAAATATGTCGGATGCGTTTATATCGATGGAGAGATGGCGATACAAAGACTGAAGGCCAGGTATTCTGAATTATTAAATTGCCAGTACCAGCAAAAAGCCCCTTTTCGCCTGTATTCCGCAAATTTCATGAGAAGTTCTAACAAATCGCTGGATCTGGCGAGTTTTGCTACGGGGCCCTTCAAAACACCCAATCTGGCGGATTCTGCATGGAGAGAAAAAATTTCCACGCATCTTGCCAATCATCCGGAATATAAGCTTTTGATTCTGGACAATCTTGCCAGTCTGACACCGGGTGTAGATGAAAACCCACGATTTGAGTGGGATCCAATAAATCAATGGCTGTTGTTCCTACGTTCACAAGGTTTATCGGTAATTATGATTCATCACGCTGGCAAAAAGGGCGATCAGCGAGGAACGAGTGCCCATGAAGACAACATTGACGTTTCGATACAGCTAAAACGCCCTGGGGGTTATCAGTCTGAAGACGGTGCCAAGTTCAACGTGGAATTTAGCAAGACCCGCGAATTTTATGGCGAGGACGCAAAGACAATTTGCCTTAAGTTGAAAAAAACCGCTCAGGGGTTGGTTTGGGAAGCGGCAACCCAGCAGGATACTAAATCAGCAAAAATCATCGCTTTGATTAACGCGCGTTTTCAACAGAACGAGATTGCCAAAATAGTCGGATGCAAACCGCCATACGTGACCAAGGTAAAGCAGTCGGCCATTGAAGCGGGGTTTCTGGACAATGACGAGAAATTCACCGATAAAGGCGAGGAAGAATACGGGGACATCGACACGACCCGTTTACTGACAGAATAACAGAAATATAATCGAGGGAAGGGGCTGCAAAGCCCCTTTCCATTCTTTAGCGGAGACTTTCTCTTGATCCAGAACGTGAAATATATGATGCCGACCTTTAACTTAGGCGGCATATGCATGAAAGGATCAATTCAACAGCACAGTAAGTATAAATATTTCTATGTCGCATGGTCCGAAAAGGGCAAGGTCACTACCATCAGCCGTTACCGGGGTTATCTTTGTCGTGATGGAGAATTGCCTGGCATGACTGGTCGTGAGATGACCGAACGTCTCATTTCCCTGATGAGGGCCGACTTCGAAAACGGGACCTTCCGGATCGAAAAGTGGATCGGGCAACAGCCGTCAGACATAATTCCATATCTTCAAGAGTGGCTTGACGAGGATGGCAAGTGCCTGAGCCCGGCAACCCAAAGGGATTATCAGAATTCCATCACGAATCACCTTACGCCCTGGTTTAAAAAACATCCCTTTCAGCTTCAAGATATTCAATATGACGTGCTGTGCCGACTTTTGAATGACATCAACAGGACAGGCAAGGGCAAGAAAAATGTTCTCTATTGTCTCCGACGATGCCTTGTCCACGCTTACAAGTCCAACAGGATTTCAACGATGCCGATGTTCCCAGAGGAAAGAAAATATAATATCGTCGATCCGATCATCAAATGGCTTCCAGAAGATCGGCAGGTCAAAATTATAAAAGCGATCCCTGCTGAGCATCAACCGATCTTCTGGTTTCTTAAGTATCACATGCGGAGGCCGTCAGAGGCAATGGCGTTACACAGATCAGACTATTTCAAAGATCAAAATGCTTTCATTATAAGGCGCTCTTTCTCGGCGAAGCAGCTTGTAGAATACACGAAAACAAAGAAGCAGCATCTGATCCCTTGCCATTCAGAATTTAAAAAGATCATGGAAAAAATGCCGATAAGAATTGATAGTCCTTTCTTCTTTGTCAATCCTCATGGAAAACTTGCCGGGAAGCATTACCAGCACGATTATCTTGTGGACCTCTGGCACAAGGCCTGTGAACAGGTCGGCGAGGACATAGACATGTACTCAGGGCTCAAGCATTCATCATGCAGCCAGTACGTCAACGAAAAGCATTATTCTCTTGACCAGGTCCAGATGCTAACTGACCATGCCAGGCGTGACAGCGTCAAAAGATATGCCGTCCTTCAGCTTGAGGAAAAAAGAAGGCTGCTGGAAGGAAAAGGTTGATAGGACGCAATGCTGCATGCGCCTGAACAAATTTTGATATGCCCATGTGCGCACTGCTACGACGTCCCTATTATGGCTCTTAGCTGCTGCGTAGCCAGAGGCTGGAATCAGGGGCGTTTTTGATTTAACTGATCCCGTCGATTTAGTATGGATGGACTCAAATAGTTTACCTAGTCACAGGGAAGTAGAGCGTAAAGGTACTTCCTGTCCCCTCTACACTCTGGACATCTATGTAGCCTTTGTGATCTTGAACGGTTGCCCATACAATTGCTAATCCCAATCCTGTACCGCTCCGTCCCATAGTCTTCTTTGTATAGAATGGTTCAAATATCTTGTCCAAATCAGCGGTGGAAATACCTCTCCCTGTATCCGAGACACGCAGGACTACGAAGTCCCCTTCCTCCACCTTGTCATAACCTCTGACAGCCTTGTTAAGATAACAGTTTTCCGTGCAAATCATAACTTCTCCACTATCGAGAATAGCTTCCATGGCATTTGACATCAGGTTCATTACTGTTCTCTCCAAATGCAGGGGAGATCCCTTGATATTCAGCAAGCCTTTTTCAAGCTCTGTCTTGACGATTACATGGGGGTGGCATGTCTGCAACTTATCAAATGCTGGGGTAGCGAGAAGACTTGTAACAATGTTGTTGAGATCAACTTCCATAGATACAACAACGCCTCTTCGTGTCATTGTCATAAAGTCCTGAATAATGGCGGTACTCTTTTCACTGGATTCAAGTATATTTTTGGCATATTTACTTAGGGGATCGTCTGTTGGCATCTCATCAAAAAGCAATTCTGAATATCCCGTGATACTGGCAAAGACATTATTCAAATCGTGGGCGACCCCTCCAGCAAGTTTTCCTAAGGTCTCCATCTTCTCCGCGCTGCGCAAACGTTCTTCCAGGTTGTGTTTTTCCTCTTTCGCCTGCTTTTGTTCAATGAAACCGCGCTTAATAATGGAATTAATTTTTTCAATTCCCTTAAGAATGTTCTGGGGATATTTCTTTAGGGGATCGCCTTCTTGTATATCTAAATCGAGAAGTTCCGTGTTTCCCATTATTTCACTTAGAACATTATTTATATCATGAAGCAGCTTATCCACTATGGTATCCAAAGCCTCCATCTTCTCTGCACGACGCAAGTGTTCTTCCGCATTGAGTTTTCCATCTTTTCCCTGCTTTCGCTCAGTGATTTTTTCTCACATTCATTTACTTGCCCGTGATCGGACCTATGTAATTTAACAGTTTAGCTCCAAACACTAAAAAAAACGGAACGCTATCGAGTAAGCCGGAGTCTGTCCCTATCTTGCTGAATACCCTGCCCGGTTATAATTCTTATATATTGCTATCCTTCAACATGTCTATGTATTGGGATTAAATCTTCTTCAATCAGAGCCAGGCAAGCATCTACGACATCCTGATCCCAGTCATTTTTCTCTTTATTGTGTTCGAGTTCGACGATTACATCATCTTTGGACATCCCTTTTCTGTACGGTCGTTCGCTGAACATGGCATCCACAGCGTCAGCCACTGCTATGATTAGACAGAGCTCACCCTTTTGAGGTTTTCCTTCGGGATAGCCATTGCCGTTAACCTTCATGTGATGCTTTGCTGCCTGTCTCAAAGCCGGCTCCCACTCGAACAGCACACTGAGTATGCGGTCTGTCTCCATGGGGTGTTTATGCATCACCTTCCATTCATCAGCAGTAAGTTTCCGATTGGCATTAAGAATGGAATCCGGGATCCCGATTTTGCCAATGTCGTGCAATAGACCGATTCTTTCGAGGGCGAGAACATCCTCTTCACGCCCCATTTGTCGTGCGATTAATTGTGCATAATCGCTCACTCTCTGGGAGTGACCTTGAGTGTATCGGCTTTTTGATTCGAGTGCTTTGCTCAATACAATACAAGTTTTAAAAAGGCCTTTGCGTTGTGTCACTTTTTCGTATTTCCGTGTTTGATTTCTCCTTTCTCTCACACGCAGCAGGGAATCTAGAATACGGTTTTCCATCTCATGCAGACTGACGGGTTTACTCAAGAAATCAGAAGCCCCGGCTTTGAGGACATCTACTGCATGCTCCGTTTTGCCACTCTCATATCCGGTCACCATTATGAGAGTGGCCCAAGGATCTAAATCGAGAATGCGCCTTACAACTTCGATTCCATTGGGGCCCTGAGGAAAAAAATAGTCTATGATTCCAACATCTGCGGGATGCTTCTCCCACAACCTGATGGCCTCATCACCAAACTTCGCTACTACGACATCATATCCCTTGCGCTGGAAGTATTCCTCCCACACCCCCGAATCGAATTCTTCATCATCAGCTATGAGCAATCTAATCTTTTCTGTCATCCTGTCTCCTATAAACTGACATAATTATTTTGATTTTGGTCACCCGTATCTGGCTTATATCACGTGAATACCATTCTAAATTAAACCAAACCAATTTAATATGGAAGCCTTGTAAATAGCAGAGCGTCCATATCATAAAGGATTAATCAACGCAGCAATTATTTCGGATTGAAATGGGCCATTTCCACTGAAGTTAGTCCGTTTTATGGGGGAAGATATTCGTACTTTTACACCCACAGATTTCAACTTCTAGTGTGGGCGCTAAAACCGGAAAGTTAAAGAAAGTTAAAGGCAAGTTAAAGGAATTGTCTCGATAAAAATCGAAATTTGCTAATAAAATGGCGGAAGTGCATGGGAATCGAACCCACCTGGGACGGTTTTAGCGCCCCACACCAGATTTGAAGTCTGGGAGGCCCACCAGTGACCTTGGCACTTCCGCACGGAAACACAATATCTTATATCTTTTGTCAGCTCAATGATACAGATGCCATTAAGAGCCTTGATTTCTTATGCATAATCGGGACGGTCCGTCTGTTCCATGGACCTGTCCAGTAACTGAACTAACACCTCCTCGCCTTTCCGGAATAGTGTCGTCTGTTCCGGCAGGACGATGAGTCCATTGGCCCGGACCATAGATTTCAGGATCCCCGATCCCTGTTCCCCTGTCGATCTTACATAATAACGACCGGCTTCCCATCGGACCTGCCCGCGCATGAAATAGCGCATCCCCTCTTTTTTCGCAAGATCATCTTCCAGAATTGCCCGGATCATTTTCCGGTAAAGATTCTTATGTCCCATCATCTTAAGTATGGAAGGACGAACGAACTGCTCAAAGGAAACCATGGAAGAGACAGGATTTCCCGGCAGTCCGAAGACTGGAACGCCCTGGATGGAACCGAAGGCCAGGGGTTTGCCGGGACGCATCGCCACCTGCCAGAATTGCATGGCATTGCCTACTTCTTTCATAATGTCCTTGACGAGGTCATAATCTCCGACGGAGACGCCGCCCGAGGAGATGATCAGATCTGCCCGGGTAGCCGCCTGGAATTTCTCGATCAGGTTTTCCCGACGGTCTTTCACGATTCCCAATTGCATTACGGCGGCGCCGCTTTCGATAACCTGGGCGGCTGTGGCATAGCTGTTGCTGCTTATAATCTTCCAGGAAGAGGGCGGTTCGTCGATATCGACGAGCTCGTCACCCGTGGCCAGGATTGCCACCACCGGTTGCTGATAAACAGAGACAAAGGCGCGTCCCAAGGCGGCCAGCATCCCCACTTCCGCCGGACGTATGACAGACCCTCTGAAGATGACCGTTTCGCCCTCCCGGACATCCTCGCCGGCAAGGCGAATGTCCAATCCCTGCCGGGCTTCGACATGGATATGGACCTGGTGGCCGTCCTTTTGGGTGTCTTCCATACGGACAACGGCGTCGGCCCCTTCCGGGAGGGGAGCGCCGGTCATGATCCGGGAGGCCTGACCTGCCGCAAGGGCCTTTTGGGGGAATGTTCCAGCCGGTATATCCTCAATGACGTTCAGAATTATGGGAGCTGTACTTTTTGCTCCCCCCGTATCGCGGGCGCGGACGGCGTAACCGTCCATGGCGGAATTGTTTGTCGGCGGCAGGTGACGGGGGGCGATGACATCCTCGCCCAGAACCCGTCCCAAGGCCTCCAGGATATTCACTTTCTCCACCGGTAACGGGACGACTGTACCGAGAATGGTCTTCAATGCTTCATCTACACGTATCATGTTGGGAAAACTATATGAAAAGTGAGGTCTTGTCAACCATTACCCATTTTAACCTTGAAGAAAAACTGTTTATATTATAGGAAGACCTCCTTAAAATGGAAAATAATAATCAGGGTCGTGAAGATGAATAATAAAGAGATCCAGGGTGAGATCCGCAAGCTCCTCAAAGAAAGAAGGGCAATCCTCCTTGCCCATTACTATCAGCGGGATGAAGTTCAGGAGATTGCCGATTATCTGGGAGATTCCCTGGGTTTGAGCATGGAGGCGGCCAAGACGGATGCAGAAGTGATTGTCTTTGCCGGGGTTCATTTCATGGCGGAAAGCGCTTCCATCCTTGCTCCGGAGAAAACGGTTCTCCTGCCCAGAGCCGACGCCGGCTGTCCCCTTGCCGACATGATAGCGGTGGAGCAGCTCCTGGCGGCAAAGCGGCAATATCCCGATGCCACGGTGGTTACGTACATAAATTCCTCAGCGGAAATCAAAGCCCACAGCGATATCTGCTGCACCTCCGCCAACGCCCTGAAAGTGGTTCAATCAATTCAGGGGGAGGGACCGGTCCTGATGATTCCCGACGGCAATCTGGCCCGCTATGTAGCAAAGCGGACAATAAAGACGATCATCCCCTGGGAAGGATTTTGCCCCATCCATCATCACCTGACGGCAGCGCAAGTTAGTCGTGTTAAGGAAATCCATCCCGACGCCGTTTTTGCAGCCCATCCTGAATGTACCCTCGAAGTCCTGGCTCTCGCCGATTTTGTTGGGAGCACCACCGCCATTCTCAGTTACGCCGGAGAACCTCAGATCCGCAAATTGATCGTCGGCACGGAAAGGGGCATCTTTTGCCAACTGCGAAGCCGCTACCCGGGGAAGGTCTTTATTCCGGCCTCGGAAGAGATGCTTTGTGAAGACATGAAACATACCGCCCTCGCCGATATCCTGACCTCCCTGACAGAGATGAAGCACATCGTCAAGGTTCCGGAAGCAATAAGGATTCCCGCAAAACGGTCCCTTGACCGGATGCTGGAGCTATCTTAATTTCCTGTAATGAAAAAGATTATACGGCAGGCGATAAAGAATCCCGATCCGGTGTTGGCAGACCTGCTGAACCGGATCGGGAAAGGAGATAAATCCATCCCTGTCCATGGTGTGGAAGGAGCGGCGAAGTCCTTTTTAATGGCCCTGCTGCACCAACAAACTCCCCGACCCCTTTTGATCATCACCCCTACGGAAAAGGAAGCGAAGCAATGCTGCCGCGATTTGTCTTTTTTTTCCGGGGCCGGAAAGGTTTTTCTTTGTTCCCCCTGGGAGGTCGTCTCGACGGACCTCTTTGCCTGGCAACGGGAGGTGGAATTGTCGCGAAGCGAGGTTCTCTGCCGCCTCCAGGCCGAGGAACCCGTCATGGTTGTTGTTCCCGTGAAGGCTCTCCTCCAGAAAGTACCACCTAAAAGGATTCTCGCCGCTTATATCCGTCCGGTCGCGATGGGGGATTTCATCGAACGGGACGAATGGGTTCTTCACCTCCTCCAAGGAGGATATCACCGTGTTTCCCTTGTGGAAGGGAAGGGGGAATTCGCCGTCCGCGGCCATGTTGTCGATCTGTTTCCCACGATGGAATCGCACCCGTTGCGTCTGGAATTTATCGGTGATGAAATCGAATCCATCCGGCAATTCGACCCCGTATCCCAGCGATCTAAAAAAGAGGTGGTCGAATTTCTATTGACGCCGGCGAGAGAAATCATCATGACTGCGGACCGTCAAAGCCTCGGGATCCAGAATATCAAGGCCCGGGCCAACGACCTGGGGCTGCCGCGCCTGATGCGGGACCGGCTGGTGGAGCGGATGGCAAACGGCCTGACCATGTCCATCAATCCCCTGCTCCTTCCTCTTTTCTACGATGATGCGGAACATACCGGTTTTCTGCTGGATTACTTTTCCCCCGATGGATTGCTGATCTTTGACGATACTATGGCGATCGGACGTTCTCAGGAGGTCCTCGAGAATGAGATAGACCGACTCCTCATGAAGGAGGCCCATCAAGAGGAAAGGTTTTATCTGGAAAGGGATGCCCACTATTGGCCCGGCAGCATTATTCTTCAGGCCACGACAGGTTTCCAGTGCATTCATTTTGATAACCTGGCCCTCGGCATCCACCCTGATGGCGTGGCCTTTCGCATATCGACCGATACGGGAGTCAAATCCGGACTTCAGGTACAGGATGAGGCAGGAGAGATCCTTTTCCCCCTTGCCGAGCGGATCAGGGAATGGATTCGGGATGCCTATCAGGTATTTTTCCTCTGCAGCGGCTCCGAAGGGCGGCAACGCATGGTGCAACTCTGCGAAGCCTATCAGCTTCCCTATAATCTTTTCCCTGCCGATCAGCCCTTTTTAGATGGTTATTCTCTGTCGACGGGGAAGGGTGGTCTCGGCATTTGTGAAGGCAGGATTTCCGGCGGGATTGTTTACGAGGCCCTGCGCCTCGTACTGATTTCCGATGAGGAGATCTACGGACATAAGATTGCCATCCGGCGTGAGCGGCCTGTCAGGGAGGGCTACTTCCTCAAATCCTTCGGGGAACTCAAGGAAGGAAACTATGTCGTCCACAAGGAACACGGCATCGGTCTCTACCGCGGCCTCCAGAAGATTGCCGTGGAAAGAATCGAGAATGACTTCCTCCTCATTGAATACCTTGATCAGGACAAGCTTTATATTCCAGTGGATCGTCTGGATCAAATCCAGCGCTATTTAGGCCCCGATGGGGCCACGCCCAAAATAGACCGGCTGGGCGGATCTTCCTGGGAAACGGTCAAGGAGCGGGTGAAAAAGTCCATCCGTGATGTGGCGGAGGAACTGATGGCCGTTTATGCCGCTCGGGAGGTTATGGACCGCCAATCCTTTTCACCGCCGGACCGGCTTTACAATGAATTCTGCGCCGTCTTTGAATACGAGGAAACCCCGGACCAGGCTCGGGCGATTGAAGACATCCATCTCGACATGAGCCGGACAAAGCCCATGGATCGGCTGATTTGCGGCGATGCCGGCTTCGGGAAAACGGAAGTTGCGCTCCGGGCTTCCTTCCGTGCCGTCATGGAGGCAAAGCAGGTTGTAATCCTCGTGCCGACGACCATCCTGGCGGAACAGCACTACCAGACCTTTTCCCGGCGTTTCCGTGATTATCCGGTCCGGGTGGAGGCCCTCAACCGTTTCCGGACCAAGGCCGAGCAGGCGAAGATTGTGGAGGGAATCAACAGGGGAACCGTGGATATCGTCGTTGGGACCCATCGGCTCCTCCAGAAAGATATCCGGTTCAAGGACCTGGGGTTGGTCGTCATCGACGAGGAACAGCGCTTTGGCGTGACTCACAAGGAAAAACTCAAAAAGCTCCGGACCCTTGTTGATGTCCTGACCCTGACGGCTACGCCGATTCCCCGGACCCTCCATCTCTCCCTCGTCGGCATTCGTGATTTGTCAATTATCAACACGCCTCCGGAAGACCGCCAACCGATAAAAACTTATGTCATCGAATTCAACGAGGATATTATCAAAGAGGCGATCCATGGGGAACTGGATCGCCAAGGACAGGTCTTCTTTCTCCATGACCGGGTCCGCTCCATCTACTCTATGGCCAGATTCATTGAAAAGCTGATCCCCCGGGCCCGGGTGGCGGTCCTTCACGGGCAGATGAAGGCTGCGGAGATCGAGGCGACGATGGTAAGATTTATCCAGAAGGAAGTCAATGTCCTAGTCTGTACTACCATCATCGGTTCGGGAGTGGATATTCCGACCGCCAATACCATGATCGTCAATCGCGCCGATCGTTTCGGCCTTGCCCAGCTCTACCAGATCCGGGGCCGTGTAGGCCGGGCGAAAGAGGAAGCCCGGGCCTATCTCCTCGTTCCGAAAGGGGCCATGCTTTCCAGGGATGCCCAGAAACGCCTGCAGGTGATCATGGAATTCACCGATCCGGGATCGGGCTTCCGGATTGCTTCCAATGATCTTGAGATTCGCGGTGGCGGCAGCCTCCTGGGCGTTTCCCAGTCCGGTCATGTCTCGGCCGTGGGTTACGAGCTGTATACGGAACTTATGGAGAAAACGGTCCGGGAACTCAAGGGAGAGCCGGTCATTGACGAGGAAGTCAAGCCGGAAATCAATCTGGGGATACCGGCCATGATCCCCTCCGGGTACATGCCCGATGAACAGCGGCGCCTGGTGACCTATAAACGGATTTCCCTTGCCGCCGGAGAGGAGGATCTTGCCGAGATCCGTGCGGAACTCCTCGATTGCTATGGCTATGTTCCTGCGGAAATCGACCACCTTTTGGAAGTGATCAGAATCCGAAACGTCCTCAAACAAATAAAAGGCAAGAAAATGGGCTACGATGGGAAGCAACTGGTGGTTGTTTTTCAGCCGGACAGCCCCATCGATCCAGCCAGGATTCTCAAGCTGTCCCGGACCGTGGCCAAAGGGGTAAAGCTTACCCCGGACTTCAAGCTCATTGTCCCTCTTCCGGGTTTGACGGGAATGGAGATTACAACGACAATAAAGGATCTGCTGCGATCATTAAAAGACCCTTAACTATGGTAAAAAAGGATTGATCATGATAAACGTTCCAAGTAGAAGAACAAGAGCTTAATTAATGGGAGATTTTATGAAAAAGATTTGCCTGGCAATAGCCATGGGGATGCTGATGATAGCTACGGTTATTCCGGTTTCTGGAGAGGTTGTAGATCGGATTGTTGCCATTGTGAACGATGATGTCATCACCAGTTCGGAATTGAACAACGCTTTCGACCCCTACATGAAGAGGATTGAAGCGAGCGTCCCTGCTGGTAAAGAAAGGGAAAAGGTTGTTGCCGAGGGGAAAGCGACGATCCTGAACCGAATGATCGATAACAAGCTCGTCGAACAGGAAGCAAGAAAATCCGGCATTGTCATCAAAGAAGATGAAGTCATGGGCGTCATCAAAGACATCCTGAGGAGTAGAAATATGCAGATGTCGGATCTCCTGCAGGCACTGAACAAGGACGGGATGACCTTTGATGCTTATAAACAGGAGCTCAAGGAGCAACTGCAGCGGCAGCAACTTGTTCGCCGGGAGATTCGCTCCAAGATTGTCGTCACTGACGACGAAATAGGCGATTATTACCGGCAGCACCGAGATGAATATGAGGGCAAAGAGGCAATACGGATCAGGCAGATCCTCATTTCCGTTCCTGCCGCGGCGGATCCTGCTATCCGTGAACGGGCGCGGGAACTTGCCGAAAGTATTCTTAGGAAGATCAAAAACGGCGAACCATTTGAAGCCCTTGCGGCTCAATTCTCCCAGGGTCCGGCAGTTGCCGCCGGCGGCGACATCGGATTTGTGGAAAAAGGACAAATGCTGCCGGAGGTGGAAAAGGTTGCCCTGAACCTTAACATAGGCGACGTCAGCCCGGTCATTGAATCTTCCCAGGGATTCTATATTATTCAGGTTGTCGACAAGCGTGGGGCCGGCTTGAAACCCATTACCGAGGTCCGTCAGGAAATCCTGATGAAACTGGAAGATGAAAAGGCGGCCAAGAAGTTTGACCAGTGGGTTGTCGATCTTCGCAATAAGTCGTTAGTTGATATCAAACTCTGAGATATATGGACTTTATCCGGATTAAGGCCGCTTCCCAGCATAACCTAAAACACATAAATATCGATATCCCCCGGGATCAACTGGTGGTGATTACCGGTGTCAGCGGGTCAGGAAAATCTTCCCTTGCATTTGATACCATTTACGCCGAGGGTCAGCGGCGCTATGTAGAGTCCCTCTCGGCCTATGCCCGTCAATTCATCGGTCAGATGGACAAGCCGGATGTGGAATCCATTGAAGGACTCTCCCCGGCGATTGCCATCGAACAGCGGACGGCTAGTCATAATCCCCGTTCCACCGTCGGTACGGTCACGGAAATTTATGATTATCTGCGCCTGCTGTATGCCCGGGTCGGGATTCCCCATTGCTACCAGTGCGGAAGGGAAATCCGCTCCCAGACCATCGATATGATGGTCGATGCCATCCTCGCTTTTCCGGAGAAAACAAAATTTAACATCTTGGCCCCCATTGTGAGAGGTAAGAAAGGGGAGTTTCATAAGGAATTAAAGAAACTTCTGAAGGATGGGTTCGTCCGTATCCGGGCAGATG
>Ga0247841_10004109_pt1 | contig 25569 bp, 43 predicted proteins | sample LaCruzMarch2015__2_FD_192410 | JGI IMG/M metagenome (GOLD analysis project Ga0247841, IMG submission 192410) | Freshwater microbial communities from meromictic Lake La Cruz, Castile-La Mancha, Spain - LaCruzMarch2015_18m | ecosystem: Environmental > Aquatic > Freshwater > Lake | place: Spain... | reverse complement strand
GACTAGAGAAGCATTCGTCTATCATGTCAAAAGTAACTTTACTAGCAATAGGTTTAGCACTTAACTTGCTTTGATACTGCACAATATGCTCTTGCAGTTTGCTCTGACTGTGCCAACGGTTATTGGTATATGAAACAACTTGCCATAATCCAGGTTGTAGTCCGTGTGCGGACAAGATGCTGTCAGGAGTGATGGGAACATCTTCCATGATCTCGATTAGGCAATCCCTGTAAACACTTCCGTCTGCGTTGACCTTGACTGTTTCCTTGTATCCAGAATCGTCTGTAATGCCTCTAGAATCGTCTACAACAGTTTCGCCCCTGTTCCTGCGTATAAACCCTCTAACCCTGCCGTGTGTGAACCCCTCGCCAAACTCCCTCTCCAAAACCCCTGCTATCTCGTTGTACGTCAGCCCTTGCCTGTGCAGTTCCAAACTTCTGTCTTGCCACTCTTGCATTTGAAATCCTCCTGCCGTTTTCTATACCCTAGCACTTGTCCCTCAAATTGTCAAATATTGGGGACTTTAAACAACAAGAGAAAGGTCTTTCCCCTCCTGCCCCCTTTTCCCCCCTTCCCCCTTCTTTCCCTTACAATCCCTTTTATCCCCCTACCCCCTATAGTCCCCCTTCCACCCTAATTCCAAAGAGAACATTTAACCCCTTACTCCACTTGTTCGTTACACTCACTTAGCGGTGCTTCCCCCTTCTTTCCCAAGTGAACAACCTTCTCGCTTCGCTCTTGCCTTAAATTACTTCCCAAACTTGACTTATGCACTCGCCCTTTGTTTTTACATCTCTTGGTTACAACTCTCTTGCATTATGCATTTCCATCTGCATTATATGCTCAATGCGTACGCACAACCTGCTCCCATGCCCTAGCATCAATTCTAAGCCCTCTACAAGCCCCTACAAGCCCCTTGCTACTATTTAGTAATAAAAGTACCCTACCTGCCATCGAAATGCGTCCACAGTCACGCTAGGTGCCTTCAACGAAAAGCACTTTTTCAGAGCCAGAATTTGTTTGTGGGTAATACTCTATACAGAGACCCCGTCCCCCCATGCCGACGTAGCCCCCTGCCCCTGCCCACTGAATGAACGCGCGCGATACAAATAAGCACGCAATAACAGCGCCCTATGCTACACAGTCATGCCTAGCCATGCATCATGCATCTGATCGCATCTGTTGCCCAACACTGTACAGCTACGTGCTAACACTGTACAAGCGTATCATGCAACACTGTACAAGCGTACTCGTATGACATGCCTTGCCTGCTATCCTACTGACTGCCGGCCTGCCATGCCCTGCCAGATCAAGCCAGATCACGTACACAGCATATGGCCTTATTCGCATCTGCAACACTGTCCACCACTGACGGACACTTTGCCCGAATTGTCCTTCCAGGAAACACAGCAATATAAGATTATGAACATTCTGTGAACAAACAAGAAAAGCTATTGACTTGCATAAATATGCACGATACAATGACGCCATAGACCAAACGAAAGAAGGGCAAGGACATGACTAGGAAAGAATTCTCTACAGCTTTACAGATTGCAGACAGACATGATGAATTGACTACAGATGAATCAACGCAAGCGGCAATTGCTACAATGGGATGCGCTTATGAACAAAAGATAGTCACCATAAATCAAGTTGCCTGGTTGATTAACTATCAGACAATGCAAATGAACGGTACTAGAGATGCACAAGCGCTTCAGGAACTTTACGAAATGAAGCATAACCTGATAATTATCTAAACCATATCAAGTAATATTGGATATTATGTAATGAGTTCACTTGACCACATAGCACAGCGCACAGACCATAAACATACAGCTACTAAAGTAGCAGAAAGAAGGAACGACAATGTTAGCAGTTAAAACGAGTGAATTATCAGATGCTATTAAGTTTGTTTCTAATGCTTTATCAGGTGACAATTCAAGGCCAGTTCTTCAAAACAACCATATTTTTATTCAATACGGCAGATTAGTTATCGAGGCTGTTGATGGCTATACTTGCGCCAGGAAAACAATAGGCATTGTCCAGAACGACAATTCAGATGAAAGCATCAATGCCTTGCTGGTATTGCCTAGAATCAAGTCGAATAAATACGGCAATAGCACCATTGAAGTATCGGGCAAAAATGTTATTATAACTGACCAGGTTGAACAGACTTCATTTACAATTAAAGTAATGGATTGCACATTTATTAATTTGGACAAGATCAAGCCTGAAGAAAAGGATAATCAATTTGAAGTCTATTTTTCAGCAGATAAGCTATCATCCGCATTAAAACAATACGGCAAAGAAACAGTTTTAATCAAGTTCAATAAAACAGGCCCTTGCTTGATTGCTGATAAACATGAGGATTCTTTTCAGCTTGTTTGTCCTTGTCGTAAATTCTAATTCACAAACTGTTCACAAACTGTTCACAATCCATACATACTACGTTCACAAATACAGATTACAATGGAATCATAGGCAAGGCAAGCCAATTGCCAGAAGGAGATTTATTATGAAAAGCTACATCGCTAATGTCAGAATACGGGAACAGGATCGCAACGGAAATACTTATCATGATGTTCAGTTGCTTGATATGAATGGTAATATTATTTGTCAGATCAATAAGGAATACGGTTATGGACAGCAGTACAAGCAAACCACAGTGGACATGATTAAAGCCTTGCGTCCTGACCTGAATGATTTGAAATATTATAATGTGGATGAAGGTGTTGTGTTCATTGTAAATCATTTCTAATCTAATCCGGTTTATGGGCTAGTTCCGTAAAAACTAGCATCCCAAGTATGTTATCAGCATCCGGCTGCGTCGCTAGAAATAGATCACAACATAAGTAATGCAATAACATACTACCAGGGCCATACAGCCTAATAAAATCAGGAGGTCAAAAAAATGAAAGCTATCTATGATTGTGTTAATTGCAAATGTCATGACTGCCAATTTAAGGACAAATGCGGCCGTTGCTCAGATCACGAGAAGGTCAGAAACAACGAAAACTGTGTTTTTAATCCTTGCGTACACTGTACCCATAAAGCAAGAAACGTGCCGCCTAGTTGGGCAAAATAAAAAGGAGGTAACACAATGTACAGACCTGCTCAATTCTGCCCTTATTGCCAGACTATTGTAAAGCCTGAATGCAAATGCCCAGGATGCGGATTTACGCAGATTCAGGAGGTCAAGAAATGAAAACATGGATTATCAACCGCTTGCAAGATATTCATAGCTGTACTCCGGATCTATACTATCAAGCATCAATCGAGAGGAGATAAATAAAATGTATAAAATTAATGCTGAAATGTTAGGTTATGACGCCAAAAACGAGGACGCAGAATACATGGTCGAACTACTTATTCGTGATGGTTATGAAGTCGAATATACCGATAATATGGGCATGGTCAATTCAGACAATGAAAATCCTGTTTCTATGATTGCATGGTCTAATGCTCTGAATAGGGTTATTGATGTAAGGAGTTATTAATATGAAATCAATGCTGCTCTGTTACATTCTTGGCATCGTTTCTACGCTGGCGCTGGTAATTATCGTATTGATTGCAGTCGCATTAATGGGAGGTAAATGAAATGAAAAACAGTCGAAAAGCTTTTACAATCGGCAGCATTTGGATCAGGATAATCAGGCACAGCCGGCCGACATTCAGGCTTAAAACAGTCAATATCAGGAGGGTTTAATATGTGGATCATCAAATACATAGTACAATGCCATAGTACATCATTTGAAGGAGAAATCACTTTGGATACTGATAGATACAATGAAATCAGAGCCATATTATCGGATCAGTTCGGAGTTGGAAGGAGTTTTATTGAAATATACAGTATTCAGCCGTGTTTTGACAGCTATCTTTAATCGTTGATTTAATGCGAGGAATAATAAAATGTTGTGGATAAACTTTAGAATTAAAATCAGAAAATGGAGAAAAAAGCCTAATGTATGGTTATTTGGCGTTTTAGATCAGTCAAGAATTGATTATCTTGTTTCTATTGGTTATCGTGTTAGAATTTGCGATTGGGAATTTCTTAATTTGAAGGATACTGTTGTTTCTTGGGAATACTCTTATGACGATCCAGAAGGACTTAAATGGCTGTATGATTCTAAATCCCTAGTTACAAGTACATTTAATCCTTTATTCGAATGGGGAACATGGGATAAAAAACCTAAAATTAAAAGATCAAATTGTAATAACTGTGGCGCGCCATTAACTAGCAATAAATGTGAATACTGCAAAACAAAATGGGATTAACCTTTAATCATCGTCTGCATCTGGTAAAGCTGTTTGAATGGGTTTGAAATTGGCAGAAACGTCAAGGTCATTCCCATTCAGGCTAATTCTTAACATAGTTACATTTGCACCAGGAGCGATAGCATTTTCTCTGTATTTAGGAATTTCAGCCTTAATCACCATCGCTCTTTCATTAGTTGCATTAGGATTATCAAGAGCAATTTTCCAAGCCATTTGCTCTGTGTCTTTAACTTTGATCTGATGCACAAATTCCAGGCATTTCTTGTATAACTCGTCAGATTCAGACCAAATTTCCATAGTTGAACGAGTTATTCCAAGCCCCTTAGCTATTTCCGCATTAGTCCAGCCTTCTGAAAGTAGCGAAATGCTATGTGATTTTTTTAATCCGTCATTTTCCTCGTGCCACCTGGTAAGCATATGCTTTGATGCTATATAATCTATTAGTGCATAGTCAATTGCTACGTCATAGACTGATTTATCTACTGCTATAGGCATTTCCGACTTATCCTTGCTGTATTTCTTAGACATTAATTCACCAGCTTTCGACTAAATTATACCATCAAAAACATCTATTTACAAATAGTCGCAAAATTGGTTATAAAAGTGTTGACAATCGGCTGATGCTGTATTAGTATAAATGTAAATTCATTTACAAGAAAGGAGGTAAGCAGGCATGAAATATGATTTACGAAAGGAGATTGAGGAAATAGAACTGGAATTGATCGAGCGATTCAAGCGCAAGTATCCTAATTTATCCGAAACCGCCATTGATATCTTGGTAAGGTCATTAACAGAAAACGCAATTAATAATCAACTAATGACTACAGAACAGAAGAAAAACGCATTATACAAATTAATGAAGGAGATTTGAAATGGAATTTAACGTAGGCGATAAAGTCAGACTGAAAAAAGAGTTTTACAAGGAACGTACATTCAAATTATTGGAATACTATCGTAAACAATCGGTTGGCAAACTGAACGGAAAGGAACTGACCATTGATGCCATCTGCCGGCCTGATTTCTGCATAAAGATTGGCGATACTCATGTGTATGTCGATCTGCTTGAGAAGGTTGAAAAGCCGGTTGAGAAAGCAGCTGAACCGTCAATCAAGGTTGGCGATTGGGTACAGGCAACTCTAATGTGGTTAGTCGTTGTTGGAATTTTAACCTTGATGTTTTATCTGAAAAAGGAAATGTTGTTTTTAAGCATTGTAACTGGATTTTCTCTGGCGCATTTTATTTTATGGATTCAGAAAAAGTTGTGGAGTGATTACAAATGATTCGCATTCCTGGTGGATCGTACTTCACAGTAGACCAATTCAGACAGCGATGCGGATTCAGAAACGCACAGCCCATCTACAGAGCAATCCAAGATGGACGGTTGGTAGGTGTCATCGCAGTGGGTGACATCTACCTAATCCCAGCAGGATCAGTTATCATTGACAACAAACTGAAAACGGGAGGTAAAATCCGAGTAAAAAGGCTTGAAATAGCAGATGACTAGTGATAGTATCTAATGTACTAGGAGGGAGCACAATGGAATACAGAAACGATGATGCGAGAGTATTGCAGATTCACGAAAGCAACTATCTAAGGGAAGTGGAAGGAGAATGGAAAGTGACTGACAGGGATATTGCCAAGAAACCGTATCAACTTTTCAGGGGAACGAACAAAGACGGAACGCCTATGCAAAATGTTATCGGATATTGCCCAGCCTGCAACAAGTACATGGGCTACAGCGCATACGACTATTGCCAGAACTGCGGACAGCTTTTCGATTGGTCTGATGCATACTTGTGTGTTGCTACGCCTAGAACGGAGGTAGACGATGCTTGACGATTTCGAGCGCATGGAAGAAGAATTTGAGGACGAACAGGCAGAAGTAATCAAAGACGATTTGATGGCTGAAAGGGCTATCAATCACATTAGGGACATAGAAGCAGACTATAAGCGGTTGATTGCGGTATGCCAAGAACAGATAGACCGCTATCAAACCAAAATTGACGCTTACACGGATCGCATGAAGCGTGACACGGATTATTATTATTACAGGCTGAAAGACTTTTTTTCAGGAAGGGAGAACAAGAAAGAACTCAAGACAAAGCTGGTTTACAAGTTGCCATCAGGAACAATAACATTGACCTACGGCAAGACTAAGATCGACTACACGGAATCAGACCTGGTTGCATGGCTTAAAGACAACGGATACAACGAATTTATCAAGACAAGGGAAGTTGAAGGTGTCAAGTGGGCAGAACTCAAAGAAAAACTTGCGTTTGCAGGAGGTAGCGCAATTATGGGCGAGGACGGTGTAGTAGTCGATGGTGTGTCGGTAACAGAAACGATGGACAAGATTGATTTCAAATTGACGGAGTGAGGTAGAAGAATGAATTTTGAGTTTACGCCATTTGGTAAAATACCAAGATTAAATCGTGAGTGTGTTGTTACGGAAAAGATTGATGGTACAAACGCACAAATTTACATTACAGATAAAGGAGATTTTTTTACTGGTAGTAGAACAAGATGGATTACACCAACAGATGATAACATGGGATTTTCTACATGGGCGCATGAACACAAAGAAGAACTAATGAAACTTGGAAAGGGTCATCATTTTGGTGAATGGTATGGACGAAAAATACAGCGTTCTTATGGTTTGAAAGAAAAAAGATTTGCGCTATTTAATACATCTATTTGGACGGACGATTCAATTAGACCAGGTTGTTGTGGTGTTGTTCCAATATTATATCAAGGATTATTCTCTACTCAAAAAATAAATGAGTGTTTGCAATTTCTAAAAACATATGGGAGCATAGCTGTCGAAGGGTTTATGCGTCCAGAGGGAATTGTTGTTTATCATGTGGCTGGAAATTTGTATTTTAAGGCAACAATAGAAAATGATGAAGCACCAAAATCAATAATTAAAGGAGAACTAAAATGAGCAACGAAATTGTAAAATACACAAGCGGTGGACAAGAGGTAATGCTTACAGCGGATACTGTGAAGAAATATCTGGTAGCTGGTAGCGCAAACAATCTGACGGATCAGGAGATAGTTCTGTTTCAGGAACTGTGCAAATACAGAGGGCTTAATCCGTTTTTGCGTGAAGCGTATCTAATCAAGTACGGCAGTCAACCGGCCACAATGGTAGTTGGCAAAGACGCAATACTCAAGAAAGCATTATCCAACACAACCTACGGTGGACACGAAGCAGGAATCACGGTAATCAATCGTGAAGCGAAGATTGACAGACGAGCCGGTTCTATGCTGTTGCCTAGAGAAGAACTTGTCGGTGGTTGGTGCAAGGTAGTTAAAGTAACCGCTGCTGGCAGTCAATCAATCATGCACGAAGTATCTTTTGACGAATACTGCTTGAAGGGTGAAGATGGCAAGCCTAAAAGCAACTGGAAAAATAAGCCATCGACCATGATTCGGAAGGTTGCATTGTGCCAAGCGTTACGTGAAGCGTTTCCAGAGGATTTAGCCGGAATGTATGAGCCGGAGGAAATGGGCATTGACGAGAAGAACCTTCCTGCAAGCCCTGTGGACGTATCCGAGGTAGTGGCAGACATAACACCAGTACATATTGCATCAAACGTCACCACGGTCACGCCAGAGCCGTCTAATCCGATGCTGGACCTATTAGACCTGTCAGATGCTGATTTTCTCTCCAGTAACTTCACTTTGACGCTACCTACTGGCGAAAAAAAGACAAAGGTTATCGGTCAGATTAAACTGTCTGCATGGCAGAACCTTACGCTACACGATGACGATGCTATTGCCAGAGTTGCAGAACGTGCGGTTGCTTTGCTGGACAACAGCTTCATGAGCGAATTGAAGGACAATCCATTTGACGGTCAGATTGAAATGAAGTAACTAATCCAGACAACGCAAAAGGCACTCGTAGGAGAACCGAGTGCCTTAATGCGGAAGGGAGGAGGTGAATGAAACCAGCCATGCGAAAGCCACATCTATACAATATCAGAAGCAAGCGAGGTTGTCAATGGTAGTGCTGGAAGGCAAACAGATACGTATTGTTAAGCCTATTAGGGCATTTGGCGAGTATAGGAGAGGTGATGTACTAACCATAAAGACCTGGTTCGGAGAGAATCACATTCAGGCAGAAGGAATCAAGAAGCTGATAGAACACAGCGAGTATGTATTGGAGGAAGAAAATGATTAGAAACGGATTCAAATTTACTGCAAGGAAGGTCAAGCACAGAGTAGCAAAAGACAAGAACATTACTAGCTTTTCCATATCAGACAAGGTTGACAACGGTGTAAAACATAAGTATCAATACTACGAAGTCACTGTTTGGGAAGATTTAGACATTAAAGACGATGACGTAGTTGTATTGACTAATATCCGTGACTTCACAGCAAGGGAGTACAACGAAAAGGTTTACTTGGGATTCACGGCAGATGCAGAGATCGGACATTGGAACAACGAGCAGCCAAAAGCAGAAGAACCGAAGAAGAAGCCGAGAGATACAAGTACGGATTTGCCGTGGGATATTTGATTAGTTACACCACTTGACACGTATGTTATAATAGAGTAAGGAGGTGATTGTTGTGAATACTATTGAACAGGTTGCTGAATATTTGAAACTTAGCTATCGAGGTGTTTTGTTGCTGATTAAAGCCAAGAGGATCAACGCAGTAAAAGTTGGTAAGAGATGGTTAATTACGGACGAGGAACTTGAGCGCATTAAAAAGATGGGTGCATAGAAAGGAGAACACCAAATGACAAGACCATTCAAGCAGGGACTTGATTATTTTTCACTAGACGTTAATTGCGATGACAAAGTTAAATTAATTGAAGCTAAGTTTGGTCTTGTTGGATTTGGAATTTGGGTTAAACTTCTGCAAATTATTTATGATAACGGTTACTACACTAAACTAACGGAAAGAGAGTTATTGCTATACAAGAACAGAGTAAATGCAGACATAAACCTAATTACTGATGTTGTATCCGAATGTGTCAAGTGGGGAATATTTAACGAATCACAGTACAATGGCAATAAGATATTAACATCAACAGGAATACAAAAAAGATTTATTGAAGCAACAAAAAGGAGGAGTGAAATTACAATTGAACTGGATTATTGGATAATAGATATTCCAGAATCAAACAAGAACTGCCTTATCAAAACTATTGGGAAAACGGTTAATGTATGCAATAACTCAAAAATAGACAACAATAACTCACAAAGTAAAGTAAAGGAAATAAAACCAAAGGAAAGTATAAGAGAAGAAAAGAATATACACGGTGAATTTTCCAAAGTAAAATTAACACAAGATGAATATGACAAGCTAGTTGAACGGTTTGGAAAGAGAGGTGCAGAAGATAGAATTACCAAGCTGGATCAGTACATAGCAAGCAAGGGCGATCACTACAAGTCACATTACGCAACTATACTAGTTTGGGAAAAGAAGAACGAGCAGATGCCCTTAAACGCATTTGCCAAGAAGGGGAGTTTGCTGGATGACATTCCAATCGAATAAGCAAGAAACCGAAAGCCAATATTCACTGTTCGGCACAGGCGGCTGGATTGAGGACAGGTATATACTCAAGGAATGTCCGTTGTGCAACGAGGAATACAGCTTTCACTTTCAAGGACTGACAGGACAATGGCGATGCACTTCCTGCAACAAGGCAGGAGATACGCAGAACCTAAAGGAAATACTTAAAGACGATTTGTTCTTGATGGACAGGATAGCCGAACTGCAACAGCCTGGTGCGCCAGAAGGATTAATCAACGTAGGAACGTACATACCGCCAAAGCGTGGTGCAAGCATAGCAAGCGGATTTAGTTTGATAGACCAGAAATTAAGCGGATTGTACGAAACGGAACTGACTATCATATCAGGCAAGCGCGGCGAGGGCAAGTCGACAATCGCAGGACAGTTCGCACTCAACGTAATCAATGCAGGAGGAAGGGTTTGCTTTTATTCAGGGGAACTGAACGCAGGAATGTTTCAAAGTTGGACGGTATCTCAAGCTGCTGGTAGTGCGTACATGAACAAGTACATAGATCCGTTTGGTGCAGACAGGTACACGGTAGATGCTTTCATCGAACAGCGCATCAAGAGTTGGCTTAAGGACAGGCTTATTTTGTACGATAACTCGATTAAGAGAGCCAGCGAAAGGAACAGCATACTTGAACGGTTCTTAACAGCAAAAAAATATTACGGTTGTAACGTATTTTTTGTTGACAATCTGATGACGGCGAAATATACTAAAGACGGAGAACGTGATTATTTCAGGCAACAATCGAACTTTGCAGGGGAATTAGTAGACTTTGCACATCAGGAACACGCACACGTAATACTGTTAGCTCATCCAAAGAAGGGAGATACAGGTGATGACAACGACAATGTAGCTGGACTATCGGACATTACCAACAGGGCAAGCAACGTGTTCACAATTCACAGGCTTACACCAGACGAGCGAAAGAGGGAGGATTTTGACAGCCTAGTTACAATCAGCAAAAACAGGAACTACGGTGCATTGGCAAAGCTAGGATTCAACTTTGATATAGCAAGCAAACGGTTTATACCAATAAGCGGAACAGTAATTGAGAGATACGGTTGGGAAGGAGAGTTATGAGAATGAAAGAGCAAACAGCCATTGAAGAACTGCTAAAGATTCAAGAGCAAAATAGTCCTTACTTGTCTGGTGCGGCAGATGAAGTCATTGATCTTTCGGTATCTGCCTTACGCAAATCAATAAATAACCGTTGGATTCCAGTCAGAGAATGGGATTTCAGCAAAAACGCTCAAGTTCTATTTCTTACCGAGTTTGATGATGGATATGGAAAAGATAACTATATCAGACAAGGTACGATCAAAGATGGTAGTTGGTATGATGTTGATGCGAATATAGTAGGTGGAATAACACATGTTATGACAAGGCCGGAATTGCCAAATGAAGGAGAATAACAAAGAAATGAAAAGACTTGAAGAATCGTATCTAGCTGACAGACTTGCCAACATTATGGGGAAAATTGAGAGGTCAAACAGGGAGGCATCGGCGGCAAGTGCGAAGTACACAGCAATTCGTGATTGTCTTTGGGATGAAAAAATCGAGATAGAACATCGGCTTGCAGAGATTCGGGAGGAAAAAGCATGATTTTACTAGCCATTGATCCAGGAACTTCGCAATCAGGATACATCGCATTGGAAACATCGAACTGGAAAGTCGTATCTTTCGGCAAGGTAGACAATGCGGAAATGCGAAGAATAGTTCGGGAAGAATACTACGATGTAATTTGCTGTGAAATGGTAGCATCTTACGGCAGACCAGTAGGGCAAGAAGTGTTCGATACGTGTTTGCAAATCGGCAGGATTCAGCAGATAGTATATGACGATAGCGGAGTAGAACTAGACCTCGTTTTACGCCGACAAGTAAAGAAGCACATACTCGGCAAAGCAAGCGGAAAAGAAGCAAACGACAGCGCAATCAGGAAGGCGTTGATAGAGCGGTTCGGCGCAGAGTATTGCAAGGAGTTCAAAGCTGATATCATGGCAGCATTTTCCGTAGCTGTTACGTGGACAGACGAGTACAATGCCCCTACAAGCCCCTAGGACGCCCTACAACGCATTTCAACCGCAATAACAGTAAAGTATACTACCAAAGCCACAATGCGCTACAAGTCACGCTAGGAGGGATAACGTGCTTAACCTAATACAACACCAACTTATAATAGATCAGTACAAGATACTCAAGTCGCAGAAGAAAGTATCAACACTAACAGGATTTAGCAGGGGAACAATAAACAAGGTTTTGCGAGAGAACAACATCATAATTCAACCTCCAGGTCATCAGACAAAGCACAACATACCGATGATTATGCACGACTGGAACGCCAGAATGAGCATAACAAAGATTACAGACACATACGGATTCAGTTGCGAAGAAGTAGCGTACAAGATGATTAGCAGATGGCGAAAGCAAGGTTGGGATTTTAGCAGAAGGGATAGGGTGAAGAAATGAGCGAGTGCGAAACGTGCAGAAACAATTCAAATCTTGAAGGCTTTTGGAATGGCGAAGACAAACAGTGTAGATTGTATGCAAAGTATGGCGATGACTGCCCGTTATACATACGCTCTCACAAAAAGAAACAGCCGCAAACACGCTACGAGCGGATCATGGCGGAGATGACGGTTGAGTCATTAGCTGATTTACGAACAGTCTGTGAGGAACGACAAGATTATCCCGATGATATTTCGGTCATTACATATGTCAACGATGCAGGACGTTTTCATTATCACGAAGATGCAATCAAAGCGATGATAGAACTGCTAAACAGTCCAGACGCTTCCGACATTGTATAAACCAACACAAAACAGATGAAATCGTACCCTATGGGGTGCAGGAGGAATTATGACAACATATCTCACAATCATTACCACCGCACTTATCCTGACGCAAATTATTCGGCTGGTGCAAAATGCGATCCAGTTGAAACGGCAGGGCGATATCGCTAAACAGAACGCCTACATCTTTGAGGTTTATCTAAAACTTGAGTATTGGCTAGACAAGCAGGAGCAAGAAGATGTTGACGATTAACCTATACCGTGTCGATTATCTGGATGAACACAGCTTTTTTGTATTTACAGAAAGTCGTAACAAGGCAAGGGCATTATGCGTCAATCGGACTTGGGATGAAAGATACATTGACTTATCGGCGCATTTACTGAAAAAAGACGTTGGCGGAGATACTGACACTGTAATTGACGATCCTGATGATACAGGCTATGCCAGAGTGCTTGCTTGTGGTCAGCATTTTTATGATGAAAGTGGTGCGGATTGTGTGCGGTGCTTGGCATCAGACAGTTCTGCAAGGATTACTATTTCGTAGATTGCATCGACACGATCATGACTTGGCTAAAGCAGCCGAAGGAGGACACATGAGCATATACAAATCGTGCGATACGTGCAAGTTTGAAAAACTTCAAATAGATTCAGAAGAATGCAGAGAATGCGGAAGCGATAAACAAGCACACAGTAACTGGCAACCCAAACCAATCGACACCGAAACGCCGGTTATTCCATGCGCTACGGAAACGGACGCAATCAACAGCCCTTCGCATTATATGCAAGGCGGTATTGAAACGATTGACATAATCCGAACGATGCTAACAAAAGAGGAATTTCAAGGCTACTGCAAGGGCAACATACTTAAGTACAGGGAACGTGCGCCGTACAAGGGCAACTCTGACCAGGATTACGCAAAGGCAAGGAAGTACAAGCAATTTCTTGAGGAGAGTGAGAACAGTGATTAAGGAATATCTAATTCTATTTCTTCGTGAGTTTCCGTATCCGATATACATTAAGATGTTCCATGCCATGCACCATGACGAGAAGATGAATTGGCTAGATAAGTTGAGATACAGACTGCTTACAGGAAAGCGATGGGGTGAAGCATGATTTATCAATTTAAATGGGATAAACCTATTATGTTCTGCGAAGATTGTCCGTTTGCTGGTTATCCCAATTCGGAAACAGACACGCCGTGGAGTTGCAGATTAACAGGACATTGGCTTGACGATATTTGTCCGATATAGAAACCAGAAGAATGTCCACTGAAAACAATTGAAGAAAAACCCAAGCGTGAAAAGTTATTGCCGTGTAAATGTGGTGGTATGAGAAGGGAATTGTGTACTGTATACAATGGTGGTTTTATGAATTACTACTACGTCTGTTTGAAATGCGGATGTGCAAGTAAGAAATACAAAACGCAAACGCAACTAAGAATAGGTTGGAACAGGGAAATGGAGAATAAAGCATGAAAACAGGAATATACATAAGGGTAGAACACGAAGGCAAATTTCAAACAGCAGAGATAACTGAAATCACAGACAAAGAAATAGACTTCTTCTTTCAAAGTAAGGAAAGGCCAGAGTTATTGCGATACATCAAATGGTTCATAAACTACATCAAGGAGATACAAGCATGAAAGTATTTATCAGCGGTGCAATATCAGGAAAGCACAATTACAACAGACTTGCTTTTTACGAAGCGGAACAGGATATTATAAAGCAAGGGCATATTGCGGTTAGCCCTGCAATACTTCCCCTAGGCTTTGAGCATGACGAGTATATGCACATATGCTATGCAATCATAGACTGTTGCGATGCCGTGTACTTCCTTACAGGCTGGTCAGACAGCAGAGGCTCACAGCTTGAAATGGACTATGCACAGAACAACGGCAAGCGCATATTGTATCAGGAGTAACAATGTCTTACGAAAGCAACATCGACATAAACAGCCAGCTATTTCCGGTTAAGGCAGAAACGCTAGTAGTTACGGACGGAAACATACCGCCAAAAACAAGGCGTATCAATGCAGTAACAACGTGCAAGGGAAGGCGTATCACAACGGATATTCCTTACCCTTGGGCGAGGTTCATAGCCGATGCGATGACTAAGTATTTCGATGAACAGTTCAAGCCTAAGGAAGGAGAAGGTAAAGTAATTGCAAGTATGGTAATTCCTGGCGATCCAAAATGCAAAGAGGACGGACGTAAAATCAAGGTAACGGAAACAGGACGGTACTTGATAAGCAGAAGCGATGTATATTCAAAGTGGATATCTTATGCACGAAACAGACTTAATTCGCTGTGGGTACAGAAGGCCGTTAAACTTCCTGTAAATAATTTCATTTCCGTTAAATGCACATTTTACATAAAGCCAAAAAAGAATCCGATAGCTTTAGCAGATTTATGCGCAGGAACTATTGACTGTTTATACGAATTAGGTGTATTATCAGATGTATCAGCACATAACGTTGTAAGCATGGACGGTAGCAGGATAGTGCCAGCAACAGAAAACTACCGAACAGAGGTAATCATAAGGGAGATTAAGCGATGAAAATGGTAGAATTAAAGGAGTTTCTAAAACTTCCTGCTGGAACTGTATACGCTAAATATGAACGATGTATATTAAGTGACATATGCGTAAAATACACAGACGATGGATTAGACAAGTTTGATTGGAATAACGATTGGTGGTATGCTTCTTTTGACAGTGTTGGTTCATATCCGCAAGTGTTACTAGACATGGAAAAAAATAACGCTATGTCCGTTCCACTGGAAATAGCAGTTCATAATGATGGATTCTATGAAGATAAACAACTATTCATGATTTATGAGAAGGAAGATATTAACTCAATTATTGATATTCTACAAGGAAAGTGGGACAGATCATGACTGACAGACTTCTCAAGGCTATGAAACTGATTGTGGAGTGGGATAATCAAGAGAAGATTTGCCATAGTCTTGACGGAATCGGTTGCGAGAACTGCCCTTACGAACTAGGAAAGTCGTGCGACAGAGTAAGCACAACGTATGTACTCACGCAAGCAGCGAAAGTATTCAGGGAGGAACTAAAATGAATAAGGAAAAACAAATAGAAAGAATCATGGAGATGTTTTCAGGTCTCATCAACAAATATCAACCATTATATTCAAGTGTTATGATTGGCGGAGTAGAACGAAAAGTTAGATTAATATTAAGTAACGAATACGATGAACCATCAATACCGCCACATGACAACACTCTTGACATCATTGATCGATATGAAAGACTGACTAATATTCTAATTAATCAGATCAACGAAACACGAAAGCCATTTATCATTAACGGGAATAACGATTCTATGACTATGGAAAAGCTTTACGGAAATTCCAATAAATAACAACCGGAATTTACGATAATAAAAAGAGCGGAGAATATCCGCTCTTTTGCTCTGTGTAGCAGTAAATGCTAAGAGAGTATCGCTAGTGCTTCGTCTATTTTCTTTTCCAAAGCATCGTTAGCAACAATTAGAGAAGCAACTTTTGCCTGTTCTTCTGCTAGTGACTTCTCTGACGTGTCAATCCTAGTGCGATGGTTTCTAAGCATCAATCCGTAAGTAAGAGAATCTACTTTTCCGTCTTTAGGAAGTCCTACAGATGCCTTGAAATCGTTTGTACCATTAACAGTAGCAGTTCCGAATGAACCATCAGCAGGGTACTCCTTACCGTTGTTAATCATCTTGAATCCTGCTTCAAGCAACGAGTTCTGCCAATCCATGACAGGCTCACCGCTTGGGCAACCTTTGTATAACATTACATCGTCCTCCGGTTCTGCTTTAGTCCAACCATAATACTTAGCCATAGCATCGACTTCTTTTTCAGCAAGAAGTTGTCTAATTTCAGGATCAGACAACTTGGCACGACAAGCAGAGTTTGTATGAAAGCCATGTTCTATAAGCCAAGCGTCATAGCAACCGCCGTTCATCGCCCTTTTAATAGCACCAAAGTAATCCTCGCCCTTTGAGTTGGTACGATGCTGTATAGGTGCTAGAATAGTTTGCAGTATTTCAGCACAAGCAATGCCAATATCCTTGCAACAACCATCGCCTTCGTTCAATACAGTACGATACACAACTACCCTGTTAGGCTCGTTAGGTTCTTCGTTGATCGAATCGTCTGCGTTGGAATGTTCCAGACTACACAGTTCTGCTTTAGCGTTACGGATAAAATCTTCTATGCCTTGATACGATGCAATTTCAGTAACGTACATGACACTTGTTTCTTGTCCGTACAACTTTGCGTACTCTGCCTTGCGCTGTGCAAGATCAAGCATGGCGGTATCTTCGGTGTATCCCATGTAGGACTTAGTTCCTAGAACGTGTCCTGCACCAAAAACAATCACCATGCTTAAAACCCTGTTTTGTCAGTAGGGTTATTAAAGATTCCGAAAGCAAGTCCAGCGGCAATCAGCAAAGTAATGAACTGATCCCAACCAGGAATTTCAAAGCCAATCCAAGTCTTGACAACAAAGAACAGCAAGGCCGCAAGTGCGCTGATAGCTACTGGTGATTTCCACCGTGGCTGTGTACCCATGAAAGTACCTCCATAGAATTTAATATGACACTACTATACCACTTCTGGTATATTATTTCAATCTCTTAGCTTGCTTAGTAGTCCTTTTAAGTGACTTCATGTTTTCTATAATAGATTTTCGAACAGGAACTACCGCTTTAGCATTAGACGCAGGCAACTTCAAGTCGCTTTTAATTGTAGGATTAGGAGCGGGCGAGTAACCCATTCCACCACTAGTGACTGGAGTTTTGCTTAACCCTTGAACTTTTTTCTTCAACTGGGACGTATCACGTTTAACTCCACTAGCACCTGCTAAAGCGTTTTTATTCGACTGGAATTTCTTGTATAATGCGTCCTGTGGAATTGTACCAGAACTAGCACCAACTAACGCCTTCTTATTTGCACTTAATGCCATCGCCTTTTTCTTCATCGCCATTACTTTTTACCAGCTTTCTTTTTCTTTGCCTTCTCGGGAAGTTTCTTGCCCTTGCTTTTCTTGTCAAAATCTTTGACTTCTTTAGCGGTTATGCCAGCCTTATTAGCACCGGCAGAGTGGAAAAAGCGTCTTTGAGAATCGGATTTATACGGCATACTACTTACCCTTTTTCTTGCCTTTCTTCTTACACGGCATAATTACTTTCCTTTCTTTTTATTGTCCGTCCTTGCTTTCCAAATGGGTAATACGTTCTTCGTGATTATCCAATTTCTTTCCGTAAGCGTGTGTCTGCATTTCCAATGGAATAAGACGCTCTACACGCTTAGTTGATTCAATCTCAAGAGATTTTATACGCCCGTCAGTTTCACCGAATTTACTGCACATAGTACTATTCATGCCGTCTATAGTACGTCCTATATACTTCATTTCAGCCATTAATGCGCCATCTTCTCTTGCTTTAGAAACTATGTCACGTTGCTTTGTATAAAGATAACCCAATAGTGCCAATACCAATCCCAATGCTGATAAAATCAGCGCTAATGCCCACGATGGTAGTTCAAACATAATGCGTCCCCCTGTTTATGCTGTCACTTATAATCATACCATACAACGCAAATCTATTTCGCTTTAGTAGGAAATGCAATACCTGAACTTAACTCTGATAACTCCTTATAATATTTCATAGCTTCATCGTATGTGGTTTTTTCTTCTGGCGTAATCCATTCCAAGAAAGCAGCTTTTTTCTTAGCACTTAATGCGTTTGTCGGATCAAGATATGCCATAGAATCTTTCAGTGTTTTCTGCGTACCTCCGTAAAGAACGTATTCAGCGAGATACTTTGCAGCGGCTTGAGTGTCGCCAAGTTTTAATGCAGACTTGTAATAATAAACTGCTTGTGACTTTTTGTACTTGTCAGTGTTCTTGTCCATGTAATTCATAAAGGTGTTTGATTCGCCAATGCTTTTGTAGTATTCGTCAACCATGTCATACACATCGTAAAATGCAGCATCGCCCGGCATAACACTGTTAAACAGAATATCCCTTTTCTGCATTAAATAGTTTCCTTGATCTATCGGTTTGCCAGCAATAGCTTTGTACTCATCCTTAAACCCTACTTGTCCAAAGATATATTCCCAAGTATCACGAATGGTTGCAGGATTCTTAGGATCTGGAAAATATGTTTTTCCAGTTACTAATTCAAATGCAATTTTTGCGATAGGCCATGAACTATTAAAAGCATCACCAATAGGTGCGGACACCATTTCTTTGATTTTATCTGACAGTTGCATACGCCCTGTTGAGATATCGTTCAAATCAGATCCCATAGAATAATCAATTCCAAACATATTCATAAATTCAGCAAAAGAACCAAGCCTGTCAATGTAGTAGACCTTGTTACTACCAGTAACCCATCTTGGTATTGTTATATGTGGACTATTCTTAACATCTTCTGGTAATTCTTCTTCATCATCACCAGCAAGTAGTCCATTACCTAAGGCAAGTGCGCCGTAAAATGCGGCGGTTCCCAATAATAGTTTTGTTAATCTAAACACTGTAAATGTACTTGCCCTAGCAATATTGCCCAGTTTATTTCTTGCTTGCTGTTCTGTATTTTTAATCGTAACTCCATCAGTATAAAATGCGTTTTTAATCATACGATAATTACGCTTTACATTGATTTCCTTGAATCTAAAGAAAGGCATAAGATGATCAGACGCCCATTGTCCAGCTATAGAGACATCATCATAAGCACCAACTAGATCATTTGACAACTTGTACGCACGATCTTTTATGTCTTTAAGCCCTTGTATTTCAGCTGGTATTGATGCAGCGTAATACTTGGGTAGTCCTGTATCATTCTTAGACAATTCCGATTTATACGCAAGATATGTAGCATACCGCATGACCTGTTCACGGTATTGAGTAGCCGTTTCCAACGTAAGCGCACTCCATATCTTTCTGATTGCTTTTTTAGCAACATCAGAAGTCTTTGTCGATTGATCGTAAACTTTGATAAGTTTTGATGTGTTGAATGTCTTTAATTCTTGTGGTGTCTGTCCTGTGGTAACACCACCACGCTTAATATAATCTTGCAGATCATTAGTAAGCACTCCGCCCTTATAAAAGAATCCATATAGTTCTTTCAACGCTCTAGGTATTCTAAACAAGGCATTTGGTTTAGCAGACACAACTGGATCAAGGTCACCAAATAAGTTTCTAGTGTTGTACTTCCATACAGCATTAGGCATCTTAATTTTCATGTATTTCCATACGTTCATAAGATTCTTGAACATTTTACCAGAATTTGTTTCTTTATTGGCGAACTCATTTACAACTGCATCTACAATTTGTGTAGGAACGATCATTACATGGTTGTTGTACTTGGTCATAATTTTCGCTAAAGTACGTTTACCAACATCAGAATGAGGATCAATACCTCTTGATTCTAGATTAGCCATCACAACTGACTTAGCCTGTTGCTTGCTAAATTTATCAAACTCAACAATTCCTAACATACTAGGATCAAGTTCGGAATATCCTGGTTTTATTGACCAATCCTTCTCTTCCGTATATGGCATTGTCTTACTAATATCTTCTGTCTTAATTTCATTATATAGACGCAATCTTGCAAGATCCTTGTGCATTTTTTGTAAAACAAGATAATCAGCCATCATAGGGTCTGAAATATAATCCTTCGCACTACCAACACGAGCCATGTATTCCACACGACCAACACCACGCCTAGTTCCTCTTGCTTTTAGTGCCGCATTAAACTCGTCCCTAAATTCAGTAACGGCATGGTACATATAATTTGCTTTAGACTTAATGTGTTTTAGGTCTATTCCAGCTTTTGCACCTTCTGTAATAACTTCATCACGAACTTCGTCCATTAAACTACGTCTTGTATCTAATGCTTCACGAACTAATTCATTTTCCGGTTTAGCAAGTTCTGCTTTAATTTCCACAATGGTTTTCAACGCTTCTTGTGGCGAGTTAATGTTAAACATCATGGAAGAATCAGAATTATATAGTCCTGCTTGTAAATCTTCTGATATATCAAGATAGATAATCGCATGACGTAAAAGATCATACTTGTCTTTTCCTGCTTTATTATAAGATTTGGATATAATGTTTTCTGCTTGTCCTTTCGCATACTGGCTTGCCGCTCGGGCTTCTCTGAATAGTTTTCTAATATCGCCCTTAGAAACATCAACTGGCACAGAACCAAGTGTTACATTCTCGTGTAACTTGGCAAGTTTTTCCCGGAACATAGTAAGCAACGACTGATCCGCATTGGGCTTAGATGCCCTATCAATCGATTGTTCCGTTTCTTTGGATATGGTTTTCTTCCATTCTGGTATGTTAGTTGTGTCAGTTTTAATTCCACTAACAAAAGCAGAAGAAACTACGCCTTGAACACCACTTGTATCTTGCTTTTGAGATTCAGCGACAAGTCTTGATTTTTCTTGTTTTGCAATAACCTTATCTATTTTTGCAATCTGATTCTGTATGTCAACTTTATCAGAATCATTTAATGGATTTTGCAATCTTTTCAGTAACTTATTTTTTGCTGTGTTTAGCTGTTCTGTAGTATATACTTTTTTCGGCTGTTTAGCCGGTGCTTGCTCGGTGACTTGCTCTGCAACAGGCGCAGTTTGTGCAATAGTGGGCTGTTCCCAAGAGATGCCTTGCTTAGTAAGCAATCTACGAGCGGATTGTACTGCCTGATTCTCTGGATTGCCTTGAGCAGTTTTAATGCGCTGTTCGATTTTAGTAGGAACAGTTATCTTTCCATCTTGAACTAATTGCTGATATTCTTGTCTGGCAACTTCTCGGGCTTGCGTATACTGTTCATCTTTTACACGTTGACGTTCAATGAGTTGTTCTCTAGCAATTCCTTTGCCAATGTTTTTCGCAAGAGCCGGTTCTCCGATTCCTTGTCTGCCGAGATTCTTTGAAGATAGATATTCTTCCTCGGTCATGGCAACCGACCTAGAAGGCTCTACAACCGCTCGCTGTGTTTCTGGTGTACTTTCCTGTGTTTGACTCTGCAACTCGTCTACGGTCACGCTAGGGGCGTTAGAAGGAATTGTGGCTTCGGTAGTAGCAACAGGTTCTTCAATTGGAGTTGTATCTTCTGACTGTGCATATGCTTCTTGAGCGGGTTCTTCGATAACGTCTATTAAATGCTCTGCAACTGCTTCTTGATTGTCTGTATTTTGCATATCAATATTGACTGCATTGAATACATCTTTAACAGAATCATCTTCTGATGCTTCTTCTACTGTTTGAGTATTAACTTCTTCAAGTGCTTTCTTCGTATTCTTGAAAGCATTTCTATTCTGAAAGTAAGTAGCAAAACCACCGCTTAACGAACCGCTTGCAACTGCTTTAAGAACACCGACAACAGTAATTAGTCCTTCGTCCTCGCCAACACCCCATTGAGGTGTATCCGTCATTGTAGTTTGCTTAGCAAGAAATCCAGACAGGAAAGCACCTACAAATTCCTCAAAGCCTTCCTCTGCGGCTTGTTTGATAATGGTTTTGCCCAACGTTTCGACTGTTTCAGTTGCTACTTCTTTGCCTAGTTTCTTTAGTATTGCACTTTTGGCAACATCGTACAAACCACGACTAGCATTAGCAAGCGAACCAACAGTTTTAGTTCCTCCTACTTTCTTAAACATTGGGAACATCATTTCAGTTCCAACTTCAATAGCCGTATCGCCAAGTGCCTTGAGATACATTGTGTTTTCGTCTATGGCTTTTCCGCTAGCAAGCATTTGTGCCCTAGTTTGTTCAATGCTATTTCTAAATGATTGGTTGCCCATTAAGAACCAGCCAACAACAGGAACTTTCGTAGCAAGCGAAGTGGGTAACGAACCTGTAACGCCAGCAAGAATTTGAACAGGCAATGATTGTCCTTCTACGTTAGCAAAAGACTGAATAGCTTGCTCTACTGGCTTTAATCCAGCTTCTATGTCTGAACCACCTTCTCTGGAAAAGCCTTTTAGACCACCTTCACCACCAGTTCCAGCAAACTTCGGATTGAGTACGTTAATAAGCATACTCATTGTTTTTCCGACTGCTCGTGTCTTTTCGGTAAATGTTTTAGCCTGTTCAAATTGATCGCCTATATTTTGAAAGAATCCTTTATTAGGATCGACAACAGTAGCAGTTGCTTGACGTTCTACCATACCTGCTGTTTTACCAGCTAGATTGACTACTCCTTGAGCAAATGCACCGCCAATAGCTTTTCCTGCTCCAAGCACGGTTGAACCTACTGTTTCTCCCAACGTCGGTATCTTATCTGCTTGCGCCTGTTCAAAGTCCGTCTTGTTGCTTGCCAAACGTGCTAATCTCTGTTTAGTAAAGGCATCTGCTTCGCTAGGCAACATATTTGTGGTAAGGTCAAAGTCCTCAAAGCCAGATGTAAGCCCTGTATTTCCGCCCAATGCTGTGTCTATCTTTTCCATAAGATCGTAAGACTGCGTGTAATCAGGCGCAGGAGTGTATGCCTTCGCTATGTAATACTTAGACTTGTAAGCCATTACGTTACCCCTTTATTCCAGCGGCATCTGCGAGTTCTGCAATCAGTCTTTGTGTCAAATATGGCCCCAATCTATCCAGTCTGCTTAGTTGGTCAACTTTTGCAACGGCTTCGTTATACGCTTTTTTAGCGGCTATTTTAGATTGACTGGCATTATCTACGTCTTGATACATGGAATCAAAGTAAGTTCTTTCTTGAGAATATACTTTCTGCTGTGCACTAGTACCAAGATTATTCAGATTAGGATCATAGATATTTACTTGAACTGTTTCCTGTTCGCCTTCCGCAATCCAGCGATTTATATAGCCCATAGCCATGTCATCTTCTTTTTGTTTTACGGCATCGTTATAAATCTGCTTGGCGTATGATTCTATTTCATCTTTTTTCCTTGCAATAATATTTCCAGATGAACTATACACGGCGCCAACTGTATGTCCATATTGCCCACCATACGAAGTTGAACTGACACCAAAGTATGCGGCAACATCAGGAGTAGCTACACCATTTTTTTCCCATTTTTCTTTCATTCTTGTATATTCTCCTGAATCATTCGAATATACAGAAATTCTAGTTGCTAAATCCTTTCGGTTAGCGGCAGATGCTGTTGCTAGTTCGTTTGCCTTGCGCTGATAAGAAGCTGATGCCTTCTGCAAAGACAACTGCTGACGTTGCATAGACTGACTGAACGCTTGCTGGTCTTTAGCTAAAGCGTAATTAGCCAGCGACATTTTTTTGCTGAAAGCTGCATCTTCTCGCCCTGCATTGTACTGTTTGATGCTCATGTCCTTCTGGAAAGCTGCATCTTCTCTGCCAGCTTGATACTGAACGATATTGAACATGAAGGAACGTTCCTGCAACCAGTTGTCGTAAGCCTGTTTGCGGAAGTTAATCTGTGAAGCGATAAGCCTTGACTGCAACGCTGATTGAGCAACAGACGAGTATAGCATACCACGCCCAACCATCATTTGCGCTACATCGTTCTCTAGTCTGCTTGCTTCTTGACGATACTCTGCATCGGTAGAAGAATCGTAGGTGAACTTCATATTCTGCAAGTCTGCAAACAATTCGTCCGAAGTTTTATTGCCGGTTATGGCAGTTTTGCTCTTGTCAATGGCAGTCTGCTTAACTTCCTCGTCTGTCTTTGCCGGCGCAGTAGTCGTTGTTTCTCCTGCCTTTGGCGCAGTCTGTTTAGGCGCAGTACCGATTGTCTGTGCCGGTGCAACTGTTTCCTCTTTCGGTGCAACACCAAGAGAGGCAGACGCAGATGTAACACCAGGAGTACTTGAAATCGCTGCTTTTGCCACCGTTTCCGCTTGTGCGGCTTGAACAGTAGCACCGCCTGTTTGAGCAACCTCGCCTGTAAAGTTGTCTTTTACGGTGGAAAGCTGTTGCTGTTGAATGGCATCAGTCTGTATACGCTGTTCGTTTATTGCACTAGCGTTCTGTATCTTTTGAGCAGTAACCTCCGGTGCTTCTGCCGGTTGAGTTACGGGAGTTGCGCTTGGAGCAACAGGTGCAGGAGTTGTTTCAACAGGCAACTGCGCCTTACTCATATCATCGTTTGCCAACTGACCACTTGTTACTTTCGTTTCAGCCATTTTGCACCGCCTTATATTGTTTATTATATCATGTTACGCTAATTATGCAGTATGATAAGCAAATGTCAGTCTTATCCTAGAGTTGTTTGCAAACCCTGCATCTGTCAAGTCCAGCGGAGTTGTTGCGCTTCTAGTAACTCTTAATCGCAACGTCTGTGAATCAACAGTACAAGCAAAGTCTATGCCGTTTGTAGGTAGTCCAATGTTAGCAATATCGCCCATGTGCAAGGAAGTGGCAATAACGGCGGCAACGGGCAATCCGGTAATTGTAGCCGTACCAGTTGCACTTCCTTTGTTTGAAAGCAGTATTGAAATCGTACAGAACGTCATATTGCCTATACTTGTGTATTGCCCTGTTTGTGTAGTGTATGTAATGCCAGTAGTAGCACCACCAAAGTTAAGAACGGGCGTAAACGTATTTGTAGTATACGATGCCCTAGACGTATCAATAGGGTGAACGTGGTCTATTCTTGCTATCTCGCTGATAGAGCCAACTGCCTGTACGCCGTTCATCTTTACGTCAGTAGCAGTAGCACCATAAGGATCGCCAGTAGCACCACCCAGACTAATCGGTGAACCTGTTCCATCGCCTACAACGCATACAACATCTGGATTAGTGTTAAGACGATAAAGCGAACCAACAAATAATCCACCTGTAATTGCGGCGGCATTGTCATTAAACGCTGGCAAATCCTCAATAACAGTACCATCCATACTAATCGGTGAACCTGTTCCATCGCCTACAACGCATACAACATCTGGATTAGTGTTAAGACGATAAAGCGAACCAACAAATAATCCACCTGTAATTGCGGCGGCATTGTCATTAAACGCTGGCAAA
>Ga0247841_10004108_pt1 | contig 25569 bp, 21 predicted proteins | sample LaCruzMarch2015__2_FD_192410 | JGI IMG/M metagenome (GOLD analysis project Ga0247841, IMG submission 192410) | Freshwater microbial communities from meromictic Lake La Cruz, Castile-La Mancha, Spain - LaCruzMarch2015_18m | ecosystem: Environmental > Aquatic > Freshwater > Lake | place: Spain... | reverse complement strand
CGAGTTGTCCGGCGCGATGCAGGCACCGAGGTTGCGCAGCGGGACGGTGCGCATGCGCAGGATGAAGGCGAGCGGAGCGAGCGGGGCCGGCAAGTCGTGGCCCCAGCGGAGACCATGGTAGCTATTGTCCGGATTGTCGTAGAGCGGATGCTTTCCCGCAGCCCAGTTGAAACGGCCGCTGTCGACCACCACGCCACCAATGCCCGTGCCGTGGCCGCCCATCCATTTGGTCAGCGAATGAACGACAATATCCGCCCCGAAATCGAGCGGTTTGGTCAGATATGGCGTGGAGAAGGTGGCATCGACAATGAGCGGGATGCCGTGGTCGTGGGCGACCTTCGCCACTTTCTCCAAGTCGACGACCTCGAGCGCAGGGTTGGACACCGTTTCGACAAAAAGGGCGCGCGTTTTGTCGTCGATCGCCCGGGCGAAATTTTGCGGGTCGTTCGAATCGACGAATTTTACCTTGATCCCGAGGGCGGGGAGAATGTCGCTGAATTGCGTGTAGGTGCCGCCGTAGAGGTTGCGGGCGCTGACAATATTGTCGCCGGCCGAAGCAAGGTTGATGATCGAATAGAAAACGCCGGCCGTTCCCGAGGCGACCCCCAGCCCGCCCATTTCGGGCGCACCTTCGAGCAAGGCCACGCGCTTTTCCAGCACGTCGGTCGTGGGGTTCATCAGCCGGGTGTAAATGTTGCCCAGCTCTTTGAGGGCGAAGAGATTCGCGGCGTGCTCGGTGCTTTTGAAGACGAACGAGCTGGTCCGGTAAACGGGCACCGCGCGCGAGAGGGTGGTCGGGTCGGGTTGCTGTCCCCCGTGGAGGCAGATGGTGTCGAATCTCATGATATTTTGAATGTTTGGGTGAGGCAGATAGTTTCCCCTCCACCGATCAAGTCAACCGCAAAGGCGGCTATGACGCGCGCTTAGCGAAGCACTTCCGGGGGGAGCCGGCCGACATTGGCTTCAGGGGCACGACGGTCTTTGCCTGAAGCAGCCATGGGGATGAGTCCGGCTGATCCGGTGGCGTAGGCCACCATGGCGTGGCCGTTGTGCCGGAAATGAACAGAAGGGATTTTGCTGCGATCGTCGTCAAACCCGTAGAACTCCTCGATCATGGGGTTCCGCGCGCTGGCCGGTTTCTGGAAAGTATTGACCTGCGCGGCGGTGGCAAAAACGACCGTTTTGGCGGGATTCTCGAGGTCCCAGTAAGTCAGGGGCGCCCCCCCGCGCGGGGTCCACCCGTTGGTGCCTGAAAGAACGACATTGTAGCCGATGCCGATGTAACCGTGCTTGTACTTCGGTTTGAAAGGCGTCCCGGCGAAGCCGAAACTCGGGTCGGGAGCAATGTTACGCGGCACGTAGGGACCAAGCGGGCCGTCGTCCATATTGATCATCCTTTGACCCTCGGGTTGGCCCAGGCTTTTACCCGACTCGAAGCCGAACCACCAGATGGCACCTTTCGCTCCCTCGACCACACCATCGCGGCGATAGGGCCAGAATCGGTAATCGTGGTCGCCGAGGTAGGCTGCGCCACCAGCAGCCAACTGGCGGATATTGCTGGCGGAGACAGCCAACGAGGATGTCCGGTAAGCGCCCCACACGGCAGGAGCGGCCACGGCACAAAGAACGATGATCGTCGCCATGACAACAAGGAGTTCGACCAAGGTGAAGGCGGACTTTTTTTTCACAGCACTTGTCTCACCGCAATCCGGTAGAATCGCGTTGCCGGAAGATCGGTGCCTACATCTTGGAAGATCAGCTCACCACCGGTTCCCGTCTCGCCATCCCCCATCGGGTTCCACGGACCCGCGACATCATCGCTGTACTGAAGTTGATAGATGAAGCCGGGCTGGCTGATAACTGCCACGCTGGGTTGACCTTGATCCATGCGGAAAGTCACAAAGGGAACGGGAAGCTTTGCCGCGAGAGGTTGGACCAATGGCTCCGCGATAAATTCCGCAGCAAAGGCATAGGCATCCCACGCTCCATCGATCAGCGGACGGTCGCCCGCCCCGATGGGGGACGAAGTCCAAGCGCCGGACTCGTAGCTGTTTGACCCCGCCTCATCGTAAAGAGCCGTGCCCTCCGTCGCCCAATCGTAGTATTCGAAGTTCCCTCCACGGATGAGGTACTGCCAATACCCGCTGTACCAGTCACTCTGCGTCCTTGTTGCTCCTGCGCTTGGCAAGTATTCCAGAGAAAGCACCGACAAGCCAAAGCTGTACTCGACCAAACCGAGGTTCAATCGACCGTCCGCGCCCGAAGCCGCTCCGACAGGCTCTCCCGCCGGATCTTCTATCCGGGTACTTCCAGCGATGGCGCGGAGCATGTCCATCCCAGTGGCATCGCCATCCCAGCGGTAGCCCCAGGCGACCGAGACCGGTGTCAAGCCGTCGTTCCACTGCACAACGAGTGCAGCTCGATTGGCTCCTGCCCCCACCCAGTATTCAACGTTGTCCAAACTACCAACCAAAGCCTGCAATTGCAGACTGGTCAGAATTAACGCCAGTAGCGCTGTGTTTATTTTTTTCATCAGTTGTCTTTCTTGTTGTTGTGGGCAAGAGAGACCCCTGATGCCACGGCACAAGGCCACTGGAGCAGAGAAAACTCCCGCACGCTTCATTTCTTGCGATGAAGTTTTTCCGCGCACCGCCACCCGGCCGTGCACGCGTCGAGGATGAGCAGGAAGATGTTCGGACTCCCGGTTTGTGAATGCCGAAGCATTCGCCTCTCCCCTCGCCTTCGCCCGGCCTAGGCCGGACTGGCTTTGTTCCCGCTTGCGCGGGATGAAGGATTGTTACCGGATACCGCAGCGCAACTGTGGCCGGATCTCACGGCCTTCCCTTGTCTGCTAATCGGTCTCACCCGGTTTGGGCCGGGTGCTGGTCATGCAAAAGAACGAGATTCCGTTTTAAGCGGCGCGGCGGGTAGCGTCAATGACCTTGCCAAAAAATCCGCCAGCACCGTCAATCCCCGCATGCGCAACTTGCACGCTTGGACCCACCGCACGGCAGACGGCGAGAAACGCGAAGTGCGTGCGGTCAAGAATCGGGGGCGTTGGCGTTTGCAGTCGAAGGTGCAGCACGAAGAGGATTGGACTTACCATGAGGTGCCCGAGCTTTCTGATTTGCAAGAGCTGCGCGAAATCCTCTGGCGCAAATACCAACGCCGCCGCGCGGCGCACGAAGACGTGCTGCTGGCCGACAAAATGCTCGCCGAATTCGGCAGCAGTTAGCGCTCAACCGCCGCTTTGCGGTTTTGCATGTAGCCCGTCCGGGTTGAAATGTAGGGATCCAAGGCATCCTTGGTCGCCATGTCGTAGCGATCCATCTGGTCCGGCAAGCCGTGGGCGCCAGACGGGGCGGACACCGCGGTGGTCCATCCCGCGCCACCGAAAATCAAACCAAGCCACGCCACGGGATTGAGGGCGGTGTCGCCCGCCGTGCCGACGAGATCCCGGGAAGTGGTCGGTCCGAGCACCGGGACAACCAGATAGGGCCCGTGGGGAATTCCCCATTTGCCGAGAGTTTGTCCGGTGTCCGCCTTGGGCACATCGGCCAGCGCGGGTATTTTGTCCGCGGGCTTCATCACTCCCCCGACGCCCGCTGTGGTGTTGACCAGAAACCGGCCGGTTTCCTTGGCCGTGCGGTCGAGGCGGCCTTGGAGCGTGTGGTTCACGAAGCGGACGGGGAAGCGGACATTTTCGTAGGCGTTGCGAATGCCGCGGCGCACCAAGTCCGGAAGAATAAACTCGTAGGCCGTGGCAAAAGGCTTCGCCACGTAGGTGTAAAGCTGGTGGTTGAACCAGAAGATACCGCGGTTGGCCGGCTCGACCGGGTCATGGACTTTGACCTCCGCCACATTGTCCCAATCGTCATCCTCGCCGACCGGTCCAGAGGCGGGTTGCGCGGCCAGGGTACTCTTTCCCGACGATGCCGCAGTGGCGGGTTCCTCGGCCCGGCGGGTGGCGCAACCAGCGAGGAGCAAGGCAAGGATGCCAGCCACAAGCAGTGGAAGACTTTTCATCAGGTGCGTGCCACCGACTGCCGGAGCGAGTCAAGCACGGCAACAGCACCGCCCTTTTTGACCAAGGCATCGAACTGGGCGCGGTAATTGGCCACGAAACTGACACCCTCGGCGAGAATATCGGTGACCAGCCACTTGCCGCGGTCCTCCAAACGGTAGGTGACGTTGTAACGACTACCTTTGTAAACTGTGGTGGTCGGAATCTCGACCTTGCCGACGCCGGGACTGGTAGCTTTGAGGTATTTGATCTCGGGATGTTCGCCGGGAGTGAATTTCTCGCTGTAGCTGCGGATGATCAATTTGGTGAAAAGATCCGTGGCTTCGGTTTTTTGCTCCGGAGTGAATTGTCGCCAACCGGGGCCCACCGCGCGGCGGGTCATCGACTCGAAGCAAATGTGCCGGACCAAAATCGGCGTCAGTTGCTCCGCCATGGTGCGGCCGCCTTTGGCCTTGTTCGTGACGGCCAACACTTGATCCACCGTGGTGCGCAGGGCCCTCTCGGCATCCTCGGTGGAGGCCCGCGAGAGAACGACCAACGCTGAGGTCAAAAGCAAGGTAAGGACGGCACGTTTCATGGCTCGGGTGCGGTGGAAGCGGATTCTTGGTCTCCATTCTGCTCATTTTTGACGCTACCGAAAGCCATTTTGCTGATCAGGGATTCCAATTCGAGGGCGGATTCAGTCATCGTGATGCGGGCTGATGGTTCGAGCAGCTCTTCGTCGGCACCCGGGGCGAGGGCAACAAATTTATCCCCGATCAGCCCCGAAGTTTTGATCGAGGCCATGGTGTCGGTGGGCAACGCAAGGCCTGAGCGGATGCGCAGTTCCACGATCGCACTGTAGTCCTCCGGGTCGAGGCGGATGGCGTCCACCCGCCCGACCGTGACGCCGGCCAGCATGACGGTGGCCCCGGTGCTGAGTCCGCCCGTATTGGCGAAGCGGGCCTCGACGGGGTAGGTATCGCTTCCGACCAATTCCCCCGCTCCGAGCTTGAGGGTGAGGTAAACCAAAGCAGCCAGACCGAGCAGGACGAACACGCCCACCCCAAATTCGAGCTTTTTATCCCTGTTCATGATTGTTCCGGCGCGTCCGCGCCACGGCGCAGGCCATCCAAGGTCGAGCGCAACGCAGCGGGACTGTCGCGGAATGATTGAACCACCGGATGGGCCGAGGAGGCAAACTCATCCGGCGTCCCGCAAAAACAAATTTCCCCTTGGTGAAGCAGCGCGACCGTGTCGCTCGCGACCAGGGCCTCGACAATGTCGTGCGTCACGATGAGGGCGGTGAAACCGAAAAGCGTCTGGTATTTCGCGATCATGGCGAAGACCGCATTGCGGCGTAGCGGGTCCAAGCCGGCGGTCGGTTCGTCGAAAAACACCATCTCGGGCCGGGTGACGATGGCGCGGGCCAAGGCGAGTCGCTTTTGCATCCCGCCGGAGAGCGTGCCCGGGTAGTGGTCGGCATAGTCGCCCAGTTCCAACTGTTCGAGCGCCTCCATGGCGCGCCCCCGGATCTCTCCCCGCCCGAGTGACGTCGTCTGCTCGAGCGGCAGGGCGACATTGCGGAACGCGGTGAGCGAGTCAAAGAGGGCGTTCCCTTGGAAAAGAAAGCTGCAGCGGCGCCGAAAGGAATCCCTCGAGGCATGGTCGCGGAAATTGAGCCTCCGTCCGTCGAACGAAATCTGTCCGTCGTCGGGTTCCTCGATATTGGCCAGGCATTTGAGGAGCACGGATTTGCCTGCGCCACTGGGCCCCAAGACGGTAAAAAGACGGCCGCGCGGCACGGCGAGACTGACGCCGCGAAGCACGGCATGTGGGCCGAAGCTTTTGCGCAGGTCGTCCACTTCGAGCAGGAAGTTGCTACCTTGGCCTCCGGTCTTCGACCCGGTCTGGAGCGGGGTGTTCATGGGTCAGATAAGAAACGAGGTAATGACATAGTCGGCGGCCAAGACGGCGATGCTGGAAACAACCACCGCCTTGGTTGTGGCCGCACTGACCGCCCGGGCCCCCGTGGCGCCGCGGATCCGGTGCGCGTGGAATCCCTGGTAGGCGCAGATGCTGATGGTAAGCAGACCGAAGGTCACCGCTTTGAGGAGGCATTCGCGCACGTCCTCGCTTTCCACCGCGCGCTGGACCGAGGCCCAGTAAACGCCCGGATCAACGCCCAAGAGAAGCGAACCGGAGAGACTTCCGCCCCACAGGCCGACGGCGACAAAAAGGGCGGTTTGCGCAGGGAAGACAAAAAGGGCGGCCAGGAGCCGGGGCGTGACCAGATATCCGCAACTGCTGATCCCCATCGTGTCGAGGGCGGCGATCTGCTCCGAGTTGCGTTGGATGCCCAGTTCGGCGGCCAGGGCGGACCCCGCCTGCCCCACGAGCATCAACGCCGCGAGCACGGGAGCCATTTCCCGGACGAGACTGAGAGAGACCAACACGCCAAGCAAGGCCTCGGAGCCGAAGCGATTGAGCACGTAGTAGCCCTGCAATCCGAGGACGAGCCCGGTGAAAGTGCCCACGATGAGAATGACCGGCAGGCAGCGGAAGCCTTGCTCATAGATTGCGCGGGCCACCCTGGTCCAAAGCCGCCGCGTGGCGAAGACGGCACCAAGGGACCGGCCGGTGAAAAGGGCGAAATCACCCAATCCCCTCACCCTGTCCATCGTGAAGCTGCCGACACTGCCAACCACCGCTATGCCTATGCCAGAATGCGCCGCGCGATGCAAAGACCGTTTGCGGCGGCTTGTGCCGCGCGGCGGCCCCTTTATGCTGCGCTGCCATGTCCGTGGAGAAACTCAGGCAGGCCGACAAGGCGCATCTTTGGCATCCCTTCACCCAAATGCGGGACTGGTGCGCGGCCGGGCATGATCCCCTCGTGCTGGCCGAGGGACGCGGCAGCATGCTGGTCGATGCCGCCGGACGCGAATACCTCGATGGCAACAGTTCGATCTGGACCAACATCCACGGCCACTCGCATCCGCACATCGTACGCGCGATCCAAACCCAGGCCGCGAAACTCGCCCACAGTTCTTTTCTCGGCTTCACCAACGAACCGGCCATCCGGCTCGCCGAAAAGCTGGTGGCACTTTTTCCGCCGGAGACATTGACGCGCGTTTTTTATTCGGACGACGGTTCCACCGCCATCGAGGTGGCGCTCAAGATGGCGGTGCAATTCCATCAGCTGACCGGCCATCCCGAGCGGTCCCGTTTCGCCGCCTTCGAACACGCCTATCACGGCGACACTTCCGGCGCGGCCAGCCTCGGGGGTATTGCCGCCTTCCAAGACCGCTTTGCCTCGATCAGCTTTCCCGTGATGAGGGTGGCCAATCTTCTGGAACTGGAAGCTCTCGACCGACCAACGACCGAATCGTTGGCCGGAATCGTCATCGAACCGCTCATTCAGGGCGCCGGTGGGATGCGCACTTGGCCCGAGGGCCTGCTGCGCGACTTGCGCGAGTGGTGCGACCGCCACGGCGTCTTTCTTATCCTCGATGAGGTCATGACCGGCTTCGGCCGCACGGGCAAAATGTTCGCCTGCCAACAAGAGGACGTGGTCCCGGATTTTCTGGCCCTGGCCAAAGGCCTGTCCGGAGGCACCATGCCGCTCGCCGCAACGCTCACCACGGAGCGGGTCTTCGAGGCTTTTCTCGGCGACTACGCCGAAATGAAGACGCTCTTTTACGGACACAGCTACTGCGGCAATCCCCTCGGCTGCGCCGCGGCGCTGGCCAGTCTCGAGGTGTTCGAGGAAGAACGCACTCTGGAAAACCTGCAGCCGAAGATCCGCCAACTCGGGGAGTTGCTCTGCGATCTGGCCGGGGAACCGCACGTCGGCGCCGTCCGCCAATGCGGGTTCATCGCCGGCGTTGATGTGGTCCGCGCCGACGGCACCCCCTACCCGTGGCAGGACCAAACCGGCGCCCGGATCTGCCTCGCGGCGCGCCGCCACGGACTCCTGACCCGCCCGATCCGCGACACCTTGGTGCTCATGCCGCCGCTTTGTTTCACCACGGACGAACTGACCCGTGCGGTCGCCGCCTTGCGGGCCGGCCTGCGCGAAATCTGCGGGGAAAATTGACACCTCCGCCCCTTCCCGATAGTTCTACGCGTTCTTTCTGATCTATTTTCAACCAAAACTCATGAGCAAAACCTCGAAGACAAAGGGCGGCAAAAAAGCAAAGACGACCGCGGGAACCAAAGGCAAATACGTTTACTATTTCGGCGACGGAAAGGCGGACGGCGATGGCACGATGAAGGCGCTGCTCGGCGGCAAAGGTGCGAACCTCGGGGAAATGACCCGCATCGGTTTGCCCGTTCCTTGCGGATTCACGATCAGCACCGAGGTCTGCACCTATTACTACGACCACAAGCGCACTTACCCGAAGCAGCTCGACGGGCAGATCGATGCCGCGGTGGTCAAAATGGAGAAATCCATGGGCAAAAAATTCGGCAGCGTGGAGAACCCATTGCTGGTGGCCGTCCGTTCCGGCGCGCGTGATTCCATGCCGGGCATGATGGACACCATTCTCAACCTCGGTCTCAATGATGCCACGGTCGAAGGATTGGCCCGTCTGACCGGCAACGACCGTTTTGCCTACGATTGCTACCGCCGTTTTATCCAGATGTATGGCGACGTCGTGATGGGTGTGCAGAAGCGCCCCGGCGAGGAAGACGACCCGTTCGAGGCAGTCATCGAGAAACTCAAGGCGGAACTTTTCCCGCAAGACCCCCACATCAGCGACACCGCGCTCGACGAGAAGGCGCTCAAGGAATTGGTCAAACGCTTCAAGGCTTTGGTCAAGGAGCGCACCGGCAAAACTTTCCCCAACGACCCGCGTCAGCAGTTGATGGGCGCAGTCGGCGCTGTCTTCGGTTCCTGGAACAACGAGCGCGCCAATGTTTACCGCCGCAAATACAATATCCCGCACGAGTGGGGCACGGCGGTCAACGTGCAGGGCATGGTTTTCGGCAACATGGGTGACTCCAGCGGTTCCGGCGTGGCTTTCACGCGCGACCCGGCCAGCGGCACGAAGGTCCTCTACGGTGAATTTCTGGTCAACGCCCAGGGCGAGGACGTGGTGGCTGGCGTGCGCACGCCCGAAGCGGTCATCGGCATGGCGAAGCATTTCCCGCCGGCCTACCGTCAATTGCTCAAGGTGCAAAAGACCCTCGAGAAGCACTTCAAGGACATGCAAGATTTCGAGTTCACGGTCGAAGACGGCAAGCTTTTCATGTTGCAGACCCGCAACGGCAAACGCACCGGCCTCGCCGCGGTCAAAATCGCCTGCGACATGGTGAAAGAAAAACTCATCGACTGGAAAACCGCCGTGCACCGCGTGCCGGCCGAACAGCTCGATCAGGTGCTCGCCCCGATTTTCGACCGCCACGCGGTCAAAGCGGCCAAAGTCATCGCCAAAGGCCTGCCCGCCGGTCCCGGCGCGGCCTCCGGCAAAATCTACTTCAACGCCGAACGTTGCGTCGAAGCAGCAGAGCAAGGCGAAAAGGTGCTCCTTGTCCGGGTGGAAACCTCACCGGAAGACCTGCGCGGTATGATCGCGGCCGAGGGCATCCTCACCGCGCGGGGCGGAGTCAGTTCGCATGCCGCCCTGGTGGCCCGTCAAATGGGCAAGGTCTGCGTCTGCGGCGCCGGAGCCCTGCACATCGACTACCACCACAAGACATTGAAAATCGGCGACCAGACTTACCACGAGGGGGATTACCTCTCGATCGATGGCACGGCCGGCGAGGTCTACAATGGCCAGATCAAGACCGCGCCGTCGGAAATCGTCCAAGTGCTCGTCGAGAAGACCCTCAGCCCGGCGAAGAGCGGAATCTACAAGGACTTCGCGCAGCTCATGTCCTGGTGCAGCAAGGCCACCCGCATGGGGGTCCGCACCAATGCCGACACGCCCGAGCAGACGGCCAATGCGGTTTCCTTCGGCGCGACCGGCATCGGTCTGTGCCGCACGGAGCACATGTTCTTTGAAGGCGACCGCATCGATGCGGTGCGTGAAATGATCCTCGCGGAGAAGAAGGAGGACCGCCAGGCGGCACTCGCCAAGCTCCTTCCCTACCAACGCGAGGACTTCATCGGCATCTTCAAGGCGCTCAAAGGTCTCCCGGCCACCATCCGCCTGCTCGATCCGCCGCTCCACGAGTTCCTGCCCCACGACCACGCGCAGCAAAACGCGCTGGCCAACAAGCTCGGGATCAGTGCCGACAAAATCGCCAAGCGTGTTCACGACTTGCACGAATTCAACCCGATGCTCGGCCACCGCGGTTGCCGCCTCGGCATCAGCTATCCGGAAATTTCCGAGATGCAGGTCCGCGCCATCTTCGAAGCGGCCGCCGACGTGCAGAAAAAAGGCATCAAGGTGCGTCCCGAAGTAATGATCCCGCTCGCCGGATTCAGCAAAGAACTCAAACTGCAGACCGAACTCGTCCACCGCGTGGCGGCCGAAGTCGCGAAGGAGAAGAAGGTCAAGTTCGACTACCTCGTCGGCACCATGATCGAAGTTCCCCGCGCCGCGCTGGTTGCGGACGAAATTGCCGAGGACGCCGAGTTCTTCAGTTTCGGCACGAACGATCTCACCCAGACCACGCTGGCCATGAGCCGCGACGATTCCGGCAGCTTCCTGCCGGTTTACCAGGAGCTGGAGATCGTCAAGCAGAACCCCTTCGCCAGCGTCGACACGCAGGGCGTGGGCAAACTGATGCGCATCGCAGTCGAACTGGGCCGCAAGACGCGCAAGAAGATCAAGCTCGGCATTTGCGGTGAGCACGGCGGCGATCCGGACAGCGTGGGGTTCTGCCACGAGATCGGGCTCGATTACGTCAGCTGCTCGCCCTTCCGCGTGCCGGTCGCACGTCTGGCTGCGGCGCAGGCTGCCCTCAATTAACAACCGGGGATTTCCCTCCCGTCGTCCCGTCCCGTGCCCTGCGCGGGGCGGGATTTTCATTTGCAGCCGGGGCGCCAAGTCTCATCTTGATGGAGTCATGAAGCACCCCCGCACCGTTCGCATTCTCACCCTCACTCTCCTGGCTTCCATGCTGCCGCTTGCGGGTTGCGGTCAGGCCGGCGACGAAACCGCCGTGCTGGAGGAAACCTCCGACACGCCGAAGGAATTCACCGTCGTGACCTACAATGTGGAAAACCTGTTCGATGCCGACGGACTGGCCATCTTCGACGACTACGTCGAGAGCGATGCCGAGCATACCTACTCGCCGCGGCACATGCTCAACAAGCTCCGTGGCATTTCCGCCGTCCTGAAGACTTTCAACGACGGCCAAGGTCCGGAGGTGATCGCTTTCAGCGAAATCGAAATAGACTTCAGTCCGGACTCGAAGGTCACGGACTACCCAGCCTTCCTCGAGAAGTACCACAATACGACCGTCGAGAAAATGCTGACCAGCGAGCTCAACGACGAGATTCGTGGTCTTCCCGCAGAGGTCCTTCTCCTCAAGCACCTCGCGGACGAAGGCATGACGGGTTACGTGGTCGCCATCGGACAAGACGAGCCCGACCTGCAGGCCCTGACCGGCGAAAGCACCAGTCGCCGAAAAGCGCAGAAGAATGTGCTCTTCACCAAATTCCCCATCGCATCCGAGCGCAGTCATCCTACGGAAGATGCCCGCGATATTCTCGAAGCCGAACTGTCCGTCGACGGACAGCCATTTTATATTTTCGTCAATCACTGGAAGTCCGGTGCTTCGAGCACGGAGTCCGAGCAAACGCGCCGGGTCAACGCCCAGACCCTGCGGGAACGGCTCGACCAGATTTTTTCCGACAACCCCTCGGCCGACATCCTCCTGGCGGGTGATTTCAACAGTCACTATAATCAGTCACAGATGTATCCGCACATGGCGCCCACTGGCGTCAATGACATCCTCGGTTCGCAGGGCCGCGAGGCAGCGACTGCCGCAGCTACCGAGTTCGCGCTCTACAATCTCTGGTATGAACTGCCGCCCACAGAACGCAAATCCGACCACTACCAAGGATCGTGGGGCACGCTCATGCAGAAAATGATCACCCCCGGACTCTACGACTACAGCGGCATCCAATATGTCGACAACTCGTTCGAGGTCGTGGTGGTCGATGGCGTCAATGTCCACACGCCGCTGCAACTGCCGCGCCGCTGGTCAAATGCCGGGGAGGGCAGCGGCACAAGCGACCATTTTCCGGTGGCGGCCCGCTTCCGTGTGATGGCCGAGGATGACAAGGTTCGTCGCAAGGAACTCGTCAACCCGAGGCAGGAGGATGGTTCGTCCGAGCCCCTGCGCGTCGGTTACGAGACGCTCAAGCCCGGTGACCTTACCGATTTCACTGGCAGTGTCGCCCAAGACCCCTCGAGCCACATCGGCGAGTTCTTCCGGGTGAAAGGGCGTATTTCCGTGCAAAAGCCGCTGACCGTCGAGGCGGCCGGCGGCAGCTTCCTGCTGTGGTCCCACGACTTCGACTTCCGTCGCGAGATGCAGCAATTTCCCGTGGACACGGAAGTCGAGTTCATCGGCCAACTCGGTTTGCATCGCGGCAAATGGCAGCTGGTCGTCGAGCAACCGGCATGGCTGATCAAGCGCCCCTCCTAAAGTAGGGACGAGCGGCCCGTTCGCCCGCCCTCTTGCCCCCGGTCCCGCGGGTCGCGGGTCCCTACCGTCCGATTATGTTCACCACCCTGCATCACGCCGGGACGGCGCGATCCACCTCAGAGCCGAGGCAACGTCACTGCCCGCGCGCCTCAAGCGCCACGTAATCCCGTTCGGTCGCGCCATTGTAGACTTGGCGGGGACGGTGGATTTTCATTTTGGGATTCGAAGCCACCTCGCGCCAATTCGCGATCCATCCCGGCATCCGGCCGATGGCGAACATTACGGGGAACATGTCCACCGGGATGCCGATGGCGCGGAGAATGATCCCGCTGTAGAAATCGACATTGGGGTAGAGTTTGCGGGAGATGAAATAGTCGTCCGTCAGCGCGGCTTGCTCGAGTTGCTGGGCGATGTCGAGCAGCGGATCTTGGATCCCCATCGAGGTAAGGACTCGCTTGGCCGCCTCGCCCAAGATGCGCGCACGCGGATCGTAGTTTTTGTAAACGCGGTGGCCGAAGCCCATGAGGCGGCGCTCGCCTTTCTTGGCGGCCTCGATCGCTTTGCGTCCGTCATCCCTGGAGGCCTGGATGTCCTCGAGCATTTCGATGACCGCCGCATTGGCTCCGCCGTGAAGCGGGCCCCAGAGCGCCCCGACCCCGGCCGAAACACTGGCAAAGAGGTTGGCCCCGCTCGACGCGACCATGCGCACGGTGGAAGTGCTGCAGTTCTGCTCGTGATCGGCGTGGAGCAGAAGAATGAGGTCGAGCGCATCGATGACTTCCGGCTTCGGATTGTAGTCCCGATAAGGCTCGGAAAACATCATGTGCAAGAAATTGGCCGCGTAGCGGAGGTCCCAGCGCGGGTAGACAAAAGGCAGGCCGCGCTTGGTGCGGTAGGACATGGCCGCGAGGGTGCGGACTTTGGAAATGAGCAAAGCGGCAGCCCAGTCGAAGTGCCCCTGATCCAGTTGCTTTTTGTGGGAAGTCATCTCGGGGTAATAGCAGCCGAGCGAGTTGAGCATGGCGGAGAGAATGGCCATGGGATGCGACGAGTCCGGGAACCCCTCGAAGAAGACGCGCATGCCTTCGTGGACCGAGGCACTGGAAGAAACACGGGCGCGAAATTTGGAGAGCTCGCTCGGGTCCGGCAGTTCGCCATAAATGATCAAGAATGCGGTCTCCAGAAAGATCGATTCGGACGCCAGATCCTCGATGCGGTAGCCGCGATGCCTCAGGATCCCCTTCTCCCCGTCGATGAAAGTGATGCTGCTGCTGCACGACCCCGTGTTGGCATAGCCATCGTCATAAGTGATGAAGCCGGTCTGGTCGCGGAGTGCACGCACGTCCACCGCCTGTTCCTGCTCTGTGCCGACGACGACAGGCAGAGCGACGATCTGCCCGTCGGGCAGCTTTAATTCAGCATGTGAAGACTTTTCCATAACAAAAACGCGATAGCCTAACCCGCATCAGACTGGGGAGGCAAACAAAAGGCCGAAGATATTTTCCCGTCCGCGACGGGACCCATCAGGCATCAGCAATGACCGCCTTGCGCATGTCGCCCTCGGCGAGAAAGGCCCGGTGCAGGGCGTAAGCGTTGTCGAACGATTGCGGGGTGTGCGCTTCACCCCCGAGCGCGAGGTAAGCCCGGAGCATCGGCCGGTAAACCGGATCGGCGCACTTCTCGATGATGAGCTCGGCCCGCTCGTGGGGCGACTTGCCCCGCAGGTCGGCCACCCCGTGCTCGGTGACGATGATTTGCACGCTGTGCTCGCTATGGTCGAGGTGCGAGACCATCGGAACGATCGGACTGATCTTCCCGCCCTTGACCGTGGACGGGCAAGTGAAGATCGAGATGTAGGCATTGCGGGTGAAGTCGCCCGATCCGCCGATGCCGTTCATCATCTGGCGTCCCATCACATGAGTGCTGTTCACGTTGCCGTAGAGGTCGAGCTCCAGCGCGGTGTTGATCGAGATGATGCCGAGACGGCGGACAACTTCCGGGTTGTTCGAGATTTCCTGCGGACGGAGGAGCAACTTGCCGCGGAACTGTTCGAGGTCGCGGTAAAGATCGCGCATCACCGGATTGCTGATCGTGAGCGAGGAGCCGCTGGCGAACTTGATGCGATCCTCCCGCATGAGCTGGATGACCGAGTCTTGGATCACCTCGGTATACATGCTGAAGGCGGGAATATCCGGGTGGCGGCCCATGGCAAAAAGCACCGCGTTGGCGATGTTGCCCACCCCGCTTTGGATGGGCAGGAAATCGGGAGTGATGCGCCCGGCGCGCAATTCACCGGCCAGGAAGTCGGCCACATTCTCGCCGATTTTGCGCGTCACCTCGTTGGGCTCGGCAAAACCACCGACCTCGTCGTCGAGATCGGTCTCGACCACGCCGGCAATTTTGGCCGGATCGATCATCAACGTCTCGGTGCCGATGCGATCGGATGCGTGGTAGATCGGGATGTGGGTGCGGGCGGGCGGATCCTCTGGCTCGTACAGATCGTGGAAACCGCGCAGGGCCGCAGGATGGCGCCTGTTGAGTTCGAGAATGACACGTTTGGCCTGGTGCAAGAAGGTGGGCGAAGCGCCGACACTACTGGTCAGAACCACTTCCCCGTTCGGTTTGATGTCGCAGACCTCGACAATGGCCCAGTCGAGTTTCCCGAGAAACCCGTAACGCACGGCCTGCGGCAACTGGGAGAGGTGCATGTCGAAAAATCGCGTTTTTCCGGTGTTGATGCGTTTGCGCAGTTCGGGGTCGCTCTGATACGGCGTGCGGAACTTGACCGCATCGCTCGTGGCCAGAACACCGTCCAGCGAGGGACCCGTGCTTGCTCCGGTGATCACGCCAATAGAAAACGGTCGGCCCGCTTCGTGCTCCTCGATCGCGCGCTGGGCGATTTCACGGGACACCGCCTTGGGTGAACCGGCCGGGGTGAAACCTCCGAAACCGATGGTGTCATCGTTGCTGATCAGGGCTGCCGCTTCCGCGGCTGTCAGTTGAGGGAATCCGGCAATCATAAAAGAACGAGCCCCTCACCGCGTCAGGCGCGGGCTGGGGGGCTCAGAACAAAACTTAAGTCTGTTGGCTCATTTAGCACAACCCCAATCGGGAAAAGGCCGCGTACTCGAAAGCACGCGAAGCATTCATAAGTTTAGTCGGGACTACCGTCGGGGCTGTTCTGCAGCCATCCTGCGGCAGAGAAAAAGTAAAAGCGGCGTCCCCGCCGCCTCTACTTTTCTCGAACGAACCGCGCCGGCTCAGGCTTGATAGCCGAGCGCCTTCGCCAATTCCTCGCGTGTGATCCATCCGACCAATTGGCCCGCCGCATTGACCACGGGGAAAATTTCCTGCACCGAGACGCGCACGATGGCCGCCGCCTCGGCGAGCGACGCATCGGCCGCCACAACTTGGAAGTCGCGGCGGATCAGGGGGTCGATCAGAGCCGACGGATCCCAGCGCAACGAAGCGGCCAACGACGCGGCCGGGACCACCCCGAGGAGTCGCAACGAGGGGTCGGTGACGGCCAGCAGATCGCGATGCCCGGACATGGCCAAACCCGCCGCTTCGGCCACCTTCATGCCAGGTGCCAGCACCGGCCCCATGGGTTGCATGATGGCAGCCGCATGCGTTTCGTCGGCATTTTCTTTGTACGAGGCAAATGACGCTTCCGCCTTCGCCCCGAAAAAAACAAAAACAGCGATGAAGAGGAGGAAAGGATTTCCGCCGAACACTCCCAACAACCCGAAGAGCACCGCCACGATCTGTCCCACGGTTGCCGCAATGCGCGTGGCCTTTGCATGCTTGAGCCGCATGGCCAAAAGCGCGCGCAGCACGCGTCCGCCATCCATCGGAAAGGCCGGCAGGAGATTGAAGGCCACAAGCATGACGTTGATGGCGAGAAGCTTGGTCAGCAAATTGCCCCCGCCCTCCGCCACGGCTTGCAATTCCCCGAAATCAAAGAGGCGTCCGATCACGATATAGAGCGCAAAGGCAATGACGACGTTGACCGCCGGGCCGGCCAGCGCGACGACCAATTCCTGCCACGGTTTGTCCGGCATGCGTTCCAACCGCGCCAGGCCGCCGATGGGGAGGAGCGTGATATCCGGCGTGTTGATCCCGTAAGCGCGGGCGGCGAGGGCGTGGCCGAACTCGTGGAGGATGACGCAGACAAAGAGCAGGATAATGAAGGAAAGGCCGGTAAACACCGCCGCCGGTCCACCCTCCGCGTAGTAGACAAACCCGAACCAGGCGAGGAGGAGGAAAAAAGTCGCGTGGACGCGGACGTCGATGCCGGCAATCCGTGCGAGGTGGAATGACCATTTCACGCGGCGGACCCTCCGCCATCATCTCGGCTCCGGCAAGGCGAAACCGCGGGTTTTCGCGCTGGCCAGGAGGCGCGCCACGGGTCATTTTCTGCCCCGTCCATGACATGGGAAATCGCCACCGTCCTTGCGCTCGTCGCCTTTGCGCTCGTCCAATTCGTGCGCGAGCGGTGGCCGACCGATTTGACCGGTCTCACCATCTTCGCGGCCCTGTTGCTGCTTTCGCAACTGCCCTTTGAGAACTCCTTTCCCGAGACGGCCAAGTTGCTCGCGGTCTTTGCCAACGCGGCCCCGATCACGGTGGCGGCCATGTTCATCCTGAGCAACGCCTTGGAGCGGACCGGAGCCCTGACCCGTGCCCTTACCGCGATGGAAAATGTGGGTAGGCTCGGACCGCGCGGACTGCTCTTGGTCATGATGCTGGCCACGGCCGTCGTGTCCGCCTTCATCAACAACACGCCCGTTGTGGTCGTGGGATTGCCGATTGCCATTCACTTGGCCAACCGGGCGGGGGTATCGGCTTCCATCTTTCTCATTCCCCTTTCCTATGCCGCCATCTTCGGAGGCACCTGCACATTGGTAGGCACGAGCACAAATATCCTCGCCAGCGGCTTGGTCGCCGACGCCGGCTTCGAGCCCTTCGGCATGTTCGAGACCGGCTACGTCGGCTTGCCCCTGCTCTTCATCAGCACGGCGTTCGTGGTCTTGTTCGCCCCCAAACTTTTGCCGCACCGCAAAACGCTCGCGCAGGGCCTGAGCGACGGGGGGTTCTCCGAATACGTGGTTGAGGCGGCGGTGGCGGCCGGTTCTGCCGCGGCGGGAAAGACTTTGGTCGAGGCGGGTCTGGGTCCGCGGGCCGGCGTGCGCGTGCTCGAAGTTCTGCGCGACAACGAACCGCTTTTCGAGCCGCTCGACACCTTGCAACTCAGGACGGGTGACCGTTTGGTCATCGCCGCCGCGCCCGGGGCGGTGGCGGATGTGCTGGCCCGGCAGGACATCAAGCTCGACGTCGAACACACCGAAAGTGGAAAGAAAATGATTTCCCACGAGGCGCATCTGGCCGAGGCGATTGTTGGGCCTCTTTCCGAGTTGGCCGGGCGCAGCTTGCGCGACCTGAACTTCCGCCAGCGCTTCGGGTTGGTTGTTTTGGCCATCCACCGCCGAGGCACCAATCTGAGCCGCGGCTTCGAAAATGTGGCCTTGCAGCCCGGGGACACCCTGCTGCTCCTCGGGGAGGAAGCATCCATCGGCCAACTCAAAGCAACGAACGAACTTTTGCTCCTTGATCGTCCGCGCGCTTCCACCTCGGCCCAGCGCGCCCGCACCCCTTTGGTTCTGGCCACCATGGCTGCGGTGGTTTTATCCGCCTCTCTTGAAATTGTCCCCATTGCGGTTGCGGCCATTGTCGGCTGCGTTTTTCTCATGCTCACCGGCACGATGAAGCCGCGTCAGGCTTATGCCTCGGTTGATTGGAGTCTCCTCTTCCTCATCTACAGCACGCTGGGGATCGGCGTGGCGATGGAAAGCACCGGAACCGCGCAACTCATCGCGGTGAATCTTGCTTCATGGGCAACCGACTTTGTGCCCCACGCCTGGAAGGCACTCTTGTTGCTGGCCGTCATTTTTATCCTCACCTCGACCATCACCGAGTTGCTTTCCAACAACGCGACCGTGGTGCTGATGATGCCGATCGCGCTCGGTCTGGCCGCGCAACTCGGCCTCGACCCCCGCCCCTTCGCCATTGCCATCACCATTGCGGCCAGCGCCAGCTTCGCCACGCCGATCGGTTACCAGACCAACACCTATGTCTATTCGGCCGGCGGCTACCGTTTCGCCGATTTTCTCCGCATCGGGCTGCCGCTCAACGTCGTCTACTTTATCGGCGCGATGATCGTTATCCCGCTGGTCTGGCCCCTCCACAAATAAGAAACCCCGCAGATTGCTCCGCGGGGTTCCCGGTTGAGATTTGTTTTTCTACGCTCAGGCATTCTGCGCTTTCAGCGTCGAGGACATCGACAGAAAGAAGAATCCGGTAAAGATCAGGTTGATCCCGAAGAGGAGTCCGAGCAGCCACGTGGCCGAGCCGGGGAAGCCGCTGAAAATCATCCAAGCGAGCACGAGCGAGACCACGCCGCTCAAAAGCATGAACCACATCGTGTTCGTGCCGCTGAACTTGAAAGCGGCAATGATGGTCACCAGGCCCTGCGCGGCGAAATAAGCGGCGAGGAGGATGGTCAGAGTGAGTATACCCGCCCCCACTTGGAACATGAGCAGAAGGCCGGTCGCAAGGGTGAGCACCGCCCAGAGCCCCGAGACCACGCGGGATGCGGTGCTGGATTCCTTGCGGCCCAGCGAGGCGGCCAGGGCATAGCCGCCGGCGATAAGCAAGAGGGCGGCGAACAATTGTTCGACCACGATGGTGCCGAGCAGCGGGAAGGCAATAGCCAGGGCGCCGAGCACGATGAGAAGAATCCCCTGGAACATGGTCCAGCCGGATGATTTTTGTTTGGTTGCGTCAGTCATAGCGCACCCAAACTGTCCGGACCGCACGCGGGAGGAAAGCGAATTTTCCAGCGACGAGAGCATCTGAAGTGGTAAGCTCCGTCCGTTCCATGCCGAGAAAACGACCCGCCACCCGCCATCCGGCGGCCCATCGCGTCAGCCTGCTGCGACTGCGCGCGAAAAAGCGCCGCGTGCGTCGGCACCGCACGCGCAAGTTGGGACGTTTGGTCGTCGCCTCCTTCCTGCTCTGGGGGCTCGTCGCGGGTTTCTACCTTGCCTGGGCCTGGACCTTCGATCTCCGGGAAGTCGGCCGCATTCCGGAAAGTTCGCTCGTTATCGACCGCAACGGGAAAGTTTATACCCGTTTGTCCGGCGAGAACCGGCGCACGGTCCCGCTGGATCGCGTCAGCCCGTGGTTCATCCGCGCCGTCATCGCGCGGGAAGATTCGCGCTTCCTGCAGCACTTCGGCGTCGATCCCCTCGGCATCGCCCGGGCGGCGGTGACCAATTTGAGCGCCGGCGGCATCCGTCAGGGCGGCAGCACCCTCACCCAGCAGTTGGCCCGTAACAGCTTCCCACTCGGCGGCCAGAACATGCACCGCAAAGTGCTCGAAGCAGCGCTCGCCGTGCGCATGGAAGCCGTCCTGAGCAAAGATGAAATCCTCACGCACTACATGAACCGGATTTATTTCGGTGCCGGCTTGTTCGGCATCGAAACCGCGAGCCAGGCCTACTTCGGCAAGCCGGCCGCCGACCTGACCCTTTCCGAATCCGCCCTGCTCGCCGGTCTCATCCGTAGTCCGAACCGCCTTTCGCCTTTCCGGGATCCGGACGGCGCCCTGGAGCAACGCAACATCGTGCTGCGGCAGATGGAGGAGCAGGGCTACATTTCCGCCGCCGACCGCCAGTCGGCCCAAGCGGAACCGTTGCTCCTCGCTGCAGAAAGACCCCAACCCCCGCAGGAGGATTGGGCGATGGAACTTCTTTGGCGGGAATTGGAGCGTGTCCTGCCGCAAGACGTCATCGACGGCGCGGGCCTGAAAGTTTACACCACGCTGGACGGCACGATGCAGCGCGCCGCGGTGGCCGCGGTCGACGAACAGCTGGCCGCCGTGGAGGCGCGCGCGGGTTATCCGCACGAAAAGAAAGCCGACACCGGCTATGTCGATCCGCAGAGCCGCGGGGGCACCCCATACCTTCAGGCCTCCGCCATGGCGGTCGACAACCACAACGGCGGCATCCGCGTGTTGGTCGGCGGCCGCGACTACGCCTCGAGCAAATTCAACCGTGCTTATTTCGCGGAGCGGCAGGTCGGATCTGCGGTGAAGCCTTTTGTCTACGCGGCCGCTTTTGCCGCGGGCATGCATCCGGACACGCCGGTGAGCGATGACCGGCTGCAGGCTGGTGAATTGCCCAAGGCTTTCGGCGGCTACAATCCCTCCAACAGCGACGACACCTACCGCGGCATGTTGCGGGCCAAGGACGGATTGATCCTCTCTCGCAACACGATGAGCGTGCGCGTCGGCACCGTGGCCGGCATCGAGCGGGTGCGTGAGAACATTCTGGCCTCGGGTATCGGGACGGATGTGCCGAAATATCCGTCGATTTTCCTCGGCTCGTTCAGCGGGACCTTGCGTGCTCTGACCACGGCCTACGCTGCGCTGGTCAACGACGGGGTCGCGCCCACGCCGCATTTGCTCGACCGGGTGGAGGATCCGCAAGGTCGCGTCCTTTACCGATACAAAGGATCGTTGCAGCGCATCCTGCCTTCCGGTGTGGCGCGCACCACGGCGGGCATCTTGCGCGAGGCCATGACGCGCGGCACCGGTCAGGTGGCAGCGGCGTTCGGTTATCGCGGGGAGGACGCCGGGGGAAAAACCGGCACAACCAATGACTACAAGGATGCGTGGTTCATCGGTTTCGACCGCGAAACAACCTGCGGCGTGTGGGTCGGCTTCGACCAACCAAAGCGGATAGTGGATCGCGGCTATGGCGCGACCTTGGCTTTGCCCATCTGGGTCAACATCATGAGCGCGGCGGCCGCTGAGGGTGGATAGGGTCAGATAAAGCTTCGCGGCGCGTCGGGGACGCCGCGCCCTCCGCTGCGGTCAATTTCCACCCCAAGGTAGGGCGGAGCCTCCGGACCCGCCGCCAGCCTGAAAGAACCTCGCCCGGGCTGATTCCGGCTACGACTTCCCCGCAACGCGCTGCATCCGTTGCAGAACGCTGCGCGCCGCGCCAGAATCAAAAGATGCCCTGGCCCTCTCGCGCGCTTCAGCCCAGTCATCGGTCAGGCCTGAGACCATGATGGCCGCCGCGGCATTGACCAGCACGATGTCCCTCATGGCGCCGCGACGCTCACCGCGCAGCAGTTCATCGATCAGCCGGGCATTCTGTCCTGCCTCACCTCCTCGTAGATCATCCAACTGGGCGACGGGAACGCCGAGGTCCGCCGGAGTCATAGTCACGACCTCGCTCCCGTTCGGCCAAACCTTTGCCATCATGGTCGGTCCGAGGGTGGAGATTTCATCCATCACACCGACCTCACCGGCTTTGCCGTGCACGACCAGAGCCCGACTCCTCCCCAAGCGGGGGAGCACGCCGGCGTAGAGAGAAACGAGTGCTTCGCTGAAGACACCGGCCAACTGGCCCTCGGGACGGGCCGGATTGAGCAAAGGACCGAGCATGTTGAAAACGGAAAGCTGACCGCGCTCGGCGAGCAGTTTGCGGGCCGGGGCCACTGCGGCAAAGGCCGGGTGGAACCGGGGCGCGAAGAGAAAGGCTGCCCCCGCTTCACCCAGCATGTCGAGCAACCGACCGGGCGGCAAATCAACCGGAATATCCAGGGCTTCCAGCACGTCGGCGCCCCCGCTTTTCGAGGTGATCCCGCGGTTGCCGTGTTTGACCAGCCGCGCACCGGCTCCCGCGGCGACGAACATGACCGCCGTGGAGACATTGAAGAGTCCCAGCTTGTCCCCCCCGGTGCCACAGACATCGATGACCGGACGGAGGTCGGCCGGCACTTCGAATGGTACGGCATGGACGAGAAATTCTTCGGCCAAGGCGGTGATTTCTCCGGGTGTTTCGCCCCTTTGGTTGAGCGCACCCAGGAAAGAGGCCTTGGCCTCGGCCGGCACGGACGCCTCAAGCAGCCAAGCGGCCACTTCGTGGAGTTCCCCGGGAGTCAGCTCCCCGGACGAAGCGATTTGTGCCCAGTCGCTCATGGCAAAACCTCCTCAAGGCGGCGGACCAATTCAGGGGCCGGCCACTGACCGGGAACCTGCGGTTTGTCGAGGTATCCGTAGTTGAGCCGGGAACCCGCGGCTGCCAGGACAAGCCGGGATACCTTGCCCAGCGGCCCCATGCCCATCGTGGCGAGAGGCGTGCGCGCCGAGGCTTGCAATTGCAGGAGAACGGCAAGATCGCGGGCGCCGTTCAAAAGTGTCGCAATCTTGACGATGTCCGCACCCGCGTGATGACTACGGCGGAAAACCTCGCGCAGGCGAGCCAAGCTCGGCGTGCCGCGGAAGTCGTGGAAGGAAATCACTTTTTGTACCTTGCGACGGGATGCCTCCTCCAGCAGTCCAGACATGGCCCGGACAGAGCGGAGCTCCACATCCACAGCCCCAGCGACGGGCAGAAATTCCTCCAACAAGGCCCGTCGCTGGAGCAGGGAGAGGGCCCCGCAGCCACCTTCGGCCGGGTGTCGGGCGGTCAGAAGCACGCGCGGTTGGATCCGGAGGATCCGCTCCTCCTTCAACTCAGGCTCGGTAGCCAGAGCATCCAACCTAAGTTCCAGATAGCCGAAGACTTGCGCCCCGAGACGCTGCGCGGACCGCAGTCCAGCGGGCGTGTGCACCGCGGCAACAACCCGCGAGGCCGCCGAAAGTGCTTTTCGGTTCAAATTCATCTCAAGCGATGTATTATGCCGCGTTAACCCAAGCCCGACCATCGGGAAATTGACGCACCCTCTCAAATGCTTTCGCGCAAGCAGGAAATTTCGCAACAGCTTAATCAGGTCCTTGACGGCCTAATTTTGGCCCTTGCCCTTTATATCGGATACGCGCTGCGGCGTTACCAGATCATCGACTTCGATGTCCTGCCCGAGATTCCGCCTCTGGAGGGGTTCTTCTGGATGTTCCTAGTGGTCGCGCTTTTCGGTCCGCTGCTGCTCGAAATGCAGGGATTTTACCAATACCCGCTCGAGAAGTCGCTGGTCCGCTCGCTGCAGCAAATTTCTTACGCCGGCGTCTGGCTCGGGCTCATTCTGGGGGGCTGCGTCATCTTTCTCAAGCTGAGCATTCCCAGTCGTTCGGCCTTCCTGCTCTTTCTTGCCCTCGCCCCCCTCGGACTGCTGGCTCGCGAGGCGATACTGCGTATTTTTCACCTGAAACGCCTGCGCGGGGGCGCCCAAGGTGAGCGGATCATTATGGCTGGCCAACCGCAGCGCGTGGAGGAAATCATTGCGGAACTCTCCCCCGTGCAAAGACTTGAAATCGATGTTGCGGAACGGGTGGACCTGGAGAAATGCACCGTGGCCGCCCTGGTTGAAGCCATGCACCGGCACAATGTCGGGCGCGTTGTTCTGGCCTTCGACACCCATGCCACCGGGCAGCTGCAAGATGCCATCGCCGCCTGCGAGACGGAAGGGGTCGAGGCTTGGGTGGTGGCGGACTACTTCCGCGCGTCGATTGCACGCCCTGCTTATGACACTTTTGGAGCGGCACCGGTGATTGTTTTTCGGGTCACGCCCGAACTTTCCTGGGCCTTGCTGGTCAAGGCCGCCATGGACAAGACGCTCGCCTTCCTCGGTCTGTTCCTTTTAGCCCCGTTTTTTCTGCTCATCGCCGCAGGGGTCAAACTCACTTCACCCGGACCGGTCATTTTCAGGCAGCAAAGAGCGGGGCTGCACGGCCGGCCCTTCACCATGTACAAGTTCCGATCGATGAGATCCGGAGCGGAGATGGAACGGGAGGAGTTGAAGGCGTTCAACCAGATGAGCGGTCCGGTCTTCAAGATCGAGAAGGATCCGCGGGTGACCGGCTTCGGGGCATGGCTGCGGCGCTCGAGCATCGACGAATTTCCGCAGTTGATCAATGTGCTGCTCGGGCAGATGAGCCTGGTCGGACCACGCCCGCTGCCCGTTTACGAGGTGGACAATTTCGAACTCACCGCCCACCGGCGCCGGCTGAGCATGAAGCCGGGGCTGACCTGCCTGTGGCAAATCAGCGGGCGCAACACGGTCAAGGATTTCGCCGATTGGGTGAAGCTCGACGTGCAATACATCGACAACTGGTCGCTCGGCCTCGACCTGAGCATTTTGATCCGCACCGTGCCCTTGGTGCTCGGAGGAAAAGGAGCACACTGAAAGAGAATGTCTCGATTTCCCGGGCCGGGCCGCATAAGGTTTTGCGTTCCTCGCGTCTCCTCGATTTCACCCCATGAAAAAAACACTCACTTCACTACTCCTCGCCGTCCTCACCTTATCCTTCGCCGCAGCGCAACAAGGATCCAAGGATTTCGAGATCCTCAAGATCACCCCGGATTTGACCATCACGCCCGAATACAACGTCAGTTTCGGCCCGAAGAACAAGAAGGTGCAAAAAAACAAGGACTGGCTTGAGCTGGAGGTCTCTTTCAGTTGGCAGCCCAAAGCAGCGAAGCCCGAATTCCTCGACGAGTTGACCTTCAACTACTTTATTCTGCTCAACAACAAGAGCCGCGAGTATCCGCAAGGCACTCTCTTGACCGGAACAGTCACCCACGTTGCCATTCCGCAGGCCAAGGCCATGAATTCCGTGATGTATATCAGCCCCCGCACCCTCGAGCGCTTCTTCGAAGGTAAAATTCCCACCTCCGCTTCGGCCGCGGTGACCGACGTCGGCGTGACCATCACCAAGCAGGGTCAACTTGTGGCGGAGGCCAGCTGGAAGGGACGCGGTCAATGGTGGAGCGCACTGCAGCAAGTGGGTGGTTATGTCCTGAACAAAAACGACACTCCCTTCGCTCCGCTCGCCTGGGATTACTATGAAGCAATCAAGGCGCGTCCCGCGGGAATGTAAGTCCAGGCCGCCTCGCTGTTTCATGAAGAAGCCCTCCCGCGTCGCCGCCCTAAACCTCGGCATGCAGACCGCC
>Ga0247841_10004105_pt1 | contig 25590 bp, 19 predicted proteins | sample LaCruzMarch2015__2_FD_192410 | JGI IMG/M metagenome (GOLD analysis project Ga0247841, IMG submission 192410) | Freshwater microbial communities from meromictic Lake La Cruz, Castile-La Mancha, Spain - LaCruzMarch2015_18m | ecosystem: Environmental > Aquatic > Freshwater > Lake | place: Spain... | reverse complement strand
ATGCAGTGACGGGCGCAAACCAGAAAGATAAGCATATTAAAGGTGTAACGATCAATCGCGACTTTACCCCCACGGCCACAGGCGATATCCGTTTTGTGAAGGATGGTGATCTTGCGCCGGACGGCAAAGGCAAACTTGTGCTGACCACTAGTATGGAGATCGGCCATATCTTCAAACTCGGCACGCGCTACACGGAATCCATCGGGGCTCATTTTCTGGATGAAAAAGGTGAGCGCAAACCCGCGATCATGGGTTGTTACGGGATCGGCGTAAACCGCATTCTCGCGGCCACGATCGAACAACATCACGACTCGAAAGGCATTAAATGGCCCGAGGCCATCGCGCCATTCGCGATCGAGATCATCACCGTCAATCACTCCGATGAAAAAGTCCGTGCGGCCGCTGAAAAGATATATGAAGAACTTACCAGGGCCGGCAAGGACGTTCTTTTTGATGACCGGGACGAACGTGCCGGTGTAAAATTCAATGATGCGGACCTCGTCGGTATTCCCACACAGATCGTCGTCGGTGAGCGCAGTTTGAAAGAAGGCAAGGTCGAGGTCAAAAGCCGCCAGACCGGCGAGACCAGGCTTGTTGATCTCAGCTCACTGCCGGCCTGTTTTTAAAAAGCAAGGTTGCTTCTCTTGTGTCTTGCTGTCGCAAGACAGCGGCAAGCCCGCAATGATATAATCCCTCATGCAGCCTCCCAAAATTCTCTGGAACAAGAAATTCATCCACATCGACATGGACGCGTTCTTCGCAGCCGTGGAGCAACGCGATCACCCGGAGCTCAAAGGCAAGCCCGTGATCGTGGGCGGGAACCCGCAAAGCCGGAGCGTCGTGAGCACTTGTTCTTATGAAGCCCGGAAGTTCGGCATTCATTCCGCCATGCCGACCGCACAAGCCAAGCGCCTTTGTCCCGACGGTATTTTTCTTTATCCTAATTTCGAAAAATACAGCGCCGCTTCAAGGTCCGTCATGTCGATCTTTCATACCTATACGCCTCTTGTGGAACAGGTGTCGCTCGATGAAGCGTATCTGGATGTGACAGAGAACAAACTCAAACTTGAAGATCCCGTGAAGCTCGCGGCACTGATCAAACAGCATATCTTTGCCGTGACGAAGCTTACCGCATCTGCCGGCGTGGCGCCCGCCATGTTTCTGGCGAAGATCGCCTCGGATATGAAAAAACCGGATGGCTTGACCGTGGTCTATCCCGGTCAAGTCCTGGAATTCCTGAAAGATCTTCCGGTCCGGAAAATTCCGGGTGTCGGGCCGCGCACGGAGGAGATCCTTCATGGGGTGAAGATCAACACTTGCGGAGATATCTGGGGCGTGAAGCCGCAGGAGTTGACTGCGAAATTAGGGAAATGGGGACTTGAGCTTTTCCATAAAGCACGGGGAGAAGAGACCCGGGAAGTGAATCCCCACTGGGAGCGGACGCAATTGAGCGCGGAGGAGACATTCCCCAAAGATGTCACCGACATGCCATGGCTTAAACGGAAGCTCGCCGGGCTTGCGGAGCATGTTTTTTATGATCTGAAACAGGAAGGACGTACGGGCCGGACCGTTGTGCTCAAGGTGAAATATCACGATTTTGAACAGATCACACGCTCGAAGACGCTTGCCGCACCGCCCCAGGACTGGCATGCCCTTCATGAGATCGCCTGTGATCTTTTAAAGAAAAAAACCCTCGCCGGAAGAAAACCCGTTCGCCTGTTGGGGCTCGGTATCAGTGGGCTGGGAAGTAAGGAAGAACTTCTGATCTCGAAACAAGGAGAGCTTTTTTAGAGGAGAGACCTGTGCCACGGGCCACGATCCACGCGCCACGTGGACCGTGGTGCGTGGGACATGCAGCAAGTAACATTGTCTCTCTCTTGCTAAATCGCTGTAAATCACTATACTGATAAACCTTATGCCAAAAACACTCTTCGAAAAAATATGGAGTTCGCATGTAGTGAAGACGTTCCCGGACGGGACGGCACTTCTCTATATTGACCGGCAATTGGTCCATGAAGTAACAAGCGCCCAGGCGTTCGAAGGACTCCGGCTTTCCGGCCGCAAGGTCCGTCACCCTGAACTTACGTTTGCCACGATGGACCACAATGTGCCGACCGACAAGGACCGCTTCAACATCAAAGATCTTATCGCCAAGGCATCGCTCGATGCGCTTGAACGGAACTGCAAGGAATTCGGCGTCACACTTTATGATCTTCATAGTGATAAACAAGGTGTCGTCCACATTGTCGGACCGGAGCTCGGGATCACGCTTCCCGGAACGACCATTGTCTGCGGGGATTCCCACACGGCAACGCACGGCGCCTTTGGTGCGCTCGCATTCGGGATCGGGACTTCCGAAGTAGAGCACGTGCTTGCGACTCAATGTCTGTTGCAGAAAAAACCCAAGACTTTTAAGGTCGAATTCACGGGGCGTATCAAAAGCCCTGTCTCCGCGAAAGATATGATCCTTAAGCTGATCGGAATGATCGGGACCGCAGGCGCCACGGGCTGTGTGATCGAATATTGCGGCGAGGCGATACGCGCCCTTTCCATGGAAGCGCGTATGACCATTTGCAACATGACGATCGAGGCAGGCGCGCGTGCGGGTATGATCGCGCCGGATGAAGTAACATCCCGGTATATTGCCGCAGGGGACCGTCCGTATGCGCCGAAGGGGAAAGAGCTTGAAAAGGCCAAGGCTTATTGGAAAACGCTTTTCTCCGATCCAGGGGCGAAATTTGATAAGGAACTTACGATCGATGCATCCAAGATCGCGCCGCAAGTGACCTGGGGAACAAGCCCGGGTATGGTCGCGGCCGTGGACGGACGTGTGCCGGAGGCGGACAAAGTTCCAGGCTACAGCAAAGCGGATGTTGAAAAAGCCCTTCACTATATGGGACTGAAATCCGGAATGCCGATCACGGCGATCAAGATCGACACCGTTTTTATCGGGAGCTGTACCAACGGCCGCATTGAAGATCTGCGTACCGCGGCACAATATTTCATCGGTAATAAAATTGCGCAAGATGTCCGTGTGCTCGTTGTGCCGGGTTCCCAGCGGGTGAAAAAACAGGCGGAAGCCGAAGGGCTTGATAAGATCTTTTTGGCGGCGGGTTGTGAATGGCGCGAGTCCGGATGCAGTATGTGTCTTGCCATGAATCCGGACCAGCTCAAACCCCAGGAACGCTGCGCGTCGACTTCCAACCGCAATTTTGAAGGGCGTCAGGGCAAGGATGGCCGTACACATCTCGTGAGCGCTGAAATGGCAGCTGCGGCTGCCGTGGCGGGACATTTTGTGGATATCAGAAAATGGCCGGAGGTTTTTTCATGAAAGCGTTCGAGAATTTCCGGGGAGTGATCCTGCCGCTGGATCGCGCGAATATCGATACCGACGCGATCATTCCGAAGCAATTCCTGAAATCCGTCATACGAACGGGATTCGGGGAATCGCTTTTTTATGACTGGCGATATCTTCCGGGAGGAAAAAACAATCCGGAGTTCATTCTGAACCGGGAAGAGTATCAGAATGCGACGATCCTCCTTACCCGTAACAATTTCGGATGCGGTTCCAGCCGGGAACATGCGGTGTGGGCGATCTGCCAATATGGATTCCGGGTGGTCATTGCTCCATGGTCAGGAGAGGGAAAAGACCGGATCCCCGGATTCGCGGACATTTTCAGGAACAATTCCGTCAAGAATGGTCTTTTGACGATAGAACTTTCGTCTGCAGACGTGGAAAAGATCTTCTCTTTTGTCGGAAAAGAGCCCTATCTTGAAGCGACTATCCATCTGGCCGATCAGACCGTGACCCTGCATGTCCCGCAAGAGATCTCGTTCCACTTCGAGATCGACCCTTCGGTTAAAGAGCGGTTCCTTCTCGGGCTTGATGATATCGGTATTACTCTCAAAGAAGAAAAAGCCATCCGCGAGTTCGAAGCAAGGCACAATACACAACTTGTTCCGGCGTAGCGCCATTTTTCGTATCCTTCTTTTGCTTCCGGGCTGGCCGAGGTTTCCTTTTACCTTCCCATAAAGAAAAGCCTTTGGTGAGCCGAAAATAGAATGTAATATACTGGCCAGATCTCATGAGAGCTCTGTCTGAGTGTATGTCTGGTTCGCATTAATTTTTGCGCTGAAATCCAGTGCGGTACTTGCCGTCTTTAAATAAGAAACAAGGGCAAGTGCGGAACCTTTCACTGCGAGAGGATTGGCCACATGCAAAAACTCAGCGATAAAAGGATCAAGATCATCCATCGAAGTGGCCGGGAAGTCCCGACCCCTGCGGCTTCCAAGAGGGGGTTCACTTTTTTCGGTTTTTTTACTTCTTCAAAGAGTGAAACTCACGAGAAGAATGCCACAGCTGTCTTAGAGAAACCTGTCCTTAGAAGTTCTCATCTTAATGCTCCGCGGACTGATCTCACCGCAATCAAGAGCTGGGTTGCTTTGGAAGAAAAGATCGTTCACGACTATAAAGAGCAAAAGAAAGCTCAGGTCAAGGACACTGTCTCTCTGCTAAAAACCCCCGCGAACCAACCCAGGCACCCTGATATTCCCCAGACCGATCTCACCGCGATCAAGAGCTGGGTTGCTTTGGAAGAAAAGATCGTTCACGATTACAAAGAGCAAAAAACAACTTCATCCAAGAGTCCCGTTCCTTTGCCTAAAACTCCCGTGAAGCAACTTCCGTTCGCTTTTGAAACTTTCAGTACGCGAACGGCCAGTTCGTCTCCAAGAGCTCTTCAATCCGCGGATCCTCTCCGTGGTTCGAAAAAAACTTTTCCGGAAATAGGGAAATTCCTGCTGGCATGGCTTGTTGCGGGGGGCCTTGTATTTTTATATGTTCAAGGGACTCAGGGGGCTTCCGAGAGGCTCGTTCAGCTTCAAAGTGAAAAAGAACAACTCAAGCGGTCTTATACGGAGCTGAAGAAAGCTTCAGAAAATCAGAGTGCAGAAATGAAATGGCTGGACAACCAGCTTCGTGATATGGACCTGGAATTGAAAACGGCCAAGGCCGACAAGATCGCTTATGAACAGAATCTTGAAAAAAAATACCGCGGAGAACTTATGCGGATCACCGTTCGCTATGAGTCGGAACTTACTGCTTTGCGAGGTACGTTGCGGACTCAGAATGCTATCGTGAACGCTCTTAAGGCCCAGAGCCGTGCTTTTGAGAAGATCGTCGATCAAGCCGGCATGTCTGCTCTCTCAGGCGCCGCCGCCGGATTTTCACAAAAACCGTTTTCAACGGGCAAATCTTTTATGCCCCAGGGAACGATCACCTCGGTCAATGATCAGCAAGGTTTCATTGTGCTCAATATAGGTTCCGAGAATGGGGCCCGTTCGGGGCGCCGGATCACAATCTCCCGGAGTGGCGTCGGGTTAGCGGCCGGGCATATCGACCGGGTTTATCCGACCATGTCTGTTGCCGTACTTTACAACACAGGCATGTTGCAGGTGATTCAGGAAGGCGATAGCGTTTCTTTTTCTTAACGCCCAAGTCTTTGTTTTTTATACTAGGGTGACTTGGACTGTCCTGGTTACCCGTTGATTTTTTAATTAATGAAAACTCGGGCTGACTTTCAACAAAAAGTTAATGAAAGTCAGGCGGAACCTTGACCCCAGGGAGATCATGTCAAAAGGCGTTGGTGTTTATATCGGTCGCAATGAAGTGATCGCGGTTTCTGCGATCCGCACGATGATCGGGCCCCAGATTGTGTCCTTTGCGATCGAGCCCATCAATCCTGAAAGCCCGCCGGAACCCGCTGCTGGCAATGAACCCCACAAAATAAAAAAAACAAGTCCGGAAGCACGGGCTATTCTCAAGGCTCTTGAAAAGATCAAAGAACCCGGGGCTTTCGTGAATGTTGCCGTGAGTCCTTTGCAGGTCGTAACGCGGCACTTCATTATGCCGGTGGTCCCCAAAAAAGATGAACCGAGTGCGGTTCGTAATGAAGCCAGCCGTTATGTCCCATTCAAGATTTCCGATTCGGCGCTGGATTATCATGCCTATCTAACCCACAAGAACGTTCTTTCGATAACGGCTACCGCAATCCGCGGCGAAGTACTCGAGGCCTATCTTCAAGACCTGCGCTCGGTATCTGCAAAAGTGGTTATGGTCGAACCGGTCTACAATGCTGTCAGCCGTGCATTCTCGACTCTTAATATGATCGGGAAGACCAAGACCCATGGATTTGTGGTCCTCCAGTCCGACGGGAACGTAAACGTGACACTGACTTCCAAAGGGGTTGTGTATCTTTCCCGGGATTTTCTTTTGACCGGGAAAGTGGAAGAAGATAAGGTTCGGTTCCACAGCGAACTTAAGGCTTCCATGGATTATTTTTATAAGCTGACCGGAGGCGAAGCGATCGGTCAGATCTTTTTGGCCGGCGCCGGAGATCTCAAGGTTTGGGTCGAACATCTGGAACACGCGTTTAATTATACGATCCGTTTCGATGTTGCGAATTTACCCAATGCAAAGAATTTGCCGCCGGAAACACTTCACGTAGTGTTAGTGGCTTTTGGATTGGCGCTTCGGTCTTTAGGGTATCGCTCTCCGCTGGGGGATGTCCAGCTGTTACCCAAAACAGAACGCCGGTCCGAACTTCCACAGCTTTTAAAATTTCTGGGACTTGAATGCCTTTTGATCTTCATCCTTTTGGGCATGGTCCGTTTTGTGATTTTCCAGCCGTATGTGATGCATCTTGAAAATCGGAATAATGCGATCATGGGGCCCGCGGATCAGGAGTTCCCTGCGTATGCTTCTCGTTCGACCGAGGATCTGATGGCCGAGAAAGAGAAAATGGGTGAAAAGATCAAGCAGTTGAGCGGATTTTTAAACGACAAGGTTTCAACGGCTGCTTTTATGATGGCTTTGGGGCAGGGGTTGCCCCAGTCGATCTCACTGGATTACGTTTCATTTGAAGATGCGACCGGGAAGGAAATGTCGCAAAGCGGGAAAAGGCGGAAGCGCCTGAACATCAAAGGGATCTGTTATCTTGGAAATGCCGAAAAAGAAACGGAAACCGTCAGCGCCTGGGTAAAAGCACTTGGCGCAAAAAAGATCATGGCGGACTTATTTGCGGAGATCAAGCTTGAAGAGATCAAGCGGGAAAAATTCGGAAAACGGGATCTCACGCGTTTTCGGGTCCTTGGGGAGTGAGGGACATTAGAATATGTCGATCGTAAAGATCAATGAACAGCAAAAGGAATGGGCCATCAAGGCTTCGGCCGGGATCGCAACATTCATGTTTTGCTATATGACCATGGTCCAGCCGGTTTTCCAGGACATAGCGGTCTTGCATCAAACCCTCGCGGATTCTCAAAAGCGCTGTGAACTTTACCGGGAAGTCCATGATTTGAAAGAAAACCTTGATAGCCGTGAGAGCGCTTTGGCGACGCTCACGGAGCGATCTCAACTTCTTGGGAAAATCTCGGACATTGCGGCCCGGACCCAACTTCATGTCGATACGCTGACTCCCCGGACCGAACCGGACGGGGGCTATATCAAGCTGAGAATGGAAATGGATGGGAACGGTAATTTCTTTTCACTGTTGAAATTCCTGCAGGCGGTTGAAAAGATCAGCGCGGCGATCAAAGTCAAGGATGTTTCCGCATTATGGAAACCTTCTTTCAACTCTCAGGACAAAAAGTACTCCTTACAGATCCAACTTATATTCGAAACTTTTTTAAAACAAAGGGTCAAAAAGAGCAATGCCTAAACGGAACCGGTACTTTTTGGGACTTTTTCTTGCAGTGTTGTGGCCCTCGGTCCTCATGCTTTGCGCGGAGGAACCTGTGCCGGCGCCGGATGCGACTTCTTCACAAAATAGTGTCTCTCCAGCGCCTGAAGCAGCGACTCCCGGGATCGATAACGCAGTCCAGATGGCCCAACAAGAAGTTCGCGATCCTTTTGCAGCGGCTCAACCGCCCGAGGTAGTGGCCCCTGCGGGAGGCGCCGCGGGCACTTCGGAAGAAGCGGCCACTCCTATTCCCGTGTTGCAGGGGATCGGATTTGGAAGTAAAGACGCCTATGCGGTTTTTGATGGCGAGGTTTTTTATAATGGGGATGAGAAGAAAGGAGTAAAATTGTTTGAAGTTCGCAGGCGAGAGGTCGATATTCTAGTGAATGGGGGGAAGATGACGGTCCCTTTGTTCAAGGGCGAGGACCTCCAGAAGGCCAGGGACCGGGCGAAAAAGAAGGATACCATGGAAGACGTTTCTGAAGATCAACCGGCAGAAGCGTTGCCATCTTTGTCAGGAAGGGAGCGATCGCTATCATGAAAAAAATCATTCAATCGGGTATTCTTACCGTTTTCGCGTTGTGTCTATGCTTCGCACATCCTGTGATGGCGGAAGATATGGACGCTCCTTTAGGGGCCCCTGTTTCTTCGGGCGCAGTTTCCCCGGCGGCGGACCCATCGGTTTCAGAGGCGACGGTTCCCATGATGCCCCAGGTCGAAGTCAAGGCTGAAAAGACGGAAGACGGGAAGTATTATCTGGATTTTAAATCCGCATCGCTTATCAACGTGCTGAATGTACTTTCGAACCTGAGCAGGATTAATTTTATCGCAGGGACCGAAGTGGCAGAGAGGCAAGTAAGCATGACGCTCGACAATGTCGTCCTGGAGGATGTTTTGCAGGCGATCTCATACGGATGCAACGTTAGCTATGATTTTCTTCCCGGAAGGAACATCTATCTTTTCCGGGCTTCGTCCGATGCCCCTGACAAGCCGTCTTTATTGACTCGCGTTTATAAGCTTTACTACGTGAAAGTAAGTAAATTAAAGGAAATTGAAGCGACGAGCTCCGGGGATTCTTCCGGTTCTTCCTCTTCCGGTTCTTCCTCTTCCAGCTCTTCTGGTGGCAAGCTTGCGACCCTTCAAGGTCCAAAGGATGAAGAGAATTTCGGGAACTCGGCTATCGTCAAGGCAGTTGAAAAGATCCTTTCCGAGCGGGGTAAAGTTTCGGTGGATGACCGTTCCAATAGTTTGATCGTGACCGATTCGGAAGACAGGCTCAAAATGATCGAATCTGCGATCGCCCAACTCGATCGTCCTCTGGACCAGGTGCTTATTAATGTGATCCTGGTTGAGACGTTCGAGGATCTGGACCGGAGTCTCGGTATCCAGTGGGGAGACGCCGAAGGTACTTTTGGAACAATCACCGGTGCCGTCGAGCAGACCCAATGGCCTTTCAGGACAAATTCTCCTGAGAGTAAAAGTTTTTTCGGGAATCTCGGGAATACATTCAAGGACACCGCCAAACAATTTAATCCCACGAATAATTCAGGAGTGATCCCTGCTGGATTTGAAGGGACCCGGGATTTCTCGAGTTTCCAGATCCAGATCAAGGCCATGGAAGATGCCAACAAGCTCAAGATCCTGGCGAAGCCCAAGATCCTGGCCCTGGATAATCAAGCCGCTTTGATCAAGATCGCGACCGATTCGGCTATAGGTACGTCGACCACTACCACGGGTTCAACGACAGCCACTGAAACAAGCATTGAACGTTTCGAGACCGGAACTATTCTGCGTGTGACGCCGCTCATCAATACCGGAGGACGTATTACGTTGACCGTGGAGCCGACATTCGCGACGGTGGAGCAATCCGCGATCGCAGTGACCACGACCCAGACGGGAGATCCAACGGTCCGGACTGCCCGGACCACTCTGATGGTCAATGACGGACAAACGATCGCGTTGGGAGGTATGCTTTTCAGTCAGCAATCCAACGAGGACCGGAAAGTGCCTTTTTTCGGGAATATCCCCGTGATCGGCAAGGCTTTTTTTACAAGTAACACAAAATCGATCAAGGACCGGGAACTGATCCTTTTCGTGACGCCTTACATCATTACGGATCCTTCCATGCTTTATACCCTGAACTCTCCTGACAAGAAACTGTCTTTTGATGAGGAGATAGCGCCCTTCTGGAAGGTGAAGGACAAACAGTGGTACAAGACTCTTAAGGACGGGCCGGAGAAAAAAACGGATTTTGACGGTTATTTCAATATCCGGAAAAGATTGATCGATTCTACGCTGGATACCCTGGACCAGAACGCGAAATCGCCGGCTTCGAGTCCAAAATAAAGGCGCGAGATAAAAGAGCATGAGTATTAACGCTTTATTGGGTGATATCCTCGTTGAGCGGCGACTCATTAATCGGGAGCAGCTGAACCAGGCTCTTGCCAGACAAAAAGAAACCAAAGAACCGCTGGGTCAGGTCATGATCCAGTTGGGTTTTTTGGAAGAGGCCAAGCTCCGGATGGTACTTTCCGAGCAGCTCGGCGTTTCTTTCCTTTCGACCGAGCAGTTAAAACCCCGCATGGACCAGCGCCTCAAGGAATGCATCCCGACCGATTTTGCGCTTGCCCATCTCGTTTTGCCCTTGGACCGCTCCGGACAAGTGCTCAAGGTGGCAGTGGCGAAAGTCCCCGATCTCATTTTTCTGGATAATCTTCGCAAGATCACCGGATATGACATTGTGACGGTCCTTTCGACCGAAAGTGAACTCAAGCGGGCCATTGAGGCCTATTATGGTAGCACGGATCTCCAGGAGGTGATCTCGTCTGCCGAGGTCGATGACGTAACACAGGACTATATCCAGGCTCCCGAAGATCACAAGGTCGATCTTGAAGCGACTATTTCGGAGGCCGAGAAAGCCCCAGTAGTCAAACTCGTGGATGTCATGATCCGTAAAGCCCTTGAGGACCGCGCAAGCGATATTCACATCGAACCCTGCCAGGACAAGATCAATATCCGCTATCGCGTAGACGGTGTTCTCTATGAACTTCCTCCGCCTCCCCGGGAACTGCATAACGCCATGGTTTCCCGTATCAAGATCCTTTCGAAGATGGATATTGCCGAAAAGAGGATCCCGCAAGACGGTTCGTTTGCTCTTCAGTATAAAGGGCATAAAGTCGACATGCGCGTGTCAACCATCCCGATCGTTTTCGGGGAAAAAGTCGTGATGCGTATTCTGGACAAACGCATGGATCTTCTGGATATGAAATTGCTCGGCTTTGAACCGGAACAGCTCGAACAATTTGAAAAAGCCCTGATGCGGCCTTACGGACTTATCTTTGTGACGGGGCCGACGGGAAGCGGCAAAAGCACAACGCTTTACGCGGCTTTGAACAAACGTCTTTCTCCGGAGATCAATATTTTGACCATCGAAGACCCGGTGGAGTATCAGATCTCAGGTATGAACCAGGTCCAGGTCAAGCCGGAGATCGGTTTGACCTTCGCGTCGGCCCTTCGCGCCTTTTTGCGCCAGGACCCCGACGTCATTCTGGTGGGGGAAGTGCGCGATCTTGAGACGGCCGAAATCTGTATCCGCGCTTCACTGACCGGCCATTTGGTGCTCTCCACATTGCATACGAATGATGCCGTAACGGCCGTGACCCGTCTCATCGATATCGGGATCCAGCCCTATCTCGTTTCCGGAAGTCTTGGCCTTGTGGCCGCCCAGCGTCTGATCCGTGTTCTTTGTCCTCACTGCAAGGAGCCGTACAAAGTCGATTCCAAAACCCAGGATGAATACGGGATCCACGCCGAAACTATTTATAAGGCCACGGGATGTCCCAAGTGCCGGAAGATCGGTTATTGGGGACGTATGGCTATCTATGAAGTTTTGCCGATCGACGAGGATATCCGGCGTTTTATCACCAAGGACGCGGATCTTTCCAAGCTTAAAGAACTCCAGAAAGAAAAAAAATACCAGACACTCCTCCAGAACGGGATCAAAAAAGTAGAGCGCGGTCTGACGACCCTGGACGAGGTTTTAAGCGTCGCCTATGAATGAACCTGTCGCGGGAGCCCCGCAGCCGAACAAGCCTAATAAAGAGCCGGACATACTTTTCGATTGCCACGTTCGCTTGCGCGATCTTCCGGACCAAGCCAAGACCTTGACCTTGGAAGCTCCGACGAAGGAAGCTGCTGTCCAGAAGCTTCTTGCCCAAGGGTATGTGGTGATCGATGTTCAGGAGTACGGCAAGAAGAAAGGCGGGTTCGGGTTCCGGAACATTTTTTCAGGGCAGTTTTCATCTTCCAGCAAAGGGTCCGGAGGCGTTTCTTTTTCAATTCTTAATCACGTGTCGACCCGGGAGGCCATTTTTTTTGCTGTCCAGCTTTCGACGCTCCTCAAGGCGGGTATTCCGCTCTTGAAAGCGCTGGAGATCATCGAAAAAGGTGTTGTAAACTCTTTTTTCAAGCAAGTGATCCGAAGTATGCGTAAGAGGATCTCGGAGGGCGGTACGTTCAGTAGTGTGCTCCGGAACTACCCCAAAGTTTTTCCATGGATATGGGTGAATCTGGTGGAGGTGGGAGAAGCCACGGGAAAGTTGCCGGATTGTCTCGAAGAGATCGCGCATTATCAGGAATCTGCGGCCCGGATCCAGGGTAAGGTCATTACCGCGTTTTTTTATCCCGGGATCCTGACCGTTGCGGTGATCGCCGCGATGACATTCCTTTTGGTTTTTATTGTTCCGAAGTTCTCGGCGATCTTTGCAGCTCAACATATGGACCTTCCGGTCCTGACCCAGATCGTCGTAGCTATAAGCGGTGTTTTGAGAACGCAATTTCCATGGGTCGTGGGGATTGTGATCGCAGGAGCGATTGCTTTTGCTTATACAAGAAAAGTACCCTCGATCAAAATGTTCTATGACAGGATCGCTTTGAAGGTCCCGCTTTTTGGGCCGATCCTGATGCAGGTGGCCGTGATCCGTTTTACGAGATCTCTCGGGACTTTGTTGCATGCCGGAGTGCAGATCCTCCAGGCCCTTGAGATCGCAGGCCGGCTTGCGTCAAATCTGTTCATTGAGGCGGGTATCAAACGGGTGGCCCAGCAGGTCCGGAGCGGGCAAGGCCTTGGCGTCCAACTTGAAGCCCGGAAAATATTCCCGGTTTTTATGACCCAGCTTATTACGGTCGGTGAAGAAAGCGGACAACTCGACCGTTTTCTGGATCTGCTATCCGGCTACTACGAAGATCAGGTCGATACGTTTCTCACCCGTTTGACCACGCTCCTGGAACCGATCCTCCTTGTCCTTATGGGCGGTGTGATCGGGACGGTCGTGATCTCGATGTTCCTCCCTATCATTGATCTTTCTACCAGGGGCGGGATGGGATGACAGCTTTTCAGGCTTCTGTTTTTTTTGAAAAAACAGGGTATAATGTAATTAGATGGCAAGGTAAAAAAAGGAGAATGCGATGAAAAAACAAAGAGGTTTCACACTCATAGAAATTCTGATCGTAGTGGTCATTTTGGCGATCCTGGCAACTCTCGTGCTACCCAGAATGTTGGCGGCGCCTGAAGGGGCTTTAATTGCCGAACTCAACATGCAGTTAGGAGCTTTGGCCCGGGCACAAGACTCTTATTTACAGCTTACGTCAAGCGCCACTGGTCTTAGCCTTACGCGGTGTCCGGCTGTTATGGGGGGTGCTGCTTGCACCACGTCCCAATGGGACAAGATAGGGCTTCAGCCGCCGAACACTACTAGATTTTCATTTGGCTGTGACGGTACTACTTGCACAGCGTATAGGAACGTGGGTACTAGCGCAACCGCAAGTACCGCGGCCATTACCTATACGAATGTTCCTCCGACATGGGCATGTACTGGATCTTACAGCTTGGCCACTAATAGCAAAGGGTGTGTCCTTGTCGGGTAAGGTTTTTGATTTTTGATCGGGTTCTTCATCCCGCGTAAGGCGCTGGTAGCAGCGCCTTACGCGGTGTGGCTAACAGGAATAGGGAAAAATGAAAATTCCGAAAGTTATCATGCTGGTTCTTCTTGTGCTGGTCCCAGCCGTGCTCGCGGCGGGGATTTTTTTCTTCCGTCCTAAACCGGAGCCGGAACAGGAATTCCGCGCGAATTTGACGGACGCTCAGAAGGTGCTCATGACGCTGCGTCGCGCCGAAACGGCTTATCAGCAATCGACTCAAAGTTATAGATCTGTTTCCGCGAAAAAAAGCGACGGGAAGATGATCTATTCGGGGGGATGGAATGAGATGAAACTCCCGAATGTAGAAGCGAGTACCGGGTTCGATTATGAATGTTTGCCCGCGGATGGAGCCTGTCAGGCGATCGAGACGGGGAAGAAGGGTCCGTCAGGGAATGGCATCCGGATCGATATTGAGACCGGAGCTTATGACTGTCTGGGGGCGTACAAGCCCGTGACGACGGAAGGTTTTGACGGCACGCTTGTCACTGTTGCGTGTCAGGCTTGAGGCGAACTACGGCTCACAGCTTTTAACTGTCAGTGATAAATTACGGTTTAGGATCTTTGGTCTGAAGGAGGATAAGTCATGATAAAAATAAAAGGTTTTACTCTGGCCGAGATTTTGATCGTGGTAGTCATCCTCGGGATATTAGCGACGCTGGTGCTGCCGCGTTTTTTTGGCCAGGAAGAGCGGGGTATTGTCGCCGAGGCGGTCGCAAAACTTTCCGCCATTCGCCAGGGCGAAGAAGCCTATAAACTGGAGAGCCCTGCTGGTGCCTATATTGCTTCGACCGACGCAGCTTTTACCTGGGATTTGCTCGGGATCGATAACCCGGACAATGCCCGGTTTGTCTATACAGTTGATGCGGCCGGAGCGTCCACCGCGACACGCCAGCCGGCTGGGGATTGTGCGACAGCACCTTTTAATGGGTGCACCATTATATTGGCTGCAGACGGAACTTGGGATGCGACCGCGTCGCATCCTTACAAACCCACCTGATCTTGATCTTGAAAAATCCGAAGAAAGAAAACGAGCGATGTCAGCGCGTTCTGTCCAAGTCTCTTGTTTCATTTCTAGAAGGGTCGACTTGGACTGCCTCAATTTCGCGAGGCAGAAATTGATGAGAACTGGGACTGTCCTGGTCCTTGAAAAACACGGGGGCCAGTGGGCATCATTTTTGCGGGATTATCTGAGCGACACGCCGGCAGCTGTCACGGTTATCGAGGAGCCCGCGCAGGCTTCCGCTTTTTTCGATAAGTCCCTTCCGGGGGTTCTTTTCTCCGAAGCCTGTTTTTTAAGCAAGGCTTTTCTTCAAAAGATCAAGGTCCGTAAAAACACGGACCCGGCATTCCGTTTTTGTCTCCTCGGTGAAGTGTCCGTGGCCCATAAAGAAGCCCTCCTTGACGCGGCTTTCCCGTCCGTACCGTCCCCGATGGATCTCAATAGGCGTTTTGTGGAAATACTTCCGATGCCCGAAGTTCTGAAGCTTCTGGTCGTGGATGATGAGGAAGAGGTCGGAACAATGGTCCGGGATTATTTCGGGGGGCGAAAAGCCCCGGCGTTTATGATCACATGCGCCGCAAACGGCAAAGAGGCGCTTGAGGCGATCGCACTCGAGCGTCCGGATGTGATCATTCTTGATATCAAGATGCCTGTCATGGATGGCCGCGAATTCTACGCAAAACTCAAGGCATCGAAGCTCGAGATCCCTGTGATTGTTTTTTTCGATTCTATTTCCGGCGAGGAGCTTTCCGAAATGCGCCGGTTCGGTAATCCGGCCGTGATCGAAAAGGGCTATAAAGGCAGTTCGCTTGGCGCGATGATGCTCCTTGTGAAAAAGCTGGTGTATTTTAGTGCGTAATTCTTATCCAAAATTCATAATTCTTTGCATGATCTGCTATACACTGTGCGCCCTCGCTTTCCCCATGGCTGTGGCCGCTCAGGAACCTCCTGTCGATCACAACGCATTCCTCGATGAAGTCCAGCAAAGTGCGTTCCGTTATTTTGAGGAGCAGCATTATCCCTATAACGGTCTTGTGCGGGACAGCGCGCCGAACCGGCCCGGAGTCGCAAGTAATGCTCCGGCAAGCATTGCGGGAGTTGGATTTGCGCTTACGGTTTATCCTGTCGCAGTGGAACGGGGATGGATGAGCCGCGCTTCAGCTCGCGAGCTTACCGTACGGACCCTGGAGTTTTTTCTCCGCGACGCGGAGCAACACAAAGGGTTCTTCTATCATTTTTTGAATTTTGAGACCGGCGAAAGGGTGGGTCATTCCGAGCTTTCGCCGATCGACACGGCGCTTTTTCTGGCGGGGGCCCTTTTCGCAGCTGAATATTACGATGACCCGAAGATCCGGGACCTTGTCCAAAAGATCTACGAACGGGTCGATTTCCCGTGGATGTTGAATAAGGGAAAGACTTTTGCGCTCGCCTGGAGTCCCGAGACGGGCTTTAATAAAGCCCGTTGGGATCACTTCGATGAATCTCTGCTTCTTTATGTCCTGGCGATCGGTTCACCGACCCACCCGATCCCGGCGGAAAGTTGGCGCGAGATCCTCCGGCCGGTCGGAAGCTACCAGAATTACCGTTTGATCCAGATGCCGCCGCTTTTTACGCACCAATACCCGCATATTTGGCTTGATCTCCGGGGTCAAAACGACGGACTTGCGGATTATTTTGAGAATTCCGTGAACGCATCGCGTGCCAACCGCGCTTTTTGTATCGATCAGGCCTCGAAATTTGCGGGCTACGGTCCGAATCTCTGGGGGCTTTCAGCCTCGGACGGCCCTTCGGGGTATCGTGCTTATGGTGCGCCTCCGGGTTGGACAGTCTTGCATGACGGAACGGTGGCGCCTACGGCCTGCGGGAGTTCGATCGTATTTACACCCCAGGAATCCATTGCCTGCCTTGAGAATATTCGCACTTATTATAGTGACGCGATGTGGGGCCCTTATGGTTTTTCCGATGCCATGAATGTTGGAAAACAGTGGTTCAGTGACAAGGTCCTGGCGATCGACCAGGGGCCGCTTCTCCTGATGATCGAAAATTACAGGACCGGGTTGATATGGAAGTTCATGGCTCGAAGCGCGTCGGTTCAAAAAGCATTTGAAAAAATAGGATTTCAAAAAGGAGCTTTACCGCTTCTGTGGCCGGAGCCGCCTGTCTATCGAGCTCCGTATGTACGGGGTATCCGTGTCGATGGGTTTCTCAAGGATTGGCCTCCTGGCGGGACCCTCATAATCAATTCGAAAGAGCATAAAGATTCCGGGGATTTCTCCGGGCCAAAGGATCTTAGGGCTGAAGTCCGTTTTGCATGGGACAGGGATTACCTTTATTTTGTTGCCAAAGTGAACGATGGCGATGTGATCGCGAAAAAAACAGGGAAGTATATCTGGCGTGATGATCTTTTTGAGATCTATATCGATCCGGCAGGAAACGGACTTTTTTGGAACGATCCCGAGGATTACCAGCTGGGCTTCCGGCCGGGGCGTGACGACCAGGAGCTTGCCGCTTGGTCCTGGTTCCAGGGCGGGGAGGACCCGCTGGAAAAAAGAAAGGTCCTCGCGGAAAGTTATACTGATGAAAAAGGTTATATCATTGAGGGTGCTATCCCCTGGGATTTTTTGGGAGTGACACCGGAAGTGGGCAAGGAGATCCGGCTTAGCCCGGCAGTGCATGAGATCAACCGGAAAGGCAAAGACGGAAAACTTGTCTGGTTCTTTCGTAATGAAGGAAAAAGCCAGCGTTTTGCCCTTGGGAAAGTGGTGTTGGAAAAAAAGGAGGAGATCTGGAATGCCGAAATCTAGGAAAGACAGATTAGAAAAAGAGAAAGTTGTTCGTCCCCTCGATATAGGCCAAATGGTAAGGCGCTTGCGTATGGAAAAAGGATTAAGCGGTGTGGAACTTTGCCGGCGCGGCAAGGGGATCGATCCTAAAACACTTGTTGCTCTTGAAAAAGGAAGGATCCGGAACCCCTCGATGGTCACACTGGAGGCGCTCGCGAAAGGCTTCGGCATGAGCGTGAGCGATCTTTTCCGAAGGGCCGAATTCGATCAGCGCGACTATTTCTCCCTGGGTTCCCAGAAGGGACTCTACAAGATCGATCTTCCGTCCCAGGGTATTCAACTGATCTCCTTTACACCGCTCATGGATGAGCTTTTTTGCGGAAAAATGATCCTTGAAGGTCAGAAACAGTTTGATGAAAAACTGCTTGGAGGGGGCGAAGCCGGAGCTTTCTTCATCATGACTCTGATCGGCCAGTTTGAAGGGGAGATCGAGGGGCGAAAAGTGGTTCTGAAAGAAGGCGACAATCTTTATTTTTACGGCGGGATGAGATTCCGTCTGACAAATGCTCTCCAGCGCAATTCCACATTGCTTTTGGTTACGGTGCCATCCTGTCTGAAGACAAAGGGGGCTTTTGGGAGGCAAGAACCTCTTCATTCACAGGCCTAAGGGGCGGCCGTAAAAATAGGTTTGTAGCATTAACTTAGGCATCTTTTTGCCGATAAAAGAAGAGCTGTGGATTTTGCGCTTAATCATGGTAAAATGCCGCCAATACAATGTTTATGAAAAAAAACATTTTCTTTCTTGTAGTGTCTTTGTTTGCCGTTAATCTTTGTGTGCCCTCTTCCCAAGGGCAGGCCTCGGAAAGTCCTGTGCCGACAGTCGGTATTGTCACGGCTTCCGAAGATAAGTCTGTTCCTACGGCTGGCATAAGTTATACACCTCCTTCTCTAAGCGCCGTCCAGGCTGTTTCCGCAGCGACTCCCATAGCTCCTGCTCAGTCTGCTCCGGTTCCCGCTTCGAACGTAGAACCTGTAGCCGTGGGTAAAGACGTACCCGGGGCAAAGATTGAGATCATGGATAAAAAAGAAAAGAAGAAACAGAGCGCACGCGAAAAGGCTGAAGACAAGGCCCGCACGGAGGCCCTGGAAAAAGCTGTTGAGCAGCAGGTGGAAGTCTTGCGGGACGAGCGCGCTCGGGAAATGCCTTATCTGGACAGGGTCTATATCCGGACCAGCATTACGCCGCTCAAGATCCAGCAAAAAGAAGAATTCCTGAGCGGCGGGGCCAAGGATCTCCAGGATCTTATTGTTCGTGCTAAATCAGTACATGCCCAGGCTAAGGCTGCGCATGAAAATATTGCACTCTATAACCGGCGCGTGCTTCTGGCGTTGCGGAAACTTTTCCCCGAAGCGACGTTTACCTTTAACAACCGCGAAGGCGTTCTTCAGAACAATCCTTTCACGGGTGATGACTGGCACCTCAATATCCGTCAGCCTATTTTTAACGGGGGGGTTCTCTGGAACACGCTTCTTCAGGAAAAAGCGAACCTGGAGGCTTCGAAAAAACAGTATGATAAAACTCTCTCCGAACTTGTGTACGATCTTTCCCGTGCTTATTTTGAATACCAGAGGACCTTGCAGACTGCCGTAGAACATCGCGCTGCGGTGGAAAAGATGAAGCGTTTCGCTGATATGTCGGAAGAGAAATTCAGCCAAAAGATCATTTCCGAGATCGAACGTCTGAACGTACAGTCGCTTTACAGCCAGATGCAATTCGATCTTGAATCTGCGAATCAAGAGCTGGAGATCGCGAAGCTTGATCTTCAGAAATATCTCGATCTTTCCGTGAACGATCAGATCACGCTTGCCAAGATCTATGATCTTGATGATGTGGTTGAGGGGCAGGCGGTCTCCGCAGGGAGCGTGGCCGGGGTCAAGAACCAGCCGGATGTTTTTAAGGGTGAAGGCAAGGCGCCTGAACTCTCCAAATTGGTCGATCTCTCCTATGGACATCGTCCGGAACTTCAGGTCGAGGCCGCGAAACTTCAAGCCGCGCGGCTCGGGGAACGTATCCGGTGGGGAGAATTTTTGCCCAAGGCCAATCTGACATATCAGTTCGGTGCCTTTGGCGAGGCCTATAACAATCCGGGGAATGTTTACAATGGCAGTGGGATTTCGGGAGTTAAAAATGAGCCGATCTTGAAAAAAGAGTGGCAGCTCATGCTCGAGATGAACTGGAATGTCGGCGGCAACAAGGTGAATTATACTTTCGATCGGGATCAAAAAGCGCCGTCCATCACACAGTTCGATCAAGCGAATGGTTCCTATCTCAGGAAAAACGGTCTGACCTTCGGGGTCCTGGACGGCCTGGATGCTTTTGTGAACGTGAAGCAGGCCGAAGTTGATAAACTTAACCAGGTCGTGGAGTTGGAGAAGGCCGAGAAACAGGTGCTTCAGGACGTCAAACAGGCCTATTATGATTACCAAAAAGCCATGATCCAGGTGAATTCCACGGTCAAACGCCTGGAATACCGCAAGCGTCTGCGCGATTTTTCCGAACACCGATTGAGTAAAAAAGAGATCGAGCTTTCTGAGTATCTTCAGTCTGAATCCGATCTCGTGCGCGAAAAGGCGGAGCTTCACAAGGCGCTCAAAGAATATTTCTCAGCCAGGGCGTCGCTTAATCACGCTGTGGGCATCCAGAATTTTTTAAGCATGGATAACCCTCAAAAAAAGTAAGATCCGATTCCAACACCAATCAATCGTAGCGTCATTACAATTGGGATTGTCCAGACTGCCATTTTTGGAAAGAAATGAAAAGTTAGGACGTTCTCAAGTCCCAAGGATTTTTTTTAAAAACAATATCTCAAACGGAGCTAAAAATGGATATAAAAGACGAAGAAAATCCCGGGAATGAGAGGCTTCCATTCAAGATTAAAGCCCCGTCCTCGGGAGGGTCTCCCAAAATGTCATTCCAGGTCCCTGATGAATTAAAAAAATCATGGTTTTCTAATCCCAAAGTCCGTTGGATCATTGTTGCGGTTGTCGTACTGGGGCTTTTTTTGGCGGGCAAGATGGTCGCGGGGCTTTTTAAGAGCTCAAAACCTTCTTTAAGTGAGACCCTGAAGCAGCAGCAGCAAGCTGCCAAGGACGCGCCGGTGGCGGTCAAGGGATTCAAGGTCGGCCGGTTCAATTATGAGGATTCCATGAATGTGCTTGGAACCATTAAGGGGGCCATGGAACTGAAGCTCAGTTTTGAGATCCCGGGAGTGCTCAGTTCGATTAATTACAAAGAAGGCGAACATTACGAAGAAGGAGCTCTTCTTGTATCCATGAAGCAAGATGATATCCTTTTGCGGTTGAAGCGTGCGCAGGCGGCTTTCAATAAGGCAGAGTCACAAGCCAAAGTTGCGGAGAACGAGGTCGCGGAAAATGAAAAGCTTTTGAAAATGGGCGCGATACCGCCGTCAACAGTGGAGAAAAAGAAATTGGAAATGGATGCTGCAAAGTATGAAGCCGAAGCCCAACGGCTTGAAATGAAGGCCAATGAAGCCATGCTCGAGAAATCCAACCTTTATGCTCCCTCCTCCGGGATGCTGGGCGATTTGAATGTTGAGGAAGGGGAGAATATCAGCCAGAGTACGTTGATCGGGACCCATATCAACACAGAGTATGTCTACGCGGAGTTCGGGATCGTCGAGCGCGATGTCCAAAAGATCACGCTGGGGCAGAAGGCCAAGGTTTTTGTGGACGCTTATGCGGATAAGACCTTTGAAGGTGTCATTGAGAATATTGCGCCTCAAATTTCCGGGACAAGCCGTACCTCGACTGCCAAAGTACGCATTGAAAATCCCGAAGGACTTCTGATGCCGGGCATGTTCGCCCGCGTTCGCATCATGCTTTATAGCAAGAAAGACGCTTTAGTCGTGCCGACGGATGCCATTCAGGGTGGTGAAGGCGAGAAATTCGTTTATGTGATTCAAACACCCGGAGGCGAAGCTTCTAAGACTGTAGAACCCAAAGTCGCTGGAGCCGTAGGGGGAGGATTGGGAGCCTTTGCCGCATTGAGTGCCGGGGCCAAGGGCCAGGAAAAAGCCGAAAAGAAAAGCGGAAAAAGAGCTGGTAAGGCGGCCGAAGAAAAAGATTCCGCAAAGATCGAGCAAGGTACTGTTGAAAAACGTCCCGTGACCGTGGGCTACACCCGTACCGACTATTCCCAGATCGACGCGGGTCTTACAGAAGGAGAGATCGTGGTCATGACCGGGTTTGAGAGATTGGAGGATGGAAAGAAGATCCGTTTGATCGAAACCCAAGAAGCCGAGCTCTAGTACTATGCGGACAAGAGGCTGTTGCCGCAGAATGATCTCCATTTTATGAGTCTTCCCGAATTCGCGATCAAGAAAAAAGTTACAGTCTACATGTTCACGCTCGGGCTGATCCTCCTGGGCATTCTTTCTTTCAAGCGTCTTCCGCAGGATCTTTTTCCACCGATCACATTTCCTCAGGTCACGATCGTAACCGATTATTCGAATGCTGCGCCCGAAGAGATCGAGACACTTATCACGCGTGTGGTTGAGGAAGCGATCGGATCCGTCGCAGGTTTGAAGCGCATTGAATCCGTTTCCCGCGAAGGCCGCAGTACCATCATGGCATCCTTCAATTGGGGCCAGGACATTGACTTTGCAGCTTTGGCTATCCGCGAAAAGGTCGATCTGATTAAAGAAAGGCTTCCTAAAGAAGCCGAAGATCCCGTGGTCCTTAAGTTCGATCCTCTTGCCCGTCCGATTTTACTTCTTTCCGTTACTGCTCCGGATCTTTCTCCGGTGCGCATGAAACTCCTGACCGAGAAAATGATCAAAGACCGCCTGGAAAAGGTGGAGGGGGTTGCTTCGGTAAGTCTTTCGGGCGGTGTCAATCGCGAGATTTTAGTGGAGATCGATCAGCCGCGTCTCCAAGCCAATAAGCTCTCCCTTCTTGAGGTCGTCAACTCCCTGGATGAAGCCAATGTTTCCTATCCGGCCGGAAGTATCAAAAAAGGCCTCTATGAATATCTGATCCGGACGGTCGGGGATTTCCGTTCACCGGCCGAGATCGAATACGCGGTGGTGGGGGTTGATAATGTGGAAAAACTCCGCCGTGAAGATGTGAGTTTTGTTGAGCGCGAGATGAGCCAAGGACCCCGTGAAACCATCGAGAAATCGCGGGGAGAGCTTGAGAAGCAGATGCTGGAGAAGCGTCTCGTGACCGTCAAGGATATCGGAAATGTTGTGGACGGTCTGGCGGACAAGACCAGCATTTCCCGTTATAACGGAGCGGAGAATATTTCCGTAGCCATCCAAAAGCAGTCGAACGCGAATACCATCCAGGTCGTGGACCAGCTTCGCAAGGAGCTGAAATTCCTTGAAGAGGACCTGATTTCCCGCGGGCTTCAGGTCAAGATCATTTATGACCACTCCATTTTCATTCGCGGCACGATCGAAAACCTGGCCCATGAGGCCATGCAGGGCGGTGTTTTGGCCCTGATCACGCTTTACATCTATCTTCGCGCGGTCGCAATGTCAGTTCTGGTGGTCATATCGTTGCCGTTGACCATTTTGGGTGTGTTTTTTCTGATGGCGATGGCAAATGTTACGGTGAACATTATGTCCCTCGGAGGACTTGCGATCGCCATCGGTATGATCACGGATACCAGCATCGTGGTGCTGGAGAATATTTTCAGGAAACGCCAGGAGGGCGCTAATGCGGAGCAAGGGGCCATTGACGGCGCTACGGAAGTGGTATGGCCTGTCGTGTCCTCGAACTTGACCACGATCGCCGTATTTTTCCCCTTGATCGTATTTGTGCCGGGTGTCGCGGGCCAGATCTTCAAGGACCTCGCCTGGGCGATCATTTTTTCACAGATCATCTCGACTTTCATACCGCTGACGCTGATCGCGTTGCTTTCCACTTATGTGACGATAAAACAACAGGAGTACAAGCCGATCAGTCTTACGGGTGACTTGGACCGGAAGATCCTGGCAATGCCGACAAAAAACGAGCAAAACCGCTTCATGATCGGCATTCTTCTCACCGCGTTCGTAGTGCTCGCCTCGACTTTTCTGATAGTTCCGACGATCGATCGCGAGGTTTTGCCCAAGGTGGATCAGGGACAGTTTTACGTGAAAGTCGATATGCCGCTCGGGACGCGTCTTAATGTTACTGACGAGGTTTGCAAACGTCTCGAAGAAGTGTTGCGCTCGGAGAACTCAGTCCAGGATATTTCCGTTGCGATCGGAAGTGAAAAAACGAGCCGCGGCGAGATCAAGATAGAAACCCTTCGGCCTTCCCAGGCGCTTATTCTCGTAACGCTCGATAAAAAAAGGCGCTGGTCGTCCTCCAAGATCGTGGCTTCTCTCAAGAAAAAAGTCGGAGCGATAAACTTTGAGAAGGATGAAGCCAAGGTTGAATTCGTACTCCAGGAAAGTGAATTCTCAGTCGGGGCCGGTAGTATCAAACCGATATTGATCGAGGCCAAAGGATACGATTTTACTGCTATGGAAGACCTTGTGAAACGGCTTAAGGAGCGCCTCGGTACGATTCCGGGTATTTTCAACGTCCAGGATGATATCGGAGAGAAGTCACCTGAAACGAAGCTGGAGATCAACAAAAAGAGGGCGGCTCTTTACGGGGTTACGGCGATGGATGTCTCGTTGACAGCGAAAGCGGCTATTGAAGGTGTGGTCGCGACTCAATATCGCGAGGCTGGCCGCGAGATCGATGTGCGGGTAAGGTTGAGCGAAAAAGACAAGGAGAACCTCTCGAATCTCGGGACGCTCTTGCTTTATTCGAAGGTCCTGGATATTCACGTTCCTTTGAAAGAGATCGCTCAGATCGAGAGAGGGCAAGGGCCGAGCGAGATCAAGCGCATGGACCAGGAGCGCACGGTGACCATTTCGGCCGAGATCGATAAGACCCGCCAGGACAAGGATGTGCTTGCCGATGTCCAAAAATTCCTCGTGGGACTGAAGGTCCCCACGGACATCCCGCTGGATTTTCAGGTCAGACTTTCCGGTAAGGCCAAGGAGATCAAGGAGAATTTCGGGGGCGTTATTTTTGCGTTCGCACTTGCCATTATGCTCGTTTATATGATCATGGCAGCTCAGTTTGAGTCTTTTCTGCAGCCTTTGATCATCATGGTCACGGTGCCGCTTTCTTTCGGCGGCGCACTCATTGCCTTGAAAATAACCGGAAGTTCTTTTAACGTGATCTCGCTTCTGGGCCTTGTGCTTCTGGGCGGTGTTGTGGTCGGGAACGGGATCGTGCTTATGGAGTATATTAACCAGCTTCGTTCGGAAGGCAAAGAAATGGTCTCTGCAGTGTGGATGGCGGTGCGCACACGAACGCGTCCCGTATTGATGTCCTCCACTACGACCATTATGGGAATGGCACCGATAGCTCTCGGGTTGGGAGAGGGCGGGGGACTTCTGTCGCCACTTGCTATTACGGCTATGGGAGGTCTTTTCTCTTCCACGGTGCTGACTCTGATCGTGCTTCCGTGTTTTTATATCATCGTGAACCGGTTTATGGAAAAATATCTTGGTTACGAAGAAGAAACCATTGAAGAAAGCTCCGCAACGCCTCCTTCGGCCTGATCATGGGACTCCCAAGTTTCGCGCTTAAGCGTCCGGTGTTTGTCGCCATCCTTTTTGCAGGGGTGATCGTGATCGGTATCATCTCCCTCATGCGTTTAAAAGTAGAACTCTATCAAGGTCAAAGCCAGGGGATCGTGTCGATCGTAGTGCGCGCCCGCGGCGGATTGCCCTCCCAAGACGTTGAAAAGATGATCACCAAACCCATCGAAGAAGCCATCGGGACCGTGAGCCGCATGAAAAGTCTCTACTCCAGTTCGCGCGAAGCGGAATCCCGCGTGACCATGGAGTTTGAAGCCGGGACCGATATGAAGTTTGCCGCCCTTGAGGTCCGGGAAAAATTTGCGCGTGTCAAACCCCTTCTTCCCAAGGAAATTGAAAAGCCCGTGATCGCCAATTACGATGACGCGCAGGCCGCCATTATGGTGTTTGCGGTGACCTCGGAGAATATGGCCCCCGAA